>Ga0116228_10001309_pt1 | contig 20605 bp, 14 predicted proteins | sample S1TSphfallax_2_FD_89694 | JGI IMG/M metagenome (GOLD analysis project Ga0116228, IMG submission 89694) | Host-associated microbial communities from peat moss isolated from Minnesota, USA - S1T2_Fc - Sphagnum fallax MG | ecosystem: Host-associated > Plants > Peat moss > Unclassified | place...
AAGACCCTATGTAAAGAAACAAATTGGCTAGTGATGGAGGTGCATTAGCTTTGATGTGTGGAAGAGATGAGGAACCCCAACCAAGTGCAATAGCCTGTTGAAGAATCCTTGTGGCTTATGCACGTTATAGGGCTACATACATGCATTGTCGATAGTAAAAAACAAGCATCAAAGGGACTAAAGAAGATTGTTGATGACCGCGAGATTGGTTTATGCACAAGCAATCAAAAATAAATCAAAACAAGAATGAAGACACCCATACGTTTCAATAGCAAGGGGAATGAAGTCATCACATGGTGCTCGCTTAACATATGATCGTGTTTTCTCTTGAATAGCCATCATTGCTACATGTGTTATCATCATCAACATTCACTGGAGCATATTTGTGTGAATTGAATTAGCAATGATGACGTCCATCAAGGTTCAAAAACCATCTTTGGTGATAAGGATATCCATTCATCATTGGGTGTAATGAAAAAAAAGGTGGGAGACCTCCCTTTGAACATGTGTTCCACTTTCCAAAACAATAGCTGGGATTGTATCTTGAAATGTATCGTGGGTTATTATACGTTCATTCCTGCAAAGGCATCAAAGCAAATGGGTACTTAAAATCGTCAATGATATGATCACACTCACACCATGAAAAATGGGCAACCATAAGATGTGGCAAGCCAAAACAAGTATGTAGTGCTCTCAGGAAGTGGGCTAAGCATAAACAATATGTAGGTGTGGTAGGGCAAGTTAAACCAAATGCCTATCTTGATGTGCTCTCATGATATTTGAAGGAGGGTTTACTAGAAGTGAGGCAAATTCCTACTCGTGCAACCAATTCACCAAAAAAACCTACAACTAGGGAAAATACTAAACCATTGGGTTCTCAAAAGGTGGGACCTAAGAGTAGACAACCTAAGGTAACAATCTTGGGTATCTCATAGTGCCATCTAGAATGGAGAAATGCCAATTTCAACACGTGCTACTACATCCAAAAGAATAAGGTGATCATCCTACTAAAAATGAATGACAAGTGTTGAAGCAATCAATGCCCAACATTCAAAAAATACAAGGGCAACAATCCAAACTATAGAAAAGAGGTTGAGCCCACTCAAAAAAAGTAGGAAACTGATAGAACCACCAAAATATCCATCACCAAATTAGAAGTAAAAAAAATAAAAGGAAATGATATAAAGTGGTCCAACCCCTATGGAGACCAATTTACACACTTCGCTAATTGCACTAAAAACCTTAATGCCGAAAATTCTTGTTATGATTGTAAAAAATAAAAACCACGTTTGATGTAGGACCTATTATATGAATATCATCTGCCAATGAAGGGAAAACACAAGTAAATTACAATGTTATTGTAAGGCAAAAAACACGAAAGTGGGCCAAATGAAACAATGGGTCCCCTTGTCATGTACTTAACTTCAATAAAATGATTATGAAATCCCCATGGCAAGAACCCAAAAAAATATATTGTGAGGATGGGAATGCATAAAATTGTTGAAAAAATGGGAAAATATTATCCAAACAATTGGGGGAAAAAAATAACTCTTGAAAAATGTTTGACCATGACATCAAATTGAAAGCATTATAAACATCCACCTTCAGCACCACCCAATCTATGTGCAAATTTAACATTGTTTGAATGCCATGAAACATTTTTTCACACCTATCACAAGTCACTACACCAAATTGATGAAGATTAAAATGTTCCACGAAAGTATCCCTAAACCAAATAACCAATGTGCAGGCAATTAAACGATAAGTTACCTCACCAATCATGATGGGACATATGCCTTCAAATGCTAGGAGTTGAAATGCACAAAAGCAAATTTTGAAGGTGGAACATGATTTTGAACAATGTAACCACACACCTTGAAAAAGAGGTCAAAGCTACTCATAGAATCATCTAGGACAAAATAATTTCATAAAAGCTTATACATCATACCCAAGGGGCCACTAAAAGAAAAACGTGGTGAATGAGTTAAGGTAGACATAATTGCTTCTCAATCTTAAGTAACTTATGTTTCAAGATGGAAATCATTACAAAAAGCGAGAGATCAACCTCAACAAGTGGATGGAGAAGACAAAGGACACCCATGGTGTGACGCACCCCCACACTCCTTGAAAGACTCAAATGTGAATCCAAAAGTGGAAACAATGGAAGGAGTTGGAAAGTCTCGAAATTCCCGAAAATGGGACTCCCACGACTTCATAGGCCCATAACGTTTTGTGAAAACCTTCAATTAAAATGAGTTATGAAGCAAAGTTGTAGCCCTCATTGAAATATTTCCAACGATATGTGGTGTGCCACCTCCATGCAAGTAAATCAGGGCGATTATCAACTTTTAGTGGTTGATAATCAAATTGGTTGACTCCCAGCCCTTCCTTCAGCCATAACTTGTGTTTTACATATTCAAATGGAATGTGCAAACCCATTTTAAACATCTACGTTCCAAGATTTTTTCAATGGTATAATGAACTCTTCAATCTAATGAGTTTTGACCCCTACAATTGCTCTCTAAAAATTCAGGACTCCAACTCCCAAAGTGGGAGCCCACTTCGAAGTGTGTGGGCTCATTTCCTCACAACCTCCTACACTTTTGGCTCACACCTTTGCAAGCCCTTGCCTTGATCATGAGCCTAAGGCTAAGGTTGCGACACATGGTCTTATTAGATGGGGTTGCAAATGTGCTTGGAGTTATTACATGTATTGTTCGGACATACTCCTTTACATGAGCAAAGGCCTTTATGCAACATAATCGTCATAATGGAGGTGGGATAGGATCTGGAATTGACTCCAATAATATATGATAAGTTAAAACAAATGTTATATTCATGTATTCCTCCGATAATGTCTCCCAATTGTCACCCATGTATTGACCCAAGTGAACATAAGTCTCTTGGTGGCCTTTCTCACCACCCTATGGAAGAAAGGACAAACACCAAAAAAAGAATAATGTAAAACATGTCAAACTATAATATTGAAAATATCATATGTTAATTGAGATAAAAAGATATGCAAAGCCTACTAAACATCAACTTGAAAAGCATATGGAATATGATGGTATGAACAAAGATGAAGTAAACCCAAATGGAGGGCATCAATAATGTCTATGGATATAATCCATGTCCATGTTGAAGGAGGAGAACAAGATAAAGTCAAAAGCAACATTGCCCCTGGAATAGATCATTGCTTATGAGTGATTCGTGAAAGTCAATGCCATGTTAAACACAAGGTCATGGAAGAGAGGACCATATGAAAAATACTAGAGAAGTTTGTAATGGGTGTGGTGGGTGAAGTGAAAAAAGGTCAATGAACCAAAAAAGGATGAAATTATTAGCCGAAGTAAACTAGGAAGGATGGGAATGATGGTTAGATGGAGGGAAGTTGGAGCACAACTGGGCATAGGCATAAAGTGATTATTGTGATGGATGCGAACATTAAACACCATCTTCCAATAAATGGAATTCATCCATAATGTTTATCCATAAGTTCTAGCTATGTCTTATTTAACTTTTAGTTAAATTCCAACTAAATCTTAATTAAATCTCAACTAAGTCCTAATTAACTTTCAATTAAATCCTAGTTATCCCTCAATTAAATATCAACTAAATCATAATTAACTTTCAATTAAATCCTAGTTAACCCTCAATTAAATACCAATTAAATCCTTATTAACTTCAAGTGAAGTATGAGTTAACGTTTAATTAACTCCCAAATAAGTCTTGGTTATCTCCCAATTAAATTTTAGTTAATTTTAGTTACTTTTAGTTGACTCCTAATTAAGTCCAAGTTAACTTTCAATTAATTCATAGTCGACGTTCAATTTTCAAAAAACTTCCTTATTAGATGCATACATAGAAGCCCCCTTGGAAACTTCCTTGAACTAGATCCCAAAAGGGGTATGAATAGGAATAGGACCCCTCATTTCCTTTAGTTTATTCAACACCAATCTTAAGAACGAATTTGCACCATAGCCTTGTCATGTTATTTTCATGTTCATGTTTGTATATGTTAGCACAATAAAGATTTATTTCCATGTTTGTTTTGCAAATGTTGTGTTCTTGTTTTTTAATCACGTAAGTTTGATTTATTCATTGTTTGAAGTGGCAAATTTGCAATTAAATTCATTTGCTATTCCCACCCATGTTTTTGTGAATCTACTTGCATATGTCCCCTTCTAATTTTTTTCATTTTGTTTGTAAATATTCCATTTTTAAGGCAATAATTTAGGGTTTGAGGGAAATTAAAAGTGTTTTTCAAGTTGAGGTTTTTGATAATAAGGTTTAGAGTTTCAATTTTAGACCAAATTTGTTAGGTTGAAGAATGCATGGCAGAATCTATGGGTTTTCCATCCCCAAAACATCATCAGCCATCCTAGCCCTTCTAGCAAGCACCCAACAAACAACCAATAGTTATCAAGGACACAAAAAAACACAATAACAAAGGCTAAAAGGAAAGTTTTAAGTTGCTTGTGTGCGTGTGTTGTTTCTCAAAGGCTTTGCCCATTTGCATTGCCTACTATGCCTTGCCCCTATCCCTTTCTACCTCACACTGCCCTACCCTATCTTCTTTTCCTTGCCCTTGCCCCATTTTGTTTTGCCTTACCTTACTTTTGGTTGTGTTTGCCTTTGGTTGCATTCAATAACACTAAGTTCCCTCGCATGGGTTGTGTAGCTTGTTTTTGTTATTTTTCATTTGTTGTAAAAGTTGATGGTATTTTGATTTTTTATTGGAGACGTCGTTATTAAAATACCATTTTTCTCTTGAAAATTTTGTTAATCCCCACTCTACTTTTAAAGACATGGACCACTTTGCACTTGGGAGCTTGGTGGCATTTGCCATTTTGATGTTAGAGATGTTATTTAGGACTATTTTGCTTTAGCTACATTTTATTGTTGTTGGAAGAGTACTTTGTTTTTTGGGTTCATGGTATTTGACATTTTAACTTCAAAAGATGTTGGAGGACAATTTGCTCCTAAAGTTTATTGACTTTATCATTTTGATTTTCAAGATGTTGTGGGACTATTTTTCTTGGCTTACATTATATTATTTCCCCCTTTGATTTTACACAATTCCTAGTTTATTCATTCAAATCTAATGGGTCGAAATATGGGAGGAATCAACTATGCACTTTCACTAGTAAAAAATGTTCATGCAGTTCACTAGTCCTCATTCACTAGACTAGTGAATTCACTACTTTCCAACTAGTCCCCATTTACTAGGACCAATGAATTCACTCAAAATCTAGTGAAATCACTTAGCATATAGGGACATCTTTTGTTGTAATGTTTAGATGTGTTAAATACTATTATTGATTCCAATAAAAAATGGGTTGCTATTCGGCATGTTCAAAACTTCAAAGATAATAAGTAAATTGTTATACGATTTTAATTATTTTCAAATGAAAATTTCAATTTGCATGAAAACAACTTGAACTTGTATTGGTGTGACCTAAGGATTTTATGACATGATGGCATCATTCATCATGACTAGATCTACACTTGGTGTCAAATGAAAAACAAAATAATAGCCAACAACAACTTTGGTACCTTTAATTAAAAGAAGGTTGATGTTCTTCTCATGGAAAATTAGGGTAATAACAATACGTGGCAATGTAAGTTAAAACAACAAAATTATATGAAAACTTCGACACCCTCATCCTAATGGATCAATCAAAATTTAATTTTGATGGTGAATGTAAAGAGTTCAAAGAAAGTCTTATAGTAAAAGATTTATTTATCAATTCATTATGCATTACACAAGTAATTAGTATAATCGACTACGTATTACACAAGTGACTAATACATTATAAGTACTAATTAGCATGTATTAAACATGTAAATAACGCATAGGTTGATGGAGGAAAGTTAATAATGTTTTTGAGTTGACTTGACCAAAGAAGGAACAAAAGAGGTCACTTTTTGCCAGGGGTTTATTATTTTAGAAGTTAGTTATTGGGATGAAAAATTAAGATGTTGGGACAAAATGGACAAAATTGAAGATGATCAAACACAAGAAATCCATTAAAATACCTTTTAAAAAAAAGGGATGGATCCTTTTATTTCCTTTGGTCATAAGGATTGTTATCTTAACTTGATTCTAGGATGAGGAATTCTCTTCAACTTTTATTGGGTAAAAAAATTATTATTTTAACATTAATTCATGAAAAAGGAGGCCATTGATTGGATAAAAAAGGTATCCCACAAGTTCTTATTAGATAAAGGAAACATATTAAAATAGGAGTCATGTGCATGGTCCTTGTATCTATCACTCTTTTGTTTATTTTTTGGGGTGTGTGGCTTATGATTGGGACAAATGTGTGAAAGGGAGTGGAAGCCTTGTGTGTGTGTTCATGAACACAAATATGTTATGCAAGTGAAAATGTAAAAGAGCATGGGAGGACCCTTATGGAAGTGGTTGAAAGGTTGTAGAGTAATTTGGTGAGCAAATTTTTAGGCTTTTAGTGTAATGATTTTTTTTCATAAATCTTTTTCAATCTTTGAAGAATGCTAGTTTAGGAGTTGAAATATGTTCTTACAAAGTTTTAGCACCATTGAAGCTTTTTTAATGGAAATGCTTATGTTGGCACTAGAGGGGATCCAAAGTTCGTTTTCCTCAATATTGTCAAATTCGCTCTTGAATTTGCGAACATGTCTTTTAATTCCAAAAAAAAACTTGTGAAATTTTGTATGAAAGTTGCTTATGAAGTTAGCTTTTCAACAACTCTATGCATGCTAAATTTGTAATTTTTATGAAAGACATTATGACAATTTGAATGAGTAGGGATCAAATTGCTATGATTAGCTAAACTTTGTCCCACTTTGAAATTTCATTCTGATTAATAAGTGAAAATTGTAATTGTAGAAAACAAAGTTAAAAAGAACAAAAATAATACTTTGACCTCAACAAACATTGATTTATTGCAATACGAAAAAATTATAAAAAAGGGTAAAGGACAAATTAGAAAACAAAACCAATAATAATAATGTATATATATATATATCAAATAAAATATATCATTCCCAATTGTGATTGTGCCTTCACAATAAGTTGCAAAAAATTTATATCAATTTTTTGAACAAGAAGATAATTAAATCTACCTCCTTAAATGTCTTTTTATTCTCACATATATGTTGTAATGTATTGAATTATGTCTACTACTCAAAATCAAGCATGCCAACTTAAGTTGGTAAGGACAACTCAGTTAGGGCATGATTGGTGTATGTTGGACAAATTGGACCTATATCTTCCGCTAGATAGAAATAAACCAAAGCATGTGGTGATTTTTGTGGGTTTAACAAGTAAAAAGCATGTGGCACTTTATTAGGCTAATAGCTTGGGCTTGAATGACCCAAAACCTACCAATGCACCATCCAAAACATCCCATTTTGGGATTTCATGGATGGGATGAAACTGTCCCCTAGGGGTTAGTTTACTTGGTCAATAATTATTATTTTATTATAGGTTTTTTTTTCGCATGATCTCAGTTTTTTTTCCCATATCATTGTTTTTTTTTTTCCTAAGCCTCCTTTTGAATTTTTTTTCTTGCCACCCTCGACACCAATTTTTTTGGGGAACTCCTACCTACCCCCTCTAAACTACCTAAAGCCCTTCCTCCTACCAACCCATCAACCTCCCTCGTTTTGGTCACCCCTCCTTTGCACTCCCTTCCATCGCCAACACTTGAAAAACATGGACAACATGGGCATTTGGGTTGAGGGCTTTCAAAGCTTGAAGAGCTTGAAAAAGGGACCAACTTAAGAGTTCAAAGGGGGACAGTTTGAAGCATGGGAAAAGGCAGAGCTTGCAAAACATGAAGATCCATGAGCTTGGAGGTAAGTTTCCTTCTCTTCTTCTTTTTTTTTGTTTTTTCCTTTGTCGACTGGGGATGTCGATGAGCTTCAACTTGTTGGCATTTAAGAAATGCCAACAAACTTGAGCTTGTTGGAACTTTTTTTTGAGCTTGCACCTTTGTCCAGAGAAGATGTCGACGAGTTGAAACTTATTGGTTTTTTTTTAAAGTGTGGGGGGGGGGGGGGGGGCATTTTTTTGGTTGTGTTCTCTTGTCTGGGGGGGGTGCCAACAAACTTCAATTCATTGGCTTTTTTTTTGCGTGTGTTCTTATGTTTGGGGGGGATGCTAATGAGTTGAAGCTTATAAACCATTTTATTTTAATTTGTTATTATTCTATCCAAGGGGGATGTAACAACAAAATAACTAATAGTAATTACAAATAATGGGATTAGTGTTGGGGTAACAATATGGATAAAAATAGGGAATAAAATAATGAACTTCATGGGCCCGACAAAGAAAATCTTTTGACTAAAGGCATAAGGGTTGATTATGAATAATTTAAGTAATTATTTCGAGTTAGTAATAGTGGGAGGTCAAATATGTAAACTTGATCAAATCCTAGATTCCCAATAATGTAGAACCTATCCATAGGAGGATGGAAAATTATAAATGCCACTTGATGATTGGTTTGATACATAGGGAATAGATGTAAATGTGGTTAACTATTCATCCACTTCTTTCCTTCAGATATATAAGGGGTAGAAATGGGAGCTTTTGGGGATAATTTGCATTCAACTTCATCTTGTTAGTTGGATCAATACTTGTAGAAGTATCATATGTGAATAGGAATATTTGAAGAAATAAAATGTGGATATTATTATGAATACCATTGTGTAAACTTTATAGTCTTTGGTGATTGATCCCCATAAAGAATAATCTTTAGGCAAATGTGATGAACTCCCTTGGGGTGTAGTTTACACATAAAGATTTGACTTTAGGCATGTGGGTGATCCTATCCCAAAAGAGTGTAAAATCTCATGTTGGAAATCATGTGAATGATGAATATTGCAAGTGTTGTTTTGAAATATGTTTGATAGTCTACCTATGTGCTAGAAGGGATTAATCAAAAAATAATCCTCATAGTTCCAAACCCCCTCTTAGGCTACAAGGACACCAACCAATTGAAACTCATCAACCTTTTTTGATAGTGTGCTTCTCTACCTAGGGGGACATCATCAAGTTGAAGCTTGTCGGCCTTTTTTTTTAGTGTGCTCTTTTGTTGAATGTTGATGTGCACGAACTAAAGCTCATTACGCATTTTTTTAAGTGTGTTTTTCTATCTAGGGGAAACACTAACAAATGTGGCCCTTTTTTTAAAAAAATTCCTTTGTTTAAAGGGGATGCCGATGAGCTTCAATCCATTAGCCATTTTTTTTAATGTGTTCCTATGTTTAAGGGGATGTCAACAAGTTGAAGCTTGTTGGTTATTTTTTTTGCATATGCTTTATCTATCCAAGGGCAATGCCAATGAGCTTTAGTTCATCATCCCATTTTTTTGGAGTTTGATGGTTTGTCCAATGGGGATAACAACAAATGTGAGTTCATTGATAATTTTGTTTTGAGTTTGCTAGCCTGTCTAGTGTTTGTTTCATCAACCATGGTTTCTTTTGAGTTTTCTCCTATGTCCAATGAACTCACTAATGAATTTTCACTCGTTGACATTTTTTTTTTGGTGAAAATTGCAAGTCATTAACCATTGTGTGTGTTTGCTACTACATGCAAGAAGGCATGTGCTCCTCTTTTAGGTTTTTCTTTGTTGCTACCTACAAAGAAGCGACAACCTGAACTATAATAATGTAGCTGGTGATGGGGGTTTTTTTTTTAAAAACAAAAAAATGAACTAATTGATGTTGGTGGTGGTCCTTATTTTGTTTTTTGACCTCTTTTTAAAAATGCAACCACTTAAAAAAATAACAACTAATGCATCCAATCAACAAGCTACTTGTGATGATGTGGATGGCATGTGGGGTTTTAGGAATGAAGGAGATATGGAAGCAAGGGATGGAGGACAACAAGTGCAAGCGAGTGTTGAAAATGCATTGGCTCCAAGCATGATTAATGAAGAACAAGTGCAAGCGAGTGTTGATGTTGTGGGAACATCTACAACAAATGTTATAAGAATTGAAGTGGATTTTGAACATAATGGAGCAAGAAACTATAAATTCTCCTCCAATGCTAGAGCAAGAGAATGCAAATGAGGTTGATATTGATCGAAGTGACATATTGAACTTTATTTATTAATAATTAATTACCCCATCCATCTCTTTGGTAAAAAGGATGGTGGGTTTTTTTGGGTTAAAATTTTGGGTGCAATACCTTCATTAATTGAACTCATTAATTTTGGTTGTTAAACCTTTGCCCCACCTTCTTTCTCCATATTAAAAGGTGGGTGGGGCATTTTTTTTGTTCAAAATCTCCAAGCAATACCTCAAGGTTTTGTAAGTGATATTGTTTTTTCTAGGGTTAGTTTCATTTTTTGCAATTTTGAACATTGGGTTTTAACAATACCCTCATATTTTCTTATTGATCCTTTATCTTTATGTTCAATATCTTCATCTCATGTTTTTTATCCTTTATATTTTTATGCAATACCTTCATATTTTCTTTTGATCTTTTATCTATTTATGCAATACCCTTATCGTATGTGGGCTAACCTTCATTTTAAAATGTTAATTCTCACATTAGGCTTATTGTTTTTTTTTTTGGTTTCAGATGCGATTGCCCCTCCCCCAATTTCAATAAAAGGTGTCCATTGGGCAAGGGATGGTACTAAGTGGGCTTGAAGGGTCAGTGGATGTGATGCATCATATATCACCAAGTACAATTTGGTACAACATTTGTGATTGCGCCACAATGTGGTTATGGAGTCGGGCAATCTCGAACACCCATCTACTCGGGAAGAAGGCCTAAGGCATCAAAATCATGTGGCCATGAGTGTGCAGGTTTTGAACAACCTTTTGGCCCAATTTTATCACAATGAGAAAAGGCAATTGCTAGGGCTAGAAGGCACATAAATCTAGATTGGGATAAACTCTAGGTTGTTTTGCGATACACACCTAAGGTTCCTAAGCTTGCACTTGTCAAATTAGCCTCTACCCACATTTTTGAGCTTCTTGGCATGACTACATGGGGTGTGGGGTCCATCCCTTTCAATGTGCAAGCTAGGGTGGAGCGTAATGAGGACCTTGTAGTTGTGATTTGAATGACTTGAACAAAGTATGTAAAGGGGTTTAAAGGCGTTTGGATGGAGTGTAACTACAAGTCTACATTTAGTAAGATGGTGTGGTGTGAAAAGATTGACCTTCTTATGCAATACCATGAATCAGAAATAATTCATGGTTTGTAAGTTTTAACAATGCCATATTCAATTTTATCTGAATTTCAAGTTTTAGGTTTCATATGCAATACTTATTGTATTGTGTTGTTTGTTTTAGGGTTTGAGGCACCACTAGGGAGGTGCTCATGGTTGATATTATGGAGGTAGCATTGGCCAATCATGGGGTATTTACGCATCAACATGCTTAGGATGCAAAGGTTGCATCAACATGGTATATGAAGGGCAATGGGATCCCATCCCCTTCCAATAATGACACAAATAGCCCAAAGTTTATCCCACATTTTGATTAGGGCGTTGTTTTGGACTTTAGGATGTCAAGGTAATAATTTATCTTTGTAGCAACAACATATTTACCATTATGACATGTTCCCCATTTTATGGTGGGTTTGTTTCAAACTTGGACATTTTTAAAACATTTTTGTAAAACATGTCGCTCATTTATTTTTTATCTAAGGCATTTTAATGTATTTTTGCATCATTTTATGTTAATGGTTAAAAATACATTTTCACATATTCCTATATGTATGTTTGATAAAATTGTCAAAAGAATTATTCTAGTCTTGCACTTAAACAAAAAAAACCTTTCTTAACTCCCAAAAATGCAAAGTTCAAACCTTGAAGGAAAACAATACCTTCAAAAGGGTATTCTGTAAACACCATGGGCTGAATTATTTTGGTTCATGCTATTAGAGGGGTATTGTTCATGCCCAAAATTACTACTCAATGCATACATGCAATACCCTTTTTAGGGTACATAAAAAATCCTTTGGGTTCCATAACATATATATTGAAACCTAAAAAGGTATTGCATAGCCATTCCAAAACCTAGAAGGAAAGCAGTACCTTCATGGGGGTATTTTGTAAACACCATGGGTTGAATTATTTTGGTCCATGAATTCAAAGGGGTATCATTCGTGCCTATAATTTCTCAATGCATGTGCAATACACCTCTCATGGTATATAACATATCCTTGGGTTCCATACCATATTTATTGAAATGTGGAGGGGTATTACATAACCATACCACAACCTAGAAGGAAAAACAATACCCTCATTAGGGTACTCTGCAAACACCATGGGTTTAATTATTTTGGTTCAAACTATTGAAGGGGTATTGTTAATGCCCATAATTATTCAATTCACATGCAATACCTCTTTCAAGATATCCCATAAATCCCTAACAAAACCTAGAAGGAAAGTAATACTCGTATCATTTTGCAATAATATCGTAAACCATGAAACAAAAAATGTTTTTAAAAATATTTTTTCCATTCTCACAATATCATGCCATACATATTGATTCAAGTAAATGAAGGTATTGCAAAGGTGGTCACCTTGATGGTAGAAGGTTTTACTTGAACAAAGTTATGGAGTTTAAATGCATTGTTTGCATCATATTGGGATATTTGCATTCACCATGAAACATAATTTATTTACTTTCAATAATTGATCCCCTTGCAATATATCATGAAATTCATGTTTTCAAAATTCTTTGTTCACCTTACAATATGATTTAATATGAAAAACATAAATGTTATGAAAAATTGATCACATTGATGGTAAAGGGGTTTAAGGTTTGATGTGTAATTTATAACTTAATGTTAGAATTCATGTTTTTTCAAAAAACAAAATTACAAGTTGATTTTGAACATTATTCCAATGATGTACATATTTATGTTTTTCCCTTCTTAAAGTTGCAAACTCATTTCAAGAAAACAAGAACTTAAAATTTATTATTTGACAATATTTTAATGGATTTTTACAAAAAATTATAGCACATGATGTCACCTTTATTTAATGGTACACATACAATTAAAAATTGATACTTTTCCCATGTATTAATCCTATGTATGATTGAAAGTTTATTTTATATATATATATATATATATATATATATAAACTAATTTCTCACCTGAACTAATTATATAATAGATTATTAATATTTTATATTTTATAATATGTAACACAAGTATTTATGTAATTAAAAAAAATGATGGATAATATTGGCTTAAATATTGGTCTTTAGATATATTATTGTTTATATCAAATAAAGCAATATATAATCCATGACATCTTTAAAATAAAATTTTATTCATTTCAATAAATGTAATACCTTAATATTTATTTAAAATAACATAATAATTGAATATAAATTATATTAAATGTAAATTTAATGTATATAAACCCATTTTTATGTATAGTGTGATTTGATATCATGTTTTTTAATTTTTAGAAAGGATTACAAAATTCCAAAAGATAAGTTATTAACATTGTATATTTTATTAATGCATGTAATAGAATATTATTCCAATGTAAATTGAAATTTAGTTTATAACATATCAAATATATGATCAATACTTTTCGAATAGTTTAATGTGTACGTCCTTTTGTATTAAAATATATTCAAGTTCAAAAACAATTAATTTTTCATTCAAATAAAATAGATGTTATTTGTTTTTGAATAAATGGATGGTTACTTGTGATTCAAAAAATAAAAATGGTGTATAAACATCAAATTGTAATGTACTTAAAAAAATTAGTTGATTTTTTTAGAAAATTATTCTTATGTCTCGTGGTTAATAGTATTATCACAATGTAATGAAGGTATTGCATTTACACTTTTAAACTTTGTTCATGTAGAATGTGGCTAATTTTACAATACCTTCATTTACACATATTAACCATTTTGCATTGGTCCATTAAACAATTTTTGTTGTTTATGAATTTTAAAGTGTTTTTCAACTACATCTAATGTTTAATTAAAAAATTTACCAAGTTAAAATAATTATGAAAATATTATATATCTAGAAATTATATATATATAATTTCATTCATTAAGTATGTCATTATTTAATACATTGTAAATAAAATATCTTTAAAATTAAAATTTGATATTGTGTGCACCATTATTATTTTTTGAATCATAAGTAACCATTCATTTCTTCAAATAAAATTTACATGTGTTTAACTTTTAATAAATGATGAATTTTAATTTTTTTGAATGTATTATAATACCCAAAAAAAAACACATTAAAGAGTCACAAAATTATTGATCAATATTGGCATTATTTGATATGTTATAAACTAAAGTTTCAATTTACTTAGAAATGATATTCAATTTACATGCATTAATAAATATGAAATGTGAATAACTTATTTTTTGGAATTTTAAAATTTTCTTTAAAAATAAAAAAAATCATACACAAATTGCATTATACATAACAATGGGTGTATATATATATATATATATATATATATATATTGCATTTAGTATATAATTTTAATGAAATATTATCCCATTTAAAATAAATATGAAGATATTATATGTATTAAAATGAATCAAAATTATAATTTCATAATATTATTAATTAAATATATTGTATTACTCGATATGTTATAAACAGCAATATATTTAGACCAATATTCAAGCCAATATTATACATCATAAAAAATTATATGGATTCATACATCTAAATTAAAATTTATCCATAAAATTATGATATATTGGAAGAAAGATATATCATATAAGATAAATTCCTAAATCAAATGAAGGTTGAAAATATGAAAATAATTTGTATTTATTCTTGTATTACCCATAAAGGTTTTTCCATTTATGAATCATGTGTTTGAATTTTTTTTTCCAACTAATGGTAATTGACATGTTATTTGATAACAAATTTCAAAAAAAATCATTTGAAATGAATGGATATGGTTGTAAGGTCCTTGGAAACAAACTAAATAAGAAATTTGGAGGAAAAATGTTAAGCATTCAAATGTTGATATTTCAAGTGTGTAATTAATGTTTCACATTCATTTATGGATATTTAAGATGTTGCATTCTTCAAGGAAGCTGTACCCTTAGGAAAAACATTTTTTGTTGTCAATTTGGGTGGCACATGACTAATTGCCACCATTACAATTGAAGAGCATTTGGGCCGGGGTTGTTATTGTGAGGGCTTTATAAACATATTAAGGGAGAAATATGGAAAAAATGTTAGCAACCAAAATCTCATACCTCCATGTGTGTAGTTGATGTTCCACATTCTTGAATGCATTATCCTAACTAAAAAATCGATGTCATGTACATCTCGACGTTAATCACCTTAATACTAGTGTTCCCATTCTCATTATTAGAATTTGCGATTTTAGCAATGAACAATTCAACAAAATGAATAAGAAAGAGTTGTTGCAAGGTCTTTTTCAAGAACTAAAAAAAAATTCTTAAAAGATTGTCAAGTTGTAAAAAACATTACACGAAGCTAATGATGAAGTACAACAATGTTGTAAGCAAATGCATGATTTGGTGACAACACTATATACAATTTCATATAATCCTTGTAAGCACCCACATCCATTGCACAAGTGTTAACAAGCCAAACTTTCCTCGTGATGGAAACCATAACATGTGACTGTTCCAATAAACCATATGCTAGAAAAGGGATTTTCTCCATGTCTAAAACTAAGACTTGAAATGAGCCTTTGGGGGTTTTGTAGAATTAATGAAAGCCTTACATACCACTTACTAAACTACTAGCTTGTCTTTCATGAAGTTTTAAACACAAGGTTTCAACATAGAAGTAGAAAGTTGAGCTTTTAAAGTTCATCAAAATGTTGTTGTTGTTGTTGTGAGAACTTCTCTTTAGAATTTTAGTATATATCCAAACTTGTAAAAGTTGTAAGTAGCAAGCTATCAATCAAAAGCATTGATGATATAATTACATATTTATTTTGGGATTGTGATCAAAAGGTTTTGTGGAAATTTAACTCCAAACCCATGACACTTGAACCTATGAATTGGAGTAGAATTTTGTGGGTGTTCAATGATCCATGGTGCACAATAACTAGTCTACCCTCAACAACAAGTTGACATTTCAATTGTTAAAATTGGGGAAAATTACGAATAAGTAAGTAATGCCAAATTTTTATATTTTACTTTCAATGTGTGACCAAAGACATAAAAAGTCAATTCAACATCTATTTATGTAATAATATTTAGTTTGATTTTAGAATATTACCATACAAACATGTGAATTTTGTAGTCAAAGGTCACAACTTTTTTCAAAACATGCCATTTAACAATACTATCATTTACATGTATTATTCATCGTAAAATTTTAAATCTCAAAATCATATTGTAGGGTGAACAAATATTTGTTACCAATTTGACCCTAAACCCTCCTACCATCAATGTGACCAATTTTGCAATACCTTGATATATATATATATATATAATCATATATAAGGGTAAAAATATATTTTTGACTAATTTGTGCCCAATTTGATGTTTTTGTCCCTAAACCCTTCTATGTTCAATGTGACCAATTTTGAACTTCTTTCGTTTATATATAGGAAGTATATTGTAAAGTGAACATATCATTTTCAAAATATGAATTTCATTATATATTTCCAATTGATCAAATATTTTAGAAATATTCTTATGTTTCATGGTCAATGGAATTATCACATTATGGTGCATGTATTGCATTATATTTCATAACTTTGTTCAAATAACCTTCTACCATCAATGTGACTAATTTTGCAATACCTCGTTTACTTGTTTGATGGGTAATGAAATTATCACAATGAAATGAAAGTATTGCAATTACCCTTCAAAACTTTGTTCAAAGTGTCACAAAATTATTAATCATATATGGCATTATTTTATATATTATAAATTAAAATTCAATTTACATAGAAATAATATTCAATTATATGCATCAATAAAATATACAATGTTAGTAACTTATCTTTTGGAATCTCTTTAATTCTCATTAAAAATAAAGTTCATTAAAAAAATTGCATTATACATAACCATGGGTATGTAAATTTTTTTAATTTACTATATATTTTAATCAATTCATATCATATTTAAAATAAATATGAAGATATTATATGTATTAAAATGAATCAAAAATATAATTCATAATATTATTAATTATATGTAATGTATTATCTAATGTGTTATAAACAAAATATTAAATATTAATGATCTATTATATAATTATCTTAGGCAAAAATTTATTTATTATATGTCAAAAAAGTTCAAAATAAAGTTTCAATCATACATAGGAGTAATATATGGAATAGATCATTTAAAAAAAAAATGTGAACCATTATAAAAAGTGGAATATCATGTGCTTTAATTAAAATTTTAAACATGCATAATTTTTTTATTAAACTAAGTACTTTATGTTTTTTTAAAAATGGGTTTACAACTTTAAGAGGGAAAAACATAAATATGTACATCATTGAAGAAATTTTAAGAATGAACTTTTAAGTTTTTGATTTTAAAAAACTCATAATTCTAACATTAAATAGTAAATTTAACATTAAACCCTAAACCCATGTACCATCAATGTGACCAATGTTGCATCACATCCATTTTATATATGTTAAATCATATTGTAAGGTGAACAAATATTTTGAAAACATGAATTCCATGATATATTGGGGGGGATCAAATATTTTAAAAAAATTCTTATGTTTCATGGTTAACGAATTATCACAATACAATGCCAATATTGCATTTACACTCCTTAATTTTGTTCATTTAAACCCCTTTTACCATCAATGTGACCAACTTTGCAATATTTTCATTTACTTGAATCAATACGTAAGGCATGATATATTGAGCATGGAATAAATATTTTTTAAATTTCATTTTGTTTCATAGTTTAAGATATTATCACAATATGATGTGAATATTGCTTTCTTTTTAGGTTTTGGTATGATTATGCAATACCCATGCAAGTTTCAAAAGATATGATATAGAGCCCCAAGGATTTATGGGATATCTTACAAGGGGTATTGCATGTGCATTAAATATTCCTAAGTATGAATAATGACCTTTTGATAGTCTATACCAAAATAATTTAGCATGTGGTGTTTATTGAATACCCCAAACAACTTGGTATTACTTTTCTTGTAGGTTTTGGTAGGGTTATGCAATACCCTTCCAAGTTTCAAAATATATGTTATGGAGCCCAATGTATTTATGAGATACCTTATGAAAGGTGTTTCATGTGTATTGAGTAGTTTTGGGCATGAACAATATCCGTCCAATAGTGTAGACCAAAATACTCTAATTAATGTATTGGTTTATTTGTAGGTTTTGTTAGGGCTATGCAATACCCCTCCATGTTTCAAAAGATATGTTATGGAACTTAATGTATTTATGGGATACCCTAAAAGGGGTATTGCATGTTCATTGAGTCCTCATGGGCATGAACAATACCCCTTTGATAACAAGTACCAAAATAATTCAACCCATGGTGTTTACAAAGTAGCCCAATGAGGGCATTGTGTTCTTTTTAGGTTTTGTTAAGGTTTCAAAAAATATGATATGGAGCCCAAACTATTTTTGGGATATTTGGAGAGGGGTATTGCACGTTCATTGAGTATTTTGTTTTATGAACCTGAGTACAATATGCATTAAATGCATCTAAATTGAATTAGAGCTTGGTATTGCTTTAATTATCCACTTTGTTTACAATACCCCCATCATGGAAAACATTGTTCGAACAAAACTTGCAATACCCTTATATAATTTAAGGGGTGTCAAATCATGCCCTTATTTATTTGTTTTAATGAACAAGACCAAGCTCCATGCAATATCTTCATTTTATTCTTTCCTCATCATTGTCAACCATTGGGGGTCTATTTGAAAGGCAACCAAGTAGGTGGGTGTAACCTTGTAGGTGGGGTTTGGTAGGTACCTATTTAAAATGCTGGTAGGTAGGAAGGTGGAAGGGTGGGTAGGTGGGTGGGGATGAAAGTAGCACATTTTGAATTTATAGGTGGGGAGGTATATGGGGAAGAGCCTACTTTTAATTTAAATATATATGTGAGTAGGTGGGCGGGTGGGAAAAGTTTCAAAAGAAAAAAAAAATTGAGATCATGGGGAAAAAAAGGCTAGGAAGGGGGCTAGGAGAAAGTAAAGTTAAAAAAAACTGAGATTAGGGCTGAAAAAGGCTAAAGAAACAAAAGTCAACCTGGGATGTGACAAGGATAGAAAAGAAAAACCTATTAGTGCACCATCCATCTATGTTGGCGCAATGGTGGGTGCTGGTTCATTTTGGTCGATAGCTTGGGCTTGTTGAACGAGACATTATTGTTGTGAGGATCAAATATAGGTATTGTTCCTTCACCAACACACATTATATTATATGATGACATAGTTGTTGCAAAAACCTTTTTTTTTGTTTTTTGTTTTAAAAAACAAAACAAATGGATTCTACTCAACAAAAAAAAAAGAGATAACAACCATTCGGCTAGGACCAGGGGTTAAAACCCCATTTCATTTTGATAGGGTTATAGAAAATACTTATTGTTTTAATTTATTATTTCGAGTAATTGGAAGATCCCTAAGGTTCTGTTGCAAGACCACATTACATATGTTGTATAAAGTTACGCCTAGATTTTGATGCAATCATGAACCTAGAAAGAAGAGAAAAATTCTGGAAAACTAACCCCCAATAGTGCCCCCACCATAGATAGTAAACACTTAAAACAAAAAAATTCCACAAGGGCCATATTATCAACATTTTATCAGATGTGTGGTAGGCTATAGATTGAAGCATGTTCAAAATTGTGAACCTGCATAAATTTCCCACGGGTTTGTAGTAACAACATGGTATCTAATGCCAAAATAGGATTAGGTTATGTAATTCAAAATGTTGGGAGCTATGGTGGTGATCCAAACAAGTTAATTTGTAACACATCACATTTTTTATTGTTGGTACATAGTAGATTCTACACCTAGTGCACACAATCTATGATCCATATGCTTATTGAGCTTGGATGTCGCAACCCCACTTTGGCCAAGTGTGGGGGTGAAGCCCAACACTCCCAAAGTTGGGGACTTGGAGTCCTCCGAGACTCCCGAATGTTTAGGGTTCGACAGAAAGGCCCAAAACACCTCGCATTGAGGTGTTCTTGGTGTCATTGGAAAGGTCTTGAAGCGTAGATATCGAAAATGGCCTTGCATTGGCCATTTGGACATCTGTAACCCAAGTTATGGGCAAAAGAAGGGCCGGGAGTCAAACTGGCAGTTTGACTCCCGACCACTAAAAGTCGGGAATCGACCTCTTCCCGACCTTCGAATTGAGAGTGCAACTCGGCGTTGGAAAGATTTCGACGAGGGATACAACTTTGGTTCAGACCTCGTTGCGATCAGACTCTGCAGTTGGGAGTTATGAACTCCCAAAGTCCCGAGACTCCAACCGGGACAATTTCGGGACAATTTCGGGATTCCAACTTGGGAGTCCCGGGAAAAAGAGTCATTTGGATGTAGCCTCCGCGGAGCATTGCAGAGAATACTATATGGGGGAAGGTGGTGGCTTCCCCCGAGTCCGGGCCGTGGTGAGTCTTGTGTGTCAAAGTGCCCGTGGCTTGTCCCAACACCTAAG
>Ga0116228_10001310_pt1 | contig 20592 bp, 4 predicted proteins | sample S1TSphfallax_2_FD_89694 | JGI IMG/M metagenome (GOLD analysis project Ga0116228, IMG submission 89694) | Host-associated microbial communities from peat moss isolated from Minnesota, USA - S1T2_Fc - Sphagnum fallax MG | ecosystem: Host-associated > Plants > Peat moss > Unclassified | place: USA...
CTTGACTTGTGTATGCAGTCGTTTTACTTGGCCATTCCCGACACGTTCTACTCGACATTTACATTGCTCGTAGCGTATCTTCGTCGACAGCAGAACTTCATCTCGGACAAACGGAGCGAGTGCCCTCTCATTTGCGACACACGCTAGCTCAACATGATCAAAGTGACCACCTGGTTTGACCAACATCGGCTCGGTGTCGTCGCGTACCTCAAGGAAAAGAAGCCAAATTGCATGCCGGACGATTCATGGTGGATTCTGATGCTCTTCGTCCATGAGATCGCGGGCATCGCTGCCATTTTGTGCAAATCCCTACAGAGGCATGGCGCGCTGCTGTGCAACCAACATCACACGTTGAAGTGCGTGGTGCTCGAGATCAACAACAAGGTTGGGATAGTTGGGATATTGATGGAGGCACAGCGCGGCGTGATCGACGAGGCGACGCACCAGCTTTCTGATTCGGGCGATTATGCGGTCGCATTCGCTACCGTCAGTGGCTGTATGGAGGACTTAGGCATGTTCGTCAAAGATCGCCTCTCCGCAATGGACAGCGGGCATCATGAGACACTTTTGCGATTGTCAGCATCCGCCATCCTCGAATTGGTGGATGGCATTACCGCCATTGTTGCAGAGAGAACCGAAGACAACGAGGCCTATATCAACGCAACTCCCGATGTTTCTACCCCATCAGCTTGTCCGCATTCTACCCCGCGACTTCTGCGTTTATCTGCAACGCCATAGGGAGCGCCTTGATTACACTTTCAGCAACGAGGAAATTGAGAATATTGGGCGCCAGCACAAGGCTTTGTGTGACTCGTACCGCCGCCAACCCAATGTGAAGAGCTCCATTGACAACTTCGACGACAGCGCTGCGTACCGTGATGCTTGGATCGGTCTCCACAACACGTATCTGTTGCTAAAGAAATTCGTCGGTGGTCTGGCGACCATCTTTCCCGATACATCCACTGTTGAGAGCGACTTTTCGGTGGTGAAGTATGAGAAGAACAAGAACCGCATGAGTTTGACTGATCAAGCCTCGAAGGAATCCTCCATGCGAAGCAGTATCGTCATATACACAGCCTGAAGGTCTAATTCTACTCGGAATATTGTCTGAATAAACATTGCCGAATCGCGCTGAATTTAACTTTCACCTTGTGCCGAATTTAGTTAAATTCGGCATCGTTCGGCAAACGCCAAATATAAAGTGGCATGATCACGTGTGAACATATGGTTCAACTTTTTTGACAAATCTTTTGATTTCAAATCATATTGATAATCATAATCAATCGTCCAAAAAATTGTTTAAATCAAATGTAATTTTTTGCACCTTTAATTGTTTGAATATATTGATGTTTGAACAAATTTTCATATACATATTCAAACATAATAATTTGTATTAAATATGAATTTCTTGTTTCATATCCAAATTTATTAAATATGAATAAATAGAGGATACTATCAAGTAGGTAAACTAGTTATTAGGTACCTACCACCTTAAATACAGGTAGTGTACTACTAAGTAAGTATTAATAGGTACTAGGTAGTAGTTAGTAATTAATTCCTAATACTTATTAATACATATTTAATAATACATACTTATCAAGTCTAGTTACACTACTACAAATCTTGAAAGAATAATATAAGGTAAATTTGTTAAGACAATTCAATTTCAAGAAAGCTATTTTTACAAATGATTTTAAATTTCATATATTATGTCCAAATCAATGAATAAATTTTTGAAAGAGCTTGAAACCAAGTGTTCATTTTAAAAAATTTCAACAAGATATGAAAAAGAAAATGCATTTCAAGATTTAGATGTGTAAGAAAATTTGAATCATACATGTTAATAACAAGTTTTATTATTAAAACATAAGAGTGTCATGATTTGGTTGAGAGCTTGATATGTGGCCAAAGAGGCCAAAGGTTCAATTCCCATTCCTTACATGCCTAGGGGCTATGTTAAGATGGTGTATAACCTAGGTACCTAAAAACTAAGCTATTGTATGTATGGCTACATACTACGACCTAGGTGGGTGAATAGGTGGTAGCTACCTACCTACCTATTTATTTACATACTTAATATTTATGATCTACTTACCTACTTGCCTACATTTAATTATATTCTTGGGCAAACATTAAAAATTTACAAATTTGTTGAAAAAAATCAATTTTTGTAATTTTTGTTGTCCAATTTGACCAATTAAATGGTCTACCATTAAACTTACAGCAAACCACTAGTCAAATCAATGTTAAAAATAACTTAGTTCAATATGACTAAATGGTCATTTTGATTCACGTCAAAAATGGGTATTTTTTATAATTAAAATTCTTAAAAAACAAAACTATGATTTTTAAATGTAGTTCAAAATAGCTTAAGTAGCTGAAGCAACCCATAGGTGACTTAAACATCCCTATGTAAGCCTCTAGGTATTTTAGTTAGTCAAATCAAACCTTAGGGACCCCTTAGGTATCATAAGTAGGCCCATAGGTACCCTAGTTAGTATAAACAACCCCTAGGTAGGCTTTTAAGTACCTTAGTCATTATAAACAATCCATAAGCAACCTAGGCAGCCCCTAGGTTGTTTAAGTAGCCTAGGCAACCCCCGAATAACCTAAGTAACTTTTAGGTAGGGCCTTATGTATTTTATTTCATAGGTATCACCTTAATAGCCTTAAGGTAACCTAGTAGCCATTGGGCGCCTAAATTAATAACTTAGGTAGTTTACATAACTTATGATAGGTTGAATATGTCACAAGTTTAATATATTAAAATAGATGTTTATTAAAATGTGATTCCATTTCATACACTAGTCCAATAGTGGGGTGCTATTCACTAGCCTAAATCATTATTGAACTTTTAAAATGAAATAGGTTCACCTCATTTTAATCATTTCACATTGCTTAAAGTTACATGTTACTATAATGTCACAATGTAATCATCATGTTTCAATACTAATTGACATAATTCATTATTAATTAAAATAATTCATCAAAATAAATAATTAAAAAAATCTTGTTGTTTTAAATACTTTTAACTATTGTAATTTAAACTATTTTAAGTTATTTTATTCTACATTATTTTAAGTTATTTTACCTTATGTTATTATTAATTATTTTTCTTTATGTTATTGTTGACTTTTCTTGGTTATTCCATCCTGTGTTATTATACTTTAAACTATTTATAGTTGTTCCAGCCTAGGCTATTGTATCTTACATTAGGAAAAAAATGGAGGTTTACAACTATGGTTTTAACTATATTTTAATTACACTTTGAAGTTGAAAATGTGACTTCCAATTATCAAATGTGTTTTTCAACTCAAAATGGTGTTTTCAACTACTTACCAAAATAGTTGATAATGTTGAATTAAACCCACAACACAATCGAAGCCTACTTACAAATGTCAATTTTTCAACGAACATTGTGGTGACAAGATTTTAATTGAAAACAACAAATATATTAGTTGACGAAACATTTTTGACTTTTGGATGAAGCTCATCCACTTTTATCTAAATCTCAAAATTGAACTTTCAACTATTTTCCAACTTTAAAAATTGTCATTTTATGTAACTTCCCATTGGATGAACTTCATCCATTAATAAACCATGATGTCATCAAAGAATGAATTGAAATTTCAACTACATTCTAATTAGGTCATCAAATTGTAATTTTAACTATGTTACAATTAGACCAATCAAAGAGTCTAACCAATAGTTTGTTGCCACATGGCCTTATTCAAAGTTATGTCTAGGCACAAAATCTAAGCAATAGTTTGTTGACACGTGTCCTACTTGAAATTATGTGTAGGCTTAGGTTTAGGTATGTAGGTCCACTTCAAAATAAATAGATAAGTATTTACCTACTAGGCCTACCTATTTATATATACTTCCCTAACCTATACGTAGGTAGGGAGGTAGATAGGCCTAGGTAAATAAGTAAACCACAATGCTATTTAGACTTAGGGTAGATAAGTAGGCTTTATTAGTTTGTCCTAGGTGCCAACTTCACCTTTTGAAAACACTTGGTGCACCAACTTCTTTATGTAATTTACAAACTTGGAAGTTATGACAAACATTATGGGATAAAAATTATAATTGCACTCTACTTAATATTTTGTTTCAAATGTTTTAGAGAAATTTCTTAAAACCATCTCTAGTGTGAAACCCCATATCTTTTTCATTTTAAGTTTGTTTTGCGTGATCCAAAAAGTTATGGGTGCACCCACTAGTGATTTATAAGTATGTTTTGAACTCCAGATGTAACAAAACAATAAGAAAATAATTTAATCTCAACATTTGAAACAATGATATTTTGTTTCAAATGTTTTGCAAAAAAAACTTTACACTTTTTAAATTTAAAACCCCATATTATTTTCATTTTAGCTTTATTTTGAATGATCTAAAAAGCTATGGGTGCACCAATTAGCGATCTACAATATCTTTTTGATCTTGAAATGTAACAAAGCAATGAGAAAATAGTTTAATTTCAAATTCCAAAATTGTCATATTTTTTTCATTGTTAGTTCGTTTTGAACGATTGAAAAAATTATGGGTGCACCAACTACCAATTTAGAATACCTTTTTGAACTTCAGATGTAGTAAAGCAATGACAATATATAGTTTAATCTCAAAATCCAAAACTATGATATTTTGTTTGAAATGTTTTGGAAAAAACCTTTAAACCTTTCTAGTTTGAAATTCCATATAATTTTCATTTCAAGTTTGTTTTGAGTGATTTAGAAAACTATGGGTGTGCCAACTAGCGATCTAAAAGACTTCTTTGAAATCCAAATGCAACTAAACAATGACAAAGCAATTTAATCTTAAAATTTGAAACTATTTTAACAAATCTATCACTAAACATGAACCCCTTGCACAAAACAACCCACATCCTCCTTGTTCTTTGACCGAATTGAATTTTTTTTGTAGCATTAAAAGTGTTACAAGGAAGGCTACAAAATTTATTTTAACAACAAAAAAAAGAGCAATGGGTAAAAGTCGATTTCCTTTGAAATCTTAAGTGTATGGTGGTAAGCCTATTTACCCTAGTTAATTAAGTTGTACTTTGGATATTGAGATTAAGTTTTTATGTCATTCTTTTGTTGAATTTGGACTTGAAAGAGGTTTCGTAAATATCTAATTAATACACCCATAAGTTTTTTAATCAATGAAAAGAAACCAAAAAAGATATGGGGTTTGAAAATTGAGAGGGCTTTAAGTTTTTTCTTCAAAACATTTGAAACAAAATATCAATTAAATTACAACTACAATTTTTTTACATGGTGCTTAAGCTTCCCTAAATTAAAGTTAACCATCTGAAGTTAGTTAAGTGTTTAATATCAACTAGAATGCGACTATAATGCACCATAAGTCTACTTGTAATTTTTTTTCAAAACATTTGAAACAAAATATCACAGTTTCGAATGTTGAGATAATTTTGTTGTTGTTGTTTTGTTGCATTTTGACGACAAAAACGTCTTGTGTATCTTTAGTCATAGGATTTTAGATCACTTAAAATGGATTAAAAATGAGAAAGATAAGGGGTTTGAAAATAAAGAAGGTTAAAACTTTTTCTTCAAAAAAATTGAAACAAAATATCATAAATGTCCTCTTCCTCCTCTTCATGTTTTTTCCCTTGCTCCTTTGCTTTTGGTGTTTAGAGAAAATTTATAATCCTTCAATTTTCATTTCCAATGACATTAAAATCGTTATTGATTTGGTTACAAAATCAAGAAAATATTAAAATTTTGTAATGGTTTTTACGCTTGTGTTCAATGTTGAGTGATTCCAAGTACTTAATATCCAATTACTAACTAGACTAAAATAACTACCTATAATATTTAACTAGTTTAATGTGCCTACTAATTATTGTAGATAATACTAACTAATAGGGAATAATCTTCATAAAAATATTTAATTTATTGTAATGAAATTGATAAAAACACTAAAATTTGAATAATATTAATTATTTAAAGACTTCATTAACCATAAAAATTAGGACAAATACATACATTAATCTAATAACATTAATATTTTCAAATGTTAGATTGTAATAATTCTAAACTAACTTAGTTATATTTTTATAATTTTTATAATTTAAAGTATTATAATATGATCCTAATTTAACAAATAATTAGTAGTTAATTCCTATTAATTAATTTAACTTACATGGTGCCTAAGTTAAAAGCTAAACCATGAAGCACCTAAGCTAAACCTAGCTTGATCTTATACTTAAAGCTTTGGTGCATGCCATGTGTGCAAGTACTTAGTACTTCAAGAAATAGTAATTTGATATTTAATTAATTTATATATTCACAAATCAAATTAATCAATAAATTTTTAATGTATTTAATTATTTTGAAATTACTTATAAAATGTTATAGTTTTCTATGTATTAAAAAACTTAAATAAAAATATTATTCAACTTTTAAAAATAAACCTTTCAAAAATCTAGTGATCAACTAATTAAATAAAAAGTAATTAGGTTTGAAATTGACTATCTAACGAAATAATTATTAATTGGTTGGTATTTTTGAATATTAACTATAAATTATTAAAAAATTTAACTTATTAAATTAATTTGTAGATACTAAATTAGTTTTAAATAATCATTAATATTAACTAAATAATTTAACTCATGAATAGTTAATTATTTAATCATTAACTAAATAATATTTATTAATTATTAACCATAATTATATAGTTGGGGTAATCCAACTTATAAACAAGATGAACCCAAATTTTTAATGGCCAACTTTTGACATATGTTGGTGAATGGAAATGAATCATTTGTCTTCCCATCATGATTTCAACAAGTTTTCTATTCCTATAATTTTCCAACCCATGGTGGAAGGTTATATTGCATAAGGAGTCATGTAACAAACGTGTGTTCTTAAAAACCTATGGGGAGTACATCAACACAAATGAAAATGGAAATGTATTGGATGCACGAGGGGGAATGCCAAATGCACCAACCACTCCAAGTAATGTTGGTGCAATATTTCTTTTTAGGGAGGAGTTGTTGTTACTCAATGAATCAAAACAACTTAGCCTTGAAATACAATCTAGTATGTAGATGTTTGTTTTAATAAACAAAGACATGTCAAGTTAATGTTCCACATTTTTGAACCACTCCAATACCATGCCCAATGACTTTAGACAAATATGTTTGTATTCTCCCATTTCTAATGTTCTATTACATCTACACACCATGAAATAACAAATTTCCAACAAATTTAGTGTTTTTAATGGCAAGGTGCAATGTAATGATAGTTATTGACTTCAAAATTAAATAGTTCTAAAATTATCAAAGTTGGAAACTAATCACAACAAAGTTGTAAAATTTTTGCAATTAAGTTGAACCTAAAGTCAAATCATAGTTGAACCATAGTGGAAAACACATACATTATTTCATCCATAAAATTTTCCAACATGCATCCACCCATAAACAAGGCTAACCAAGATAGTGAAAAGGTTGACATAATAGAGCCTGACAAATTTTGAAAGTGGATCTCTCCACTATGATTCGACTTTGAATTTATTAATTAAAAAAAAATCAATGGTCAATTGGCAATGATGGTCAACACCATACACTTACCAACCTAGTTGAAAAGTCGATTAAGTTGAGGTGTGAAGTAGGCCATGTAGAATTTGTTGAAATAAATATAATTATGTAGTCAAGGGCAAATTGAACTTGACATGCAGTCTAAATTTGGTTTGTTAAAAAATGGTTTTTTTCTTTTAGTGTTTTATTTTTACCTATTTTAGGTTATTTCAACCTAATTTATTTTCAATAATTTTCGGTTATTCCACCTTAGGCTATGGTCAATTATTTTATATTAATCAATTACAAATTATTATAAAAATTTCCACCATACGTTATTTAAAAGTTTTTAGCTACCTTAGGCTTTTCTTGCTTATTTTAAATTATTTCCCCCTCAATTATTTTAGGATATTCCATTGTAGACAATTTAATATTACACTACCCTATATTTTTTTGAATATTTTACGCTATTCTACCTTAGGTCATTTTAGGTTATTATATACTTTTAGTTATTATAGCTTAGAGTAACCTAATTAAGTTACATAATGTAAATTAACCTATGAAGAATAATCTAAATAGTTTGGAATAACAAAAAAAAATTAAAAAATAGCCTAGGGTGATATAATTTAGAATAGCCAAAAATAACTTAGTAAGTTCCAATAACGTCAAATAGTTTAAGGTGGAATAACATATAATAAAAAATAACTTAAGGTGAAATAATCTAAAATATTTTATAATACTGGAAATTAGAATAACTTAAAATAGCCTATAGTGGAATAACTAAGAAAAAGATAAAATACTTTAGGGTTGAAAAACTTATAATAAAGAAAAATAGTTTAGGGTAAAATCACTTAAATTATCGAAAGGTTAAATAGCCTAGAATACCCAAGAATAGCCTAAGGTAGAATAACATAAATAGTTTGAAGTGGAATAACTTAGAAAAACTAAAATAACCTACATTGGAATAACATAAAATAACCAATAGTATCCCATGGTAAAATAACCTAAAATTAACTTAATGTTTAATAGCTTAAATAGTTGAAAATGACCTAATGTCGAATATTAAAAAAAAACCCATGGTGGAATAATTTAGAATAGTAAAAAATAAACTACAGTGAATGGCTTAAAATAACCTAAAAGAATCTAGGGTGGATTGGCCAAGAAATGCCTAAAATCACCTAGGGTATAATAGCCAGGTGAAAGCATGGTAAAGTTTACACAAAAAGCAGTGTAAGCAACAAAATATTGGGGTCTTTGAATAAAAGGATTAAGAAATAGATGATTTAAAAGGATAATAATTTTTTTTTGAGTATTTTTTTTTTCACTCTTGTTAAATGGACTTCAAAAGCTAAATTGTTATAATCATGTTTTTTTAAACTACTTGCAAGTACATGAATTGGACCTAAAATTTGTGATAGTTTGAAAAGTAAAGTTCAAGTACTTGAAAGTAGGTGAAATGTTTTTACAAGTATTGGGCAATATTTCAAGCACTTCAATATTGATGTGGTGAACATTTTGATATATATATTTGGTTAATGGATTTTTTTTTCATAATTAAAATCATCCCTAACCCCTGAAAAATGATGTAATTGTTGGGGATATTTTTTAAGGTATTTTTTCAAGTTCAAATGATATGATGCAAATTGCTTTGAAAAGCTAGAGGGAAGCTATAAATGCCCATAAAAAAACTAAAAGTTTCATTTGTTTTGAAATGTTAAAGGAAGGTTAAAAGTTCAAAAATAATGTTTTTTGTGTTTTCAAGTAGAAAACAAGGAAGCAAGTATGTACAAAAAATCTTGCTTGCACCCAACCTTGAATAGTTAAGGTGGATAAGTCGATAATAAGTTAATGTACAATAATATAAAATAGTTTGGGGTGCTTAGTTTAAAATACCCAAAAATAACCTAAGGTATAATAGCTTAGAATAGTTAGGATTAGCCTAAAATCCTATCCTATGGTAGCTTACACATAGGTTAGGAGAAGAATTTGCTTAATAATGTGCGATGACAAATCATTTTGTTTATTTAAATAGTGATCCAATGGTTAAAAACTTGTTCTTTAAGCAATAGAAATGAAAAGAGGTGAGGGGTTCAAAGTTTCACACTTACACCTTTCAAGTTAACAGGCTAGGTGGCCTAGGTTCTTAGGCGCCTAGCTTAGACTACATTAAGTTCCTAGGTGCCCTAGTGTAGCCTAGGTGCTTAGCCTAACTATGAACAAAAAAACTACTTTAATGAATAAACTTAGTGAATTTGGTTAATTATTAATGTATTAGTTATCTGTGAATTCAATTAGCTATGAATTGATTAGTTTCAATTCAACTATTAGGTAATTTGAAGTGATATTACATATATAAAAACTAGTGCAATGGTAAGCACTTTGTCATTCAATGTCACATTGAAAGGATTAATTTTTTGTTATTACAAGCAATCTATTTTATTCTAAGTTACATATGTAGTTTAAATCATATTTTAAGCTACTTGTCTAACATAAGCCAACTAGGTTACGTAGTCCATGTTTTTAACCTAAGCCATATAGGTTAGGTAGGTTAGGCAACCTAGCTTAACCTTATGTTAACTAAGTTAGGTTGTCTTGCCTAGTCTACCTAGTTTAAACTACTTAGTCCAATTTGCTTAACCTAGGCTAAGTAGGCGATCAAGCATACCTAGGTAGGCTATGTGGTGTCATTTGTTGAGCTTGCCATGTGTCAACATTTCAATGGTCAATTTTTTAAGTTTAAATTTTAGTCATAAAATTCATCCCACATGATAGTGACATGTAGGCCATATGTCACTAGACATTCTAGTCATATAAACATATTATAAATGATTGTGCCATGTTGGCTAAATTTAATTGGATGAAAAGTGGATATAAATCACATTTTAATGTGAATACTATTTCGATTTGGTGTCATATAATGTCCTTTGTCATTCATGCATCTAGTCCAAAACAACTAGAAGAATTTTTAGTCATATGTCATTCACAATTTCAAAGCAATAAAAAAAACTAGTTGATATGAAAATTTCTTGTAGTCCTATGTGGTGCACCTATGCGATGGGCATCTTGCTTTATACATTTCTAGAGGGTATTAGGGTTTATAATTTATTATTTTAGGTTCAAAGAATGCCACCCCATATCTATTTTTCAGTAAATGTCAAGGCCATTATTTATTCATCATAGTTGGGGGGGAAAAAAAAAGGTTTACACAACATAGGGAAAAGGGGACAAAATATGTTGATGTCATATCTATTGTGATGAAAGACTTAAGAGACTTTATAAGGTCATAGTTATTTTAAATAATAGTTTGATCCATGGAGTTCCTTTTTATGAATTTTTCCTATTTATTGCATAATGACTTTACTGCAACTACCTTACTATTGGTTGTATGATATTTTATCTTTCTTGTTTTTACTTTCAACTTCAATTTCCTTTAGACTTATTTTAGGTGGGAGTTCACTTGTGAAATAAATTTACCCTACTTCAAGGGTGGCTTCAACCATACTTAATTGTTTTGGCAATAACTTAACAATTTGGTTTCAAAAAAAAAAAAAAAGTTTAATTTTTTGAACAATTAGAAATGAAAGTGCCTAACTTGTACATTAATCACTTCAATTAAAATCAACAACTATTTGATTTGAAATACTTTCAAAAATCAAAACAAACAATGATACACCAAATCAAATACCCACCCAACATAGGTTGCAACAAATATAAGGTTTTTATGTAATTATTAATTTGCCAAAGACATAAAAATGACCACCTAGGAAACCATTGATTCCTTATTGGTATTTTCATGAAAACCATCATTTCCTTGAGGTTTTTGACAGTAACTAAACTTGACAATTCTTTTTGTTTCTAGAAGAATCGAAGTTAGTAATTTTGAAATTTTGAAATTGGAATTGATGATTGTTGTCAAAATCAAATACCCACCCAATACTAGAACATACCCTTGGTAGAAAATCAAACTAGAGTTTTTGTTATTAATGGATTTTTGAACTTCAAATTAAGTATGGATTGTTTTAATTGAATTAAACATTGGTCTAATTAAAATCTTTCATGTATACAAGCAAAATTTGTGTGAAAAAAATAAATTGTTGAAAATTTACTCTCAATGGGGTCCAACCATTTTATTAGAAGCCACATGTGCCCCTTAGAGTCTTAAACGGCTATTTTTTTTGAAGAATATTCTTAGAATTTTTTTCATGTCTCCCAAAAAACATTAAAAATCTTTAAGGTTTTTTTAATACTATTATGTTAAGGTGTATATTTTAAAATATCCAAAAATATGTCATAAGATTTTCTTAAAAATTGTGCTTTTATTGTCAAAACTAATTTTAAGTTGCTTTTAAATAGTTTAAAAATAGTGGTTACATAAATTTAAAAATATTTATATGTATTTTTCACTCATTAGATTGACTCCAAATTTTTATGATAGGCACATAATGTATTCACAATAAAATTTTATTAAAAAAATCTATTTATTATCATTATTATTATTTATAATCCAAAGTTTGAAAATTAAACATTGGTTATGACTACACCCAATGGAATTTATTTACAAGAATTATGTTAAAAGACTTGTGTTAAAAACTTGTTTTTATGTCTTGCATGTTATGACAAAGACATAAAAGTCATAAGATGCTAGATGTCATAAGAATAACATCTTATGATTTGAAATGAAATGAAATGAAAGAAAAATTGCTCGCAAAATAATGTTCGATGCCCCCAAAAAAAAACATTTTCTTAACCAAGTCCCCCTATAATGCAATTTCATTTAATTGGGGTTTTATTCATGTATAATTTATAGGTTTTTCTTTTAGTATTTCCAAATTGCATCTACCATAGAAAATGATATCAATATCTTTTAATGATGTAGTTTTGACCTAGTATTGGGAATGTTCAAAGGTGAGTGAACATTTAATAATCAAAGATTATAATAGTTACATTTTAAAATGTAAAACCATGTTCAATGAACATGTTTTATGGACCTATATGGAGTGTTGTATTTGCCAAAATTGAGCCACCATATAGTGCATACACCTTGATGTTAGATTTTTTCATTAAATAATCATGTATTTGAAATTTCTAGGGAATTTTGAAGGGGCCATAAAAACAAATGATGGTGGAAACACAAACACACAATGGTGAACATGGAAACAAAGAATAGAGGGAAAAAGAAAAAAAAATGGGGGAATGAGGAGCCAAAACATTTTTAAAAAGCAAGTTACACATCACACATTGAAGTTCCTTGATGCTTTTATATTTGGTTGTACAAATAATCAATGAAAATAAAAGAAACAATCGTCATGTGTTCATTTTTCACATTTTTCTGAAATCAAAAGTTCTGTTGGTAGACCTTATTATAATGGCACATCACAAACTTTCAATATCATGAAATTTCAATAGAATCTATTTGAAAATTGTAAAACAATATGTTTGTGAAAATTCCATGGGCTTCAAAATGTAAAAATGACACAAGAAATTTTAAAACAAAAAAGTTATATATATATATATATATAATATAAATAATGTGTCTTTTCTACTCGTGATGTCTTGATGTGAAGTAGGTATGATTTACATTTTAATCAAATTCATGCAATTGTTATGATGTAATTTTGGATAAAACTATGCGATTTTTGTATGAACTTGTGAAGACTAGTAAATTTGTGATGGCATGAACCACTAATTAAGAATAATGTAGGTTAATTTATTTGAGAATCACATGCAAAATGAAATCTTGACCAAATCATCAATCACAATCCAATTTAAATTCACTTGAAGTGTCCAAACTCTCAATCTACACACAAATATTTCTTTTAGATGTTGAACTTTTAAATATGATTTTCATGAATTAAGTTAAGTTAAGGTTGAAAACATCCTTGGTGAAACCATTTCATAAAATGACTAAATGGGACATAAAAATTTGTGGATCAAAATTTAGGGTTTTGTTACTAAATGACATTGACACTATAAACTTAGTCAAGATTTTGCATATTAGAATGAAATTGAAGAAAATTAAGAAATTAAAGATCCAAATAAAAAAAATTGTAGTGCAAAAGTTCAATTGGCTTCTAGATCACAAAAGTTTCAATAGGTTATTTAAGAAATATTCATAGGTTTTATAATTCTAGCCAAATTATATTTTCAACTTTTATAAAGATTCAAGGTTTATAGTTATTAAGGTGAATGCATGGATGGTATGGTGGTTCACTTTGTGCATACACACATGATTTCTATAAGGTACCTTTGGTTTGAACACCTATGGAAAAAAAAAATGCTTAGATTTGTTACTTGGCCATTATATCTAGATTAACAACCTGATCATTAATACACATGCATAATTTTTTCTAAAAACTTAGATTCATTTTTAGTAATGAATTTTCAAAACTGAAAATATGGATTAACCAATTAATTGGAATGAAATAAAATTGAGATCTTGACATTGAATTTCATTTGAAACCATTTATAAGGACTCAATACTGATTTATAAGGATTCAAACCATTTATTAATATATGAAATAATTTGACATAACAAACTCATATGTGGAATCCTTGGTTCAAAAACCTAAGCCAAAATTAAGGTATGAACTTTTGAATGATCGAAATTGGGGTTTTTTTTCTCATAAGTCCCTATATGTTACAATTATTTTTATTTTTAGTTTTTTTTCACTACACCAAAATCATCTTAATTCACTTTGGCTTCCTTAGATTTTGAATGAATTTAGACATTTTTACCATGGTGAAACTAGTCAAGCCTTTAGTGAATAAGAACCTGTTCTTGTTACGGATAGTGAATTGTTGATCATTACCTAGTGAAATAAGGTTATTTTCAAATGAAAAACAAATTTACCAAACCATTTCAATTGCTAATTAATTAACTAAGTAACATGGAAATCAATTAAATTTAAATAATTTAATATTTAATATTATTGATTATTTCATGATTTTTTAGCCTATGAATTGTTGACACGTGTCATTACATTATCTACTCTAGGTACATAGGCCATGTAATCAAACTAAATAGACACTTAATCTAAAGAACTACGCAGGAAAATATTCAATCAACTTACCATTGTTGACCACAAACACACCATTTGTGAGGTTCAATCCTTTGACCTCTAGGATGAAAGCAAACACCACTACCATCAAACCACCATGTTCGTTATGATAATATGTTACATTGCATTCTATTTATTAAATACCTCATTTTAAACATTACAAAAACATATACTTTGAAAATTCATATTTTATTGAAAGTTTGTCCAAATGAAATGATTAAAATTTAATTTTAAGTTTTTTCAATAATATCCATAATTACATTTTTTTTTTTTTGAAAGTGTAAAATCATTTGAACAAATAGTTTTTTGAATATCAATATTTAATAACATTTCAATGACCATTCTTTTGAAAAAAAAAAAGTTTAATAAATGAATAATGTTTTTGCTAATGTAATAATATTACCTATATTAGGCTAATTTTAGCTATTCTGAAGTTATTTTTCATTGTTTTAAGTCATTCGCTTTACATTATTTAAGACTACTTATGATTATTTAAAGTTATTTTTTGTTATTTCACATTATGTTATGTTCCATTATCATAAGTTTTTTTGGTTTTTTTATGTTATTTTTTATTATTTTGAACTATTTTGTTTTAGGTTATTATCAGCTATGTGAAGCTATTGTTAATTATTTTTGGCTATTGAAAATTATTTCACCTTTTGCTATTATTGGTTATTCTAAGCTATATTACCATAGGCTACTTGTGGTTATTCTATTGGTGGATATTGTTGGTTATTTTATTAGTGGTTATTGGTTTGGTGGCCATTAGTTTGGTGGTTATTTTATTGGTGATTATTGGTTAATCTTCTATTGATGGCTATTATATTAAGGACTATTAATGGCTATTAATAGTTATTCTATTGGTGGTTATTTTAGGTTAAATTATCATATTGGTGGTTATTAATGGTTATTGGTGGTTATTTTATTAATGGCCATTGGTGGTCATTGTATTAGTGGATATTGTTGGCTATTATATTGTAGGCCATTGGTGGTTATCTTATTGGTGGCTATTCATGGTTATTTTATTAATGGCTATTGGTGGTTATTGATGGTTATTAGTGGCTATTTTATTATAAGCTATTATTGGATATTCTAGGTTGTATTATCATAGGCTTTTGGTAGTTATTTTACGATAGGTCATTATATTTTATTTTAGATTATTTTAAATTGTTACACGTAAGATAAAATAATTTATAATAACAAAAAATAGGATGACCTTGAATAACCTAAAATAAAATTTGAAATAACATATATTAACTTAAAATAAAATAACCTAAAGTATAACTTAAGGTTAGTTGAATAATTTAATTTAAAATAATTTAAAGTAAAAAGCCTATAATAAATTAGCTAGGATACTTTAAGGTAAAACAACATATAATAGTTTAAATGTATAATCATATATAATAACTTATAATAACTTATAATAATTTAGGGTATAAGTTAGAATAACTAAAGTAGCCTAAAATAATATAAGGCATATCATAAAGTATCATAGGGTATTTAAAACAACAACATAGAAATAAACTTATTTATTATAGTAAATTATAATAATGAATTATGTCAATTAATAGTAAAACACGATGTTTACATAATGATATTATAGTGATATAACTTTAAGAAGGATGAAATCATTAAAATGTAATGAACTTATTTCAGTTTTAAAGTCCCATAGTGATTTAGGTTAATGAACTACACCTCATTTTTGTTCTAGTGTTTTCGTTCCAACAAATGGCATGACAATATCTAGGTGGGTTGTCCTTCATATTGAGTTTATTAGTTCAAACCACTATGTAATCTCTTATTTAATTAATGATTAAATAACACACAACCATTTTAACACTACTCAATGTACTTTTGTGGAGTGTTTTATTTACCAAAATTTAGCCACCATATCATGTATTCACCCTTGAACATCAAACAAAATTCAAAATGCCACATAAACAATTTCCCGAAAAGAAAATGCATATGGATCCAAGTATGTTATTACAAGCCAAGCACTTTCAAAAGTCTTGCACCCCCATGATTTTTACAATGAACTACAATAGTTTTAAGAATTGAAATGGAATTTGGTTTTGTGGACAAGATTTTCATATTGATGAATTTTCATTTCAATAACTTTCATGGAATTCCAAAATGTTTCATTTGCTCATTTATTATATAAGCACTTGGGTAAATGGTTGTTGACTAGGTATTTCTATTTTAGACATTCGTTATTCTATGTGAAACTAAACCATAATTGATGAATATGAAGTTTTAGAATTGAAAGAAAATTGAAATTATGTTTTAATGATGATAAATTGATGTATTTTGAATGTACTTTTGACCCCTAAAAATACATGATTTGAGGAACTTCCTTGAAGAAAAAAACGTTTTTGCTATATATTTAAAAAAAAAAAAAAAGTTACACTTTCATGAAAATTGAATGTGTTATTATTTTTGTTTATACGGTTCACTAATATAGATCATGTTTTGAAAGTCACATGAATGATTTCCGAATTGTAATATTTAATGCAAACTTTGGTATAGTAAAAAATAGTCCATTAATAAATACATGTTATTTTTTGTTTCAACATTAATTTCTCTAAACATTGAAAAAAAATGTTAAATTAATGTTGTAAAAGATATTAACATTGAACAACATTTTGGGATTGAAGGATTTTTCATCAAATGGATGATAAATACTTTATGTAGTATGAGTCCACTTAACTTTGGGAGAAATTGTTTAATACATAAAAGTTACATAAATGCTTTGTAAAAAACAACACATTAACCTTGGATTGGGTGGTTCCTATTATGTATTAAAACCTGGTCGTACAAAACAAAAGTACATTCCAAAGTAATGGAAAACACAAAAAAATCATATTAAGATTTAGTTTAAAATAATGATCCTTCTAAAATGCCAAAGATATAATGGAAAAATAATCCTTCAATGACATTCCAAAATGGGGTTTAAATACCAAATGTCAAATTGAGGTGGCATCCATTAAAAAAAACAAAGGTATTTTGGTAGAGGTAGTGTTGACCAAGGTATTTAGTCAATATTTTTATTGAACCTACTTGGCCTTTCAAGATGTCAATGTCCTAAAATTTACTAATTATCAATTTAAAAATATTCAGTTTGAAACTTATTGTTTTGGTAATTCAATCAAAGTTCAAATGTTCAAAATTTTAAAATGGAAACTATGATTGCCCCTCAAAACAAACACCAATTTCCTTCCAATAATCAAGGCTAATTTGCAAATAAAATAAATGCAATGTTAAATTTAAATTTAAAAAAATTAATAAAACTACAAAGGAATGTTTAAAACAAAAAATAGAAAAAATGAAAATAATTTAATGGACTAATTCTATTTATAAAAGGATTCCATGAATGTCCTTATTGAGGTGTGGACCCACATTAACATGAGTCACAAGTGTAATTTGTCCTATTTTAATATCAAAGTTTGTATTAATATTATAAGTTTTTAATGTGTTGACATGAAAATTTTACAAATATTTTATGGAAACATGTTATATGGTTTGGAATAAATCTAATGAGAATAAAATATTTATAAACATTCATTAAACATAATTTGTAACAAAGCATTGTAAAAGCATTTATTTTGGGGAGATTTTTTAAACATGACATATTTGGAGGGAGGCTTTTAAAACATATATTTACACAATAATATAATGCAATATCTTTTTAGGTCACAATAAATGTTTATTCATTTTAGGTGCAATTCATGTTAGCGTGGATGCAACCATTGATCCTTTCTTTTAATAAAATTTTCCATATTTATTGTTTTGTTTTTTTATTTGAACAATAAGATCTTTATTGCAAGAGGGTTTGCTCTTCTGAAGTTTAGATCCAATCAAACATTAAATGGTGATTAAATTTCACCATCGTAACCTTTGCTACAAGCACCTCATATTTGACATGAAATGCATCCATTTCTTCTTGTGTGAAGAATGTGTCCTTGTTGACCTATTAATTGTTCTTTCCGCATTTGCCTAAAATTATTACCAAATGAATGTGCTTTCACCCATATTGGAAGGAGTTGGCTAATGATTATATAAAGTGTGATGCACCTCTAGGTTTGTCAAATGATATTGGTGGTAAATAACCTTGTCAATTTTTGATTTGTAATAGAATGCAAACCCAAGGTTTGTTCTCCATTTCCCAAAGTGACATAAGATGTGAAAGCTTTGGGATGGGATTATAACAAGCTTTTATGTTAAATTCGTAATCATTTCAAATTGCATGAACCAAGAAAAGAAAACTATTTAAAACTATGTTTTGGAAGCAAAATGGTGCACAAACAAATGACATGTTAATTCAAATTCACTAGCCTCATCATGACCCAAACTTGCGAGGAATCAACATTCTCTTCCCTATAATATACTTTATAATTCTTGCAAACTAGTTGGAATGCCTTAAAATCTCCAAAGAACTTGACCTCTATTTAAGCTACCTTGTCATGCTCCAAGGTTAGTGAATACAGTAATGAAGTGAGAGTGCCACCAAAGGAGTAGCATGGCAAGAGCGATGTTGAGAAGCAACTAGAGGCCAATGAAACAACTCTGAACTTTTTCAAAGATCATGGCAAAATGGATGCTCACAATGTGTTGCAAATAATTTGATGGCTAGGAGCAGGTGACTTTGGATGCCTTTCATCATCAAGATAAAAACACTATAAATTTTCGGTGCTGATTGCCGATGACTTTTATTTTGTTCTTGAGATATGATGAAATGACTTTACTTTTTGCTTCTAAATCCTTTAAACAGTGGAAATTTATTTGTGTTATAAATTGCCCAAAAAATCCCTAGTGGGCAATGGGTGCTTGTGACTACTTTACAATTGGTTATGAGTACATCAATTCACCATTAATCCATGAAAAATGTTACTTGGCAACAAGTGCTTTTTTAATGGCAAAATCTTACCAAAAAAACGAAATTCAAATTTCAAAATTCAAAAATCAAGTGATTTTAGATTTTTCCATTCACTAGAAGTGACCCCCAAAAAAAATAGTGAAAATTGCCAAATTTCTATACTTGGTTTTTAATGTGTAGCCAAAGTATAGAAAGATGATAAAGGAATTGTATTTCATATTTGGTTTATAGCTAGATTTGGCTAAATCTTACCAGAGATGATCACCACTTTTTCTACATCTTCCTATGGATGATAGCCACTTTGGCTATAAACAAAAACTCGTTAAAAAGAATTTTGCTTGGTAGAACACATTTAGCTATATTAGCCTGAGCATCAAAAGGTCATTGACGAATGATTGAAAACCATGTGGGTAATTAAAGGTCAAATCTTGAAATGGGTTTTTTGCGTAATCATGTTATTGGCATCATTATGATGATCATGATGTTGGCATCATGATGATGTTAGAATGTGACCCCTGCAAAACAGAAACAACAGTCTTGCTGCATGTGGAAGAGCAGAATATTTCATGTTTTAGGGTTTAGTTGGCTGGCAAGCTTATCCCCCTCACCTTCATTTTCTAATAGCTTGGGTTATGTGAGTTAATTATGACATATTTGATAAGGCATGGATGATGGGTAACTTTTGATTCTTAATATCCCCTCAGTAATTCAACTATATGAATATGGAAAGGTAGATATTAAGCTAAGCAAGGATGCATAGGATTTGTATCTTAATTTGAATTGCCATTTCAAGTGGTAGAATATGGGTATTTGGTTATAAAGAATACCCTCTATAAGCTTAGATAATATGCATTTGGAAACTCCACAATTTGTTCTTATAAGAAAATTTTATTGGCCTCAATAATACCTAGCTTCCAAAATACCACTCACTAATGGGTCATGGTATTGAAATATTGGGAGGGTAGATTTCAGAAAATTAAATATATATACACCAACCGGTTGATATATACATTTGGGGGGGGGGGGGGGGGGGGGGGGGGGGGGGTTTATAAAGACACCCGGGGTCGGTGGTTTGTGGGTTTTTTTTATTGTGTTTTTAAAATGATATTTTTTTCAACACACCC
>Ga0116228_10001312_pt1 | contig 20583 bp, 20 predicted proteins | sample S1TSphfallax_2_FD_89694 | JGI IMG/M metagenome (GOLD analysis project Ga0116228, IMG submission 89694) | Host-associated microbial communities from peat moss isolated from Minnesota, USA - S1T2_Fc - Sphagnum fallax MG | ecosystem: Host-associated > Plants > Peat moss > Unclassified | place...
ACATTTTGCAACAAAATTTTGACAATGTAGTAGAAAACAAAAACCTCAAGACAAAGTAATAAGAATAAAGGCAAGTTTGAAAAAAATTTACTTAACTTGCATTCAAAAGCGTGGTGATGGTGATGTAAAATATAAATAACAATGATTAAATCAACAAGAACTTAATGATGGTGATGAAATAAAAACTTGTCATGCCTTGGAGTTCATTCATATGAACATTTGTCCATGACTTGTACTTAGTTCCTAATTTAATTTTAATTCACTTTCAATTAACTTCTAGTTAAGTTTTTGTTCACTTTTAATTAACTCTTAGTTCACTTTTAATTGAGTCCTAATTCATTTCTAATTGACTTTTTTTTTGACTTTTAGTTAACTTTTAGTTCACTTTCAATTCATTTCCAATTAACTCTAGATTCACTTTTAATTAATTCTTAGTTAACTCTTAATTCACTTTTAGTTCATTTCCAATTCATTTTTAATTCATTTTTAATTCATTTTTAGTTAACCCTAAGTTCACTTTTAGTTGAGTTTTAGTTCATTCACATGGGTACACATGGGCCACACATAGGGGCACATGGGCGCACATGGGTGAACATGGGTCACATGTAGGTTGGAAAATTTCCTTAAAAACTTTCTTGAGCTAGGTGCCCAATAGGTATAAATAGAGGTAGAATCCCCCATTATCTTAAATATGTTTAACACTAGTTTTGGGTTTTTTTTGGGGTCATAACCTTAGTTTGTTTTTGTTTCTTCCTTGTAATATATTCTTGTTAGATTCTTGTTTTGCACGTGTTGTGTTCTTGTTCTTGTTTTTCTTATTTCATGATCTACATTTGGAACTACGGTTGCCCTTGTTTTCATTTTGGTTAGAAAATGTTGTAAACTTTGTTGTTTTCATGCCTATGACAAAACCTATAAATGAAACAAGAACCTGATGATGACAATGAACAAAAACCTCAACAATACAACACAAATGCTTCAACAATGCCATTCATTTTGCTCATAACAACCATTGCAAACCAAAGGTGATGATGGAATGCAATGTGCAATAGAAAGAACCAAAAGCTTAAATTTTAATGTTAGAAAAGAGACAGAGGTTGCTATCATGCAAAAAAAAAAAGCTCATCATCTAAGGAGTGATGGAATATAACATGTAGTAAAAAAAAAACCAAAAGCTTAAACCTTAACATTTAAAAAAAAAAAAGAATTCATTATCATGTAAAAGAAGAAAGCTCACAAACTATGGAACAATGGAATGTGACGTGCCACAAAAGTCTACAAAACCTTAAACCTTAAGGCTAGGAAAAAGAACTAGAACCTTAAAATTTTGGAAAACACCCATTGGTGCAAAATGATCAAAAGTTCATGGAACTAATGGTCATGTGGTTTTGAAGTTGAACTTAAATCCGAAATAAAGGCGGGTCTTAGGGTAAGCTTTAAATCTGAGTATTTGAATAAAGGTCAAGGTTAGGGTAGGGTTTGTATAATCGAAATTGGAATTGATGGTATTAAGTTTTATGTAATATATGGGTTAAAGCACACTTGGGGTACCAAAAAGGACCATCTCCTTTTGTATCCATTGGACCCCTTCACTTAGAACATGTTGTAGCTTAATGACACATTCATATTGAAAGTTTGATTTTCTTAATGAATAGATACATTACTAAGGTACTATTTTATGCATAACATGTCAAATTTGAACAAGTTTTAGGATTCCTACCAAGTCCTAGGAAAAAATCCATGACTTTGTCTTCAAAGAAAAAAAAAGTTCAAGAACTCACAAGGAATGTTTAAACAATTTTTTTTGGCCCAAGATTCTTACCACAAACACTTTAGGTACAAATGCACATAGAATGTATGAGTGTGACAAAAACCAAATGCCCTATTGTAATGTAAAAAGTTTCAAAAAGTGAAAATTTTGAGAATTTTGGGTCATTGATAGAACATGGCTCACATTGGATAAATTTTATTATTCTTACCTTCATAAGTGAAAACAATAAATATTCTAGATGCCTATATAAAATGTGGAACAAAATTATTTCATTTGACGTGAGAAAAAAAGGGGAAATTTAAGATAGGTTATAGGAAAATGAAGAAAAAGATGAATTATGAAAATTCAAAATTCAAGAGAATGATTCTTGAAAAGGCCATGGCAATTATATATATGCATTTATAACAATTCCTGTATTTTTTTGTTCCAATGAAAATTTTAAACCAAATATTTTGGCATGCAATGGATAACATGATAATAATATATGTATATATATAGTTCTAAAAACATTTAAAAAAAAGGGTCCAAAAATATTAATTGTCCAATTTTATTAGTTTTCCCATTCCCTGAGATGGTTCTTTGTGATCTCATTCAATCATACTCTCACCCAATCATGGTAAATAAATTTGCATCATAACACCCGATTGACATTAGTGGTCTATTGTTGCTTGCAATATGTGGAAAAATTGAATGTACTTTATTGGGAAGTATTACCATTCAAAACACAATCTTTGGCACATGCATTATAGTTTTTGAGGGGATCATTTATGAATAATAATATATTTACAAAAAGGACTTGGGGTGCTAAAGGCACATTTCACAAAATAGGTTAAGTTAATGTCAAAATTAATTTTTGTTTTAGGTATAAACACCCAAAACCACCATTCATTCCATCCCATGTGATACAATATTTATGAACATTTTTATAAAGATTACTCAAATATTACGTCAATAAAAAGTTTCCCAGTTTCTTTTGGTGGTGGTATTTTTTTAAGTTCTAAAAAATTTAAAGGCAAGTTGAAATTGGTTTGGATACCATTCCAACATATTTATAAGATTGCACTAAAAATTCCACAATAACATTTAAGAGGTAACCATTTTATCAATTCTAACCAAACCAAAAACAAACACAAGAAGAATGAGTGCAATCATAACTAATGTTGGTTTGGTATATATGTTGCACCTTAATATGATGCACTAGTACTATAATCCCAATCAGTTTGGTATTTCCACTAGTTCAATACCAACATACCCTTGACATGTATTTCACCAAAACTAGCCAGAGATTCGTCTAGCTTGGTGTTAAGGTTTAAATATCAAAGTGCATACTAGTGTTGCATGTTTAAGGTTTCCTTCTCTCCTAGTATTGATCTTGGTATGATTATGTGCTTTGAGTTGTAATCATGTGAAATTTAGAATTGAAAGCAATGACGATTATCAATTATGGTATAACACTTTCTATTTTGGCACTTGTAATTGCTTCAATGCGATTGTTGTTCAAGCTTCCTCAAAGCCTAAGCTATGTAAATTTTTGTTAAACTTTTCACTTTTGAGCTTTTATGTGTTTATGCTATTTTTTTTTACAATTCCAATTGTCATGAGTTATGAATAATAATCAACAAAATAAAATGCCTATTTGTGTTTTTGTGATATTTTTGTTTTGGTGGTTGGTTCCCTTGTGCGTATGTTTAATAATTCTCATCATTATTGTAATGCTTTGCATATGACACTTATAGTTTTTTTGTTTTTCAAATGTTCCCTTTATTAGGGTTTCTTGAGGTTTTACATTACCTTGGTTTACATTCTTATATCTCTCCATGGACTTCGATGTTTATTATGACATTGATTGCGAAACATTTTATAATGAAAGTCACAACATTTTATAATGAAAGTGTCATTATAATTGTCATTGTCAAAATAGACGTGACATGGCCATTTTGTGTCAAGTGTGATGTTGGTGTCCATCTTGACATGTTAGTCGTGTCCATTAAAACTAAACACACGAAAAAATAAATTACACTTGGGTTGCCCCCGTTATGTATGGTGATCAAAAATGGATTCAATTGTTATAGGATGGCAATTGAAAACCCACTTTTAATTGCCATATGCAAGGCGACTAAATTTTTTTGATTACCAACAATTTAGCGACTGAAAACTTTTGGTCGTCACTAATTGCTATTTTTTGTCACTTACAATTAAATTTTTGGTCACCTTTGATCATCATGTGTAGTGTTCATCGAAAAGCTTTCCAAAAACATATTACATACCAAAACATTTCGGTTGCTAGCTTTCAGTTCCCACATTTGGTAGCCAAATTATTTTAGATCACCCGAATTTTTTTTGTGAACTACCTGAATTTTTTAAATTATTTGATCGACAATGCCCATTGATCTAATGACTAAAGTTTTTTTTGTTGCTACCCAAAAAAATTTGGTTACTACCCAATTTTTTAAAAACAATGCCCCAAAATTTTGTTGCCAACCTGGATGACCAAAAACTTTTAGTCACCAACATCATTGACTAAAAGTGGCAATTGAAAGTTGGTGACTAAATTTTTTGAGAATTGCTTGAAAACATTCGAACATCGATTACAATTTCTTGGGCAATGATTTTTTTTTTTTTGAGTCATTGGATGAAAGGCCACTATTGATCAAACAACTCAAACTTTTCAAGCAGCTTGCAAATTATTTTCTGGGCATATTGAAAATATTTTGTCATTAATTATGGCGACTAAAAGCCAATGACCAAAACATTTTAGCATGTAATATTTTTTGGAAAAAAATTAATGAACATTACATGTGGCAAAAATAATAATTAGTAGCAATTGAAAGTTTTTGGTTGCCAAACTATTGGTGATTGAAATTTTTTAGTCGCCTTTTGTATGGTGATCGAAAATGGGTTTTGGTCAATATCCAAAAAAACTTGATTGTTGGATGGTGATTGAAATGTCTTGGTAATTGGCAACTAAATTTGGAAAGCTATAATAAAGGGCATGTAACATGTTTTTGGAAATTTTTCATCAAACTTTATGTGTTGTAATAGAAAATTCAATCACCAAGGACATAAAACAAAAGTTGTTGGCAATCAAAAAAAGGTTTTAGTTGCCAAATTATTGGTGTTCAAAAATGGATTTTGATTGCCATTTGAGAAAACTTGAACATTGGATAGTGAGTGAAATTTTTCAATTATTAGCAAATGAATTTGGAAAGGTGGCATGTAATATGTTTTTGGAAAGCTCTCGTCAAGCTCTATGCGTGGTAATCAAAGGCGACCAAAAACTCAATAGTGAGGGATAGAAAATAATAGCTATTAGTGACCAAAAAAGGGTATTAGTTGCCAAACTATTGGTAACAAAAATTTTGGTTGCTTAACATATGGTGATTGAAAATGGGTTTTGGTTGCTGTCCAAGAAAACTTGAACATTGGATGGCGAAATTTATTTTGGTCATTGGTAATTAAATTTGGAAATGGGGCATGTAATATGTTTTTGGAAACTTTCATCAAGCTATGTATGGGGTAAGTGAAGGCGACCAAAATTATAATAGCCAATGAGTAAAAATTGCAGTTATTGCCAATCCAAAAAAAGGTTTTAGTCATGAAACAGTTAGTGATTGAAACATAGTAGTGACATACGAAATATGCGTATTTTTCGAAGGTGCTAAAAAACAAGTATTTTCAAGTATTTTAAAATTTAAAAATGTGAATACGTGAAATACGTGAATACGATGAGCAAAACGTTGAGCAAGCTGAGCTTAAGTTGTGCCCAAACCCAAAGACAACGATGATCAAGTATTTTCAAGTATTTTCAAGTATTTTAAAAAAAGCCCAAAAAAACGTATAATACGCGTATGTTTAAATCGAATTGAGAGTATGTCACTACTATGGATTGAAATTTTTCAAACACTTTACATATGGTGATCAAAAATGGATTTTGATCACCATACATAAGGATTGAAAGTCTGTAGTCATTAACTATTTAGCGATTAAAATTGTGTGGTGATCAAAAAACATTTTAGTCGCCTTAAGGTTTATGACGACCAAAACTATTGCCTTTTTGGTTGCCCATAAACTTGCCTTAAGGCATTCAAAACAACCTTGATTTAAGTTAACTATAGGTTGATCTAAGTTGATCTTATACTAACATAACATAAGGTTGTGTTTAAATCTAGATGTGTTTGTCATGTCGTGATGGACACATGGATGCGGGGACAACTTTAATTATAATTCATTGGTGTCATCAGGCACATGATTAACGAACTATCCAAGGAGCTGGCACATTTGATGTTATAGAGGTAGAAATTGAAGGAGTGATTCAAGGAATTGATGTTTAACAAGAAACATGGGGTGTTTTGTTTGTTAAACTATACAAGAACCAAACTTTTTAAAGTCCTTATAACCATGTCTCCCTTGTTTGGGCATTTTTTGTACTAAATGACTTAGTTGCATGTCTAAATTCAACTTGTTTAGAACATGAGGTGCATGTTGTGCCACCCTAACGTTCAACTTTCCAATAGTAATAATAGCATGACGTGATCCAAAAAAGATTTTGTTTTTACAACCCTTCACATGGCATCACAAGTATGAATAAACACGATGTTAATGAGCATGGGACTATTTTGAATCACTACAAGGAGCATAAGAAAATAATAGATGAAGAAGGTGAGGGTTAGCAGAAAGGGAAAAAAAGGAAGATAGTGCCTCCCCATTCCATTATTGGTTTTGTTTTTGGTTAAAACCCTTACAAATTGAATGATCTAGATTAGAAGAAGTTTATAAAGGATTTGGTTCTATTGATTGCAAAGGGGTACATGCCTTCATCTTTTGTTGAAAATCTTTGATTGCATTGTCTTATAATGCGCTAATGTGATAGAATCAAATTTCTTTCATGCAAGTAGTTTATTTAGGAGCATGTCCTAAATATTTTGGCTAAGGTGATGAAGATGCATGTGTTACCAACCATTGCACAATGTGGTACATTTGACCTTTAGATGTTCAAAATTGGTTTTGATATGTTCCCATTAATGATTAATGTTATTACTGATGATTGGGTGCCCTACCATGTTATAGTCGGGTTGTTTGAAGCTCCAAACACCTTTAGAACAACATTGGAAAAATAGGTGAAATCTCTTTTGACTGAATATCAATTCATAAGCAAGATTATTGCTTATGTTAAGGATGAAGGCATAAACCTCAACACATTTACTTTTGCATTCATTAGTATTGTATCTTGTGTACCATTGTAACTTGTTGCACCATTTAGTGGCACATGTTTTGGCCATGTCATGTGTAAAACATGTCAATATGCCACTAATGATACTAATATTGGTGTTGGGATGAAGGAAATGAATGTAGTAGAACCTCAACATGCCTTGTAGAAAACCATTGCAAGTTTGTTGGGATAAAGAAGTTGGGGAAGGGTAGGCAAGAACGGGAATCAACATGTAAGGAAACTGGCTTGAAACCCCAAAAATTCAAGACATCGATCAAGATTCAGTTTACTTCCAAAGTTGTTTTCTTTCAAGAAACCTTGGAATATGTTGTTGCCATAAACCTTTGCTATAATTGATAAACCTTTGGGTTGCAAACGGGTACCATTTGGTTCAACATGGGTAATTGCCAAAGCTATGACATAAACCCTGGGTCTTGTGGTGGAACAATGCATTATGAACCAAATTAAAAGGTATTGGTTGCTTTCAAATGTTTTGTTTGTATCATTTTCCATTTGTATTATGATGCATAAAGACTATTGAGCTCATACATCATTAAACCTTCCATTAATGTGTGGAGAGTTTGACACAAAGTTGGAAATTTTGTATGGCAAAATGGTGCTTGAAGTGATTAATGTGTTGGAGCTTTTTTTGGCTTTTGTTATGACCTTTAATGTTGTTGCTACACACAATATGTGCGCTCTTCAACTCAATCCAAGGTTTAAAGGACCACAATGCATCATGGAATATGTAGGCTGGGATAAAGTTGCAACAATTGTGAAACAATAAGACTAGCATCTTTTGTTGCCACTCTTGGTGGTGTTTTCCAAACATCTGAACCCAAGGCATGTGGACGGCCCTCCTCCTCAAGTACCCATCAATGATAATTCCTTGTGAAGGGTTGTAGCTTCTACATAAGAAACCAATATTTCTTTGGTGAAATTTGAATTGTCATTGTATTGTCACATACTTGTGGATTATAACAATGTAAAATCACCCTTGCAATGGTGTAAAGACCATGCAAAACAATTTCCTAATGTTGCATTCCTTGCTCATCAATTTCTGGTTATCCCATGCTATTAAATTGAAATTGAACACATATTTAACATTGCCAAAATATTGACTTAGTTTATGATGGTGTCGATTGGGCATGGAGAACTTGGACAAATTGGTTATGATTTTGAAGAATTGTCCAAGTGACATGAGGACAAGCTATTGCTCTCTTGCTATTGGGGGGATGACAATTGAAGAGGAGCCGCTAGATGACTTTGAAAATGAGCTCAAGGATGCTAGGTACTTTAGAGATGCAAAGTAATGAAGTTTGTAGTGACTCCAAAAACATTTTGATAAGACTTTTGACATTGTACTCTTTCCACCAGTTTTGCCTATGTCAGTGATGCATTTTGCACAAGAGCAATGTGATCTACAAAGGAGTAGATTTATTTTTCAGTTGTACCCATTTTCTTACTTTGAATCTGCACTTAAACCTTTTTATGAATGATGTTGGCTGCTCTCTTGCTGAACCTTCAAGCATGTCTCTGGTTTCTTTCTGTTTTACAATAGCTACAATCTGGTTTTCATATTTCAACACTAATTGCCTTTGTTATGCACAACATGGAGTGGATGAAACCCTAAAAAATCAACCCTAATGAGAAACTGGATTCATACCAGACTTGAAAACTTATACCAGCTGGTATCATATGAATCATATTGATATTGATACCATTGCATCAAGAAATTGGGTGCCTTGAATTGTTGATACAAGAATGGTATATGAATTTGAGAAATACTCTGGTACCAGTACCAGGCTGGTATATCAAAAGGGTGATACCAGACCAACACTGGTCATAACCTACCTTTTGTGAGCATCGATCACAAAGCATTCAACCATCACCTCCATCACAAATGGCAGTGACCAGCTGCCACTACTTCCCCATCCCCACTGACTTCAGCTCCCAACAGTTGGTGTAGATAAGTATGTGACGGATGATCTGCTCAAAATTTTGCAAACAATTATACAAAAATATGCATCCTGAGTTTCAGTCACTTTCCTGCAGTGACAAGAAACTGAAATCATGATCTCCACTAGCACTCAAGAAGGGTAGCCAAGATTGTATCAAGGATATCATACAATGGAAGATAAAACAAGATGACCAAAACAGTAAGTACATAGAATTCTCTCTGAACCCATCAATTCTACTTGCAAAGAAGAGACAATGCCATCTCAAGGGTGAGAACTGGTCTAAGTACCATCTGTTGCAAGATCCAGGTGTTTTCCAAATGTCAAAATCTCCATCACTAGAAAGTCCAGGTACCCTACCTCATCTGTACACTGCAGCTCTAGAAAACCCTGCCTGTGTAATCATTCATACACAACACATGTGTGAACTGGATCTCCCAGAGCAAATAGGGTGAAATTTGGAGATGGGATAGGATTTCCTGAGCCTTCCTCCAATGTCTGACTAAAGCAATCGATTGTGATAAACATGCAGTCAAACCCCTGCAACTCACTGTAGATTACAAGATGTAATGACCTCCCCAACATTGATCTCTGTTGTTTCTGCAGATCAAACTCCTCCACTAAGGAGAAAGTCAGTGCAGAAAGCACTCCAATGCACTCTGCCATTTTCAAGTATGTATTCAATGGAAGGCAAGGTGTCAATGATCATGCACTTCAGCACAAGACCCAGGCACAGCTAGATTAGATTTTGCAAGCAACTGTGCACATGATTCAACTTGTGCAACAAGAGGACACTCCAAATAATCTGCATTGGCTTCTGATAGCTGCAGAATCTGACGAGCAGAGTATCCACAAGGAATTTAGATGATCAGACACACTGCATTGCCACCTCAATAAGGAAGCCATTGCACTGTTACATTCGTGAAGAGTCACGCCCAAAGATAAATCTTTTAGTCCAGTCAAACATCACCAATGCCCTTGTGCGCCAGCTCACCTGTTCGCTAGCATAAACTGAGTACCATAGCCACATTGTGCTCCGGCCAATTGAGACCCAATCTCCAGGCAGCTCAGCTGCTGCTGTTTCTCCTCCCAATGGAGCAAAAGAACCAAGATGCTTGTAACAAAAGGGATGAAACCTATGGTGACCCTGTTCTCTGATACGCAGGGGGCCTTCTGCTGGTTTACCCTGGGCAAAATGGTTGAAAGAGCGGGCCAGATATGTTCCTTGTTGCGCTGCTACCTGAGCAGTGGCGGGCATGCATTTCATCAGGCTGTCAACCTGCATGCCAACATGAAAGTGGGTCAACAGCAAATGATTAACTATTCAACACCAATCCCACAATAAGAGATTGGTAAGGAAGGGTTCCATCAGTTGCATAGAAGAGGTCAGAGCCCAATTCAAGAGCAGTTAGGTCTTTACTCCATTACTTTTGATGAACTACTCCAGAATCACATTCCAAGGAGCCCAAGTATTGAACAATCTCTGCTTTCAAGGGTGGGGCATGTAAGCAGCTGTTACTGTTCTCAAGAGACATGAAGACCACATAGATAGATGCATAAAACAGATTCTGCTACTCAAGACCATCTTAGGCATTGGACAGCCTGATCTAAAAGCCACCAAATCCAGGTGGAGAAGCAATGAGCAAAACTGAAAATTCAACCATGTTTAAGAGGGTTCCATGTGAGTAACCTAACCTTAGAAATTGCTGCACTAAAATGTTCAAGGTCAAGCTTTGTAGTGCCTTGATCCCCAGCATTCATAGCCTCATCAAGCAACCCAATCACCCCTTTCATGTGATTGTGATTCATATAAAGATCAATCTGAGGATATCGTACACGAACTCCCTCCATGGTGCTCACAAACTCAGCTGCACTCAAGTAGCCATCATTATCCTTATCAGCTAGCTTAAAAAGATCTGCAATGTCCTCAACAATCTTCCGCTGCTCAACTGAGGCACAATCTCCAAGTGCATAAACTCCCTCACAATTTTTGACACGTAGCCACTCATCTGTAGCCAGCACCCTGCGATTTTCCTGCCTGATTTGCTTCATAAAATCTGTTATCACTGGACGAGTCCTGATACCTGTTCCAGGTACAAACAAACCTCATTGCTGAGTAATGTGATTAGGTATTCTCTAATGAGCACACAAGCTGATGTGGAACAAAGAGAAATTCTACATACCTTGTTGTATGTAGAAATTTTTCCTCTATTTCAGTTTGCTTGATTATGATTTGTCTCTTACAACTCTGTGTATTGTCTCTTTCATAGTTCTGAGAATGGGCAATTTCTACACTATTAGGTTTTTTCATATTCACTGCCCTTCACATCTCACTACCTATTGAAGATTGTGACATTCTGGTTGTGCTGCTTGACTGAACAGGAAGTTCTAACATTCAAGATTCCAGAACAGCAGATAAGCCATTTACCTGTGGACCACACAATCATACCATATGGCACATCCACAAGCTGGCCTGTGTCTTTAGACTTGAACCTGATGTGCTTGTTGGTCACCTCAAGGACACGACATCCAATTTTGACATGCACACCGTCCCTTCGAAACTTTTTCTCTGCAAACTGGCTGATGCGCTTGTCAAATGTGTTGAGGATGTGGTCCCCAGATTGCACAAGAGTAATGGTGACATTGTCCTTGAGATGTGGGTACAAACACAGCAGATCTTCATGGACCAGATCATGGAGCTCTGCTGAGAACTCCACACCCGTTGGACCTCCTCCCACCACAACAAAGCTCAGCAAGTTTCTCCTAATAGAAAAATTCATGAGATGATGAAATTAGTCCCCCCTCCACAAAACTATGGGAAGAAGATAACGAAAATCGAGCCAAACTGGGCTTAGTTAGGGCAACTCTCTCACGAGCAAAGCGTCTCCCGAGATATCCAAATTGCTGTACAGGAAGGTAGGTGGGAAAATCTGACATACAGAGATGTCTAGACCTGGCGCTCTGGAATCGGACCGACGGGGCTAAAGGTGTTCGTGGCCGGGACTTGAGTACGTACCTGACTTCTGGAGACAGGTGAGGAAGGCTTGCAGTTTCAAAGATATCAACGACTTGCTCACGGATCTTTTCCGCGTCTTCAACGTCCTTGAGGAAGCGACAGTACTCGTCCACGCCTTTGGTTCCGAAGGTGTTGGAGGTGGCTCCCACAGCAATGACAAGGTAGTCGTAATCTAACGCAAATTCCGGTTTCCGCTCGAAATCCAGTTCCGAAACATCCTTGCAGATCACTTGCTTATTCTCCGGATCGATCTTGATGCATTCTGCCTCGTGGAACTCCGCATCTTTCTTCCGGATGATACGACGGATTGGCTCCGTGACGCTCCTCGCCTCCACGGTGCCTACAGTCACACTCGGGAGTAATGGAGTGAAAACGAAGTAGTTCCGTGGCGATACGATCTGCACGTCGAAAAGCTTGCAGTCTAGAGTCTTCAGAAAGCTTATCCCGCCCCATCCGGTTCCTAGAATGACAATCTTCTTCTTCTTCTTTTGCAGGGGATCCTGTGAATCTGCCGCCAATAATGTCCCGGATCCCACTTCCTGCCCTGCGTCCGCAAGCACAACGTACAGGCCTGCAGCTCCTAGACATCCTGCAGTCGCAGCAGCAGCAACCGCAAAGACATAAGAGGTCCCTCGAACTCCTTCTCTCCGATCTCGTCCGCCAAAAAAAACACTGAAAAAAAAACCCTGCTGCTTCTCACTCCGCGACGAAGTTGCGGCTGCCGCCGATTCTCCCGCACTTGGAGAACAGTAATTGCGTGAAGCGCTCGGTCGTCCTCTACCAGCGCTCCGACACTGACACTGCCACAACTGCTGATCACGGTTGTTGATAGAAGCTGGCACCTTCTTGTTGTAGAACCAAGCTCTTGCCACGGCCCTGAAAAAAAACTCTCCAGGCATTGTCGCGAGGCTGTAAAGCAGACAAGCACATGACGAGAAGGCAGAACTCCAGTGCGAACAAAGCAAACAGCGACGGAGGAGGTACAGAGTGCAAACTGGCGCAAGCGGAATCCACAAGCGATCAGATGCTTGCATTCCGACAAGCAGCGCACTGTGACGACGAACAGGTTCAGATAGAAGACGACGATTCTGCAAATTCTAAATACAGGAATTGGGGAGAAACACAGAAAATGCCTGCGTTTGCATCAGATTATATTCATAATCGGCTTACTACGAGCATTACTTTCATTATTCGGCCGATAATATAAGACAATACATCGTCCGTATCTTAATTGTTCCATTCCAGAATTGACCTAGCAAACGCTTCAAACGCCCTGTGACAAACAACTTTAGATAGGAGAAGGCGATTCTGTACATTCTAAATATAGAAATCCCCATGATTGTGTGCGAAGTAGTTTTGCAAACATCCCTTTTTTGAAGATCACAAATTTTGCACAATTGTAATCTCCTTTTCAATGTAGCCTTTTTGGAATATCCAACATGTGGGCGATTCTATCTTCAAACGACTTGTTCCAAAATTCATGTCTCAGTAATCTCATTATCTGCCGAAGGAAATGTTGATAGTAGTTTAAGGAACAACACATCACCATTTTGACACCACGACATGATTCTTTGTTCAACACCTTTTCTATCCTCAAGGTGGAATTTACAAACGTAATCTCCTTCCATTTTCTTATATATATATATATATATTTCCACACTAATTATTCCTTCTACATCAACTTTAGGTACGTAGCTTTCATCATATGACAACAAGAGGCTCCTTTAGTGAAAATCCCTCCATAGTTTGTCTAAGTTAATGGTCATTTCCAAATAGTCATTATCGTTGAAATGTCTTCAAGACAACAAAGAATGGCCAAGCTAACATGATCATCTCCAAGAATGTTGTCTAGAATTGCTTCCTTCAGATAAGATGTTGTCACACGACCTTTCACAAAAAAACCACCTTTAGGATCTTGAAGATCACATTCCTTTTTGCACCAATTGTTATGCCCTATTGGTGAAATTACTCTTCGACACTTGTCTTCTAAATTAGGTGAACTTGACACATCATCTTCATTAGCACTAAGAGACTCACTGCTTTCAATGTTGTATTCATTTCCACACAAAAAAAAGGAGCCCTTGGGTAGAATCTTGATAATTTTGGTCCTTTCCAATTGTGCTAACATTCCAAATCACATTCAAACAAACCACCCTCTTTGTAGTAAAATTATTGATAGTCTCATCTCTAGTACATTCTAATATAGCAGTCACTTGGCTTACTAGCTAGAAACAAATTTTTCGTGTAGCTAATCCATAATTTTTTAAAGTTAGAATCAAGCTGAAGAATGCCAGTTCTTGGTATGAGATGAAGACACTCTTTGTTGAGACAATGATGCACTCCTCCTATCCATGGGCCCCATAGATAGAAAAAATAGACATGTTTACATAAACATCGTAGCCGATGTGAAGTTTTCCACGATCATTCCATGACTCTCACAAATCAATTAAATCTCTAGCGTTCAAAGTTTCCATGTTTTGTGTTAATCTTGAAATAGAATTTTTCTAATCATGCAAAAACATAAGATATAGGAATCAAATGAATGGCTTTAATTAAAGACATCAATTTCGACACCATCATTTATCATTCGATAACATTCTAAAAATGTACAAGGTACTAGTTATTTGAATAAAAGGAAAACAAATAGATTCGAATATTTTTATGTCAAGACATTTATCATTCCTTAAAATATATAATATACCCAAGAACATATGTAAGAAGGAAATGTAGTCTAATTTTATATCCTTATATGAACTATAAGTCCTATTCTATAATGGTCGACCCATGCAGACTATCATTGTCATCCTTGATCTTTGGGAGATAAACATAAGTTGTGAGAAGGATAATATAGGGGTCATTAATTTGTTTTTTCATGATTGTTGTGAAAGGGATGATATGGTAGTCGCCATGTTGTTTTTCAAGATCAATGTGATAGGGATGACTTAGTGGCCGTCACATCATTACTTGTGAGGGTAATGAAAGGACAATATAGTAGTCGCTAGGTTGTTTTTTCATGTTTAGTGTGACAAATCTAGTTGTTGTTAAGTCGTTGTTTGTGAGGGTAATGAAAGGACAATTTGGTAAATGCTAGGTCGTTTTTTCGCAAGGGTTGTGCAAGGGACAATATGGTGACCATTAAATGATCTTTCCATGATGGTGGTGAAAAGACAATATGGCGGCCACCAAGTCGTTTTTTTGCGATGGTAGTAAGAGGATGATTTAACAACCATTAGGTCATTTTCTCATGATGGTGTTGAAATGGATGATTTAATAGCCACCAAGTCATTTTCTCGCGATGTTAATGATAGGATGATCTAACGGTCACCAAATCATTTTCTCGCAATGATGTTTAAATGTATGATATGGCAATCGCTAGGTCATTTTTCATTATGGTGTTGAAATGGATGATTTGGTGGCCATTAGGTCATTTTCTCGCGATGGTAACAATTGGATGATGTGGCGATTGCCAAGTCATTTTTTCGCGATGGTGTTGAGATGGACGATTTAACAACCACCATGTCATTTTCTCACAATGGTGTTTAAATGGACAATTTGGTGGCCACCAAGTCATTTTTTGGTAATGGGTATGAAAGGATGATATAATGGTCACCGGGTTATTTTCTCATGATGGTGTTGAAATGGACAATTTGGCAGTTGCTAGGTCATTTTCTTGTGATGGTTGTGAAATGGATGATCTAGCAATCGCTAGATCATTATTTCAAGATGGTCTTGAGATGGACTATCTAATGGCTACCAAGTCATTAATATAAAGAGCCTTCTACTTGAGAGTCAACATGGCGACTTCAAGATTGTTTTATTTCTCATCATTTAAATATTGACCATCAACTTGGCATCGACCATTGACTGTAATGTTGACTTGGTGCTATGATGATTTCAAAAATGAAAGGTTTGAGTGAACCCTTATTTACATTTTCATCCCCAAAATCCAATCCTTGGAATTTGGAAGCTTACTTCAATTGTGATAGTTATTTATTGTTTCATAGGTAGTTGTGTCATGTGCAATTTTGGTGGTGAAAAATTTGCAGAAATGGAAAATCTAGGGTAAGAAATACATCAAAATTTGGTGGAATTCAATTTATGGAATCATATCATGTTATTGAATCCACTATGAAATTTGAGATAGTTAGATAAAAACCAATGTAATAAGCTTATGATACAATACAAATGAACATTGAAGAAAACATGTTTCATGGACAATAATCAAAATTGTAAAAAATCCATGGGGTGAAATTGATACAAATGAAACATATATGTCAGTTTTCTTGTTGCTTAATGATTTTTAATAACGTAGTACCAAACTCCTACTCTCTACTACACAATTGGATGAATGACTAAAGGTTTTAAATGTACACGATGCATGGAGGAAATCAAAATGAAGAATGATATAATGACTGACACATCATTGTGCTTATTGGACGATCATTTGTAAAACGCGGTGTTTACCTATTACTACTTGTAAGGTGGGTAGACATAAAAATAAATATAAAAAGAAAGATGGAAAGGGAAGAGAAGCATTAAGAGGTTGGAAATTCTAACATGACCCTGACTCAAAAGAAGGGTGGGAAGTTGTGATTTTCCTATCTTTAGTGTAAAGGTGAAATCCAAATGAAAAACTTGTTGATCATTGTGTTTTGCAAGATTGACAAGCAAAAAATTGAAGAGAAAGGAAATGTACAATAGATATTCATAATAGTTTTGTTTGTTGTTGCAACTTTTGGACGTCCTGTAACATTGTTTGCTTTTGCAACTTTTGGACACCATGTAGCATTGTTTACTTCTACAACTTTTGGATATTCCAATTGTAGAAGGCCACGTTCAAAGTTCTCAAAATTGGAAGAAAGAAATAGACAACAAAGAAACAAATAAAAAGATGAAGTAAAAAAACTTCGTGTCATGAAAGAAGAGTAACTTGGGAAGAGATAACAAGGAAACAAAAAAAAACTATGGCTGAAGAAGAATTACTTGAAAGAAGTAGACAAGGAGATAATTAAACTCATTGACATAAAAGGAGAGAAAGACCTCTAAAAACCCTAACTTGTGACTTCCAAAGACTAAAAAGTTCCTTTTGAGAAAAAGATGTTTGAAAACCCTAAATCATGACTTCCACAAGTTGAAATGTTTCCTCTCGTTTCTTTTCTAAATTGGGCTGCCATGATGGTTATATAGACGAAAGGGTTTTAACCTTATTTCATCCATTTGAATGTGGCACATTTAAATTGTGTGCATGTGATGTAAGATCTTTTTGACAATGTGACATAATTTGTACCTTACTTTGAATTCTTTTTGAAAATTTCTTGGACTTTATCTATTGACAAAATAAACATTACATTGGTAATTATCGGTGTTAGCCAATAGTTTGTTTTAATTTCTTAAATATATATTTTAATTCTTTAAAAATACGACCCATTGGTTATCAAAATCATTATCATACCCTTTTGTGGATCTTCCCCTATTATTTTTCAGTATTAATCATTTAGTTAATATGCTTGGGTGTTGGTTATTTCATAGTATATTGATAACTAATTATCATAAAATATTTTCTCTTTTGAGAATAATAACCTACTTGGATGGCAATTAATAAATAACTAGGTTATTAAACAAAAAAATTCAAGGTTCAACTAGCTAACAAGATCTATATGTAATAACTAGCCATCATTATTGTTAATTGTCAATTTCAATAAACATTTCATAACATAGTTTCAATATTGGTTTTTAAACAATTTGTTGTATTATGTGCATATTAATATTATTCGTTGGACTAAGTTTGTTTGCACAATAATTTCCATGGTATTCAATTTTAATTATATATGCATGGATTTCATAATGGTGTGTCAGTTTTTAATTAATAAAAATTTGTTAATATTCCAATTCACAAATTTGGGTAGTGAAATTTTAAAATATTATTTTGTACTGGAAACAATATAAGCATCAATTACAAAATACAATTTACAAATTTGGTAATTATTATCTCAATAAATTAAAAAAATCATGCAATGCAAGGTTGATTATTATTGCTTTGTAAAATTGGTAATTACTTTTGGAATAAAAAATATATCCAAATGGAATTTTGGACATCCATTGACATGTTCCCTAACTCGCAACACTTTGGGGGTAGAAGGGCATGCTGGAGTTCTGGGATGGGACTAGGAAGATTAACAAGCACTCAATCATTTACATGGATTTGCACAAAACTAAACAACAAGTTAGTTAATGCATAGTTGAAGAACTTTTGGTGCTAAGACGAGCACGGGCAAATTCCGACTCACAAGACTCACCACGGCCCGGACTTGGGGGAAGCCACCACCTTCCCCCTTATAGTATATACTCTATGCCTTTCCACGAGGCCCACATCCAAATGGCATTTTGTCCCAGAAATTGCCAAAGTTGGGACTCTTGCAATTTTGGGGCCCCATAATTTTGCGTGCACACCTCCGATTGAGATGAGGTCTAAAACAAAGTTGTAACCCTCATCAAGAGCTTTTCAACAGTATGTCGCATGTCACCTGCACACAAGGAAATCGGGTTGATTCCTAACTTTTAATGGTCGGGAGTCAAACTGCCAATTTGACTCCCAACCTTTCTTTTGGCCATAACTTGTGTTTCAGATGTCCAAATGGGTCATGCGAGCCCATTTTAGACATTTAAGTTTCAATAGCTTTCTAATGATATAAAAAACCTTCAATCCAATAGGTTTTGACCCTTGCGATCGTTTTTTAAAGATTTGGGAATCCATTAAGACTCCAACTCCCAAAGTGGAAGCTCCCTTGGGAGTATGAGGGTTCATTCCCTCACACTTTCCTTCACTCATGGGCTTCCTTCTTGGCCCACAACCTTGCAAGCCCTTGCCTTGGTCGTGAGCCTAAGGCTAGGGTTGTGACATCCATGAACTTTTGAAATTTGTCAAAATTTGATAAAATCATCATGCAAATCAACATAATGATGAATTATTGTTACAACGTTATATATAAATGGGGTTTAATATATGAAGACATATATTAAGTTGGGGTTAATATAATAAACTTCAAGTTGATTTCCATGGTTCTTATTTATTTCCAAAATTATATTATTATGAATTTAATTTTAAATAATAATATATACTTTATTGTGGAAATGGATTAAAATGTTGAATTTGACATAAGTTCAAGGTGGTTATTATAAGTGATTCACAATTAATTTAGTAGTATAATTTTCCAATAGACCACTTGAAAACAAGAAAAATTTAATCAAAACTCAAATTTGTCATAAGAATAACATTATTCTACAATGATCAATACCTTTTATTCATTAGGAGAATCACAATATAATTTGATTATGACATTCAAGTTTATATGCAAAACAATTAACAAATTTTACATTGTAATTATACATCAATGTAAATAACTTGACTAATTTACTTAATGTGTTACTATTAAGTACATTGGGTTACACATTGCCAAGTTCACCCTTGAATATTATTTCACCAATCACAACAATGGTGGGAATTTGGCATTTATGATCAAGTTTTTTGAACAAAACATTTGATATATTTCTTTTTTTGGTTCATTTAGTGAAGCAAAACACTAATAATAATATTTATTTTTGCATCATATGGTGGTCCCCAAATCAAAGTTTTTCTCCAAATTTCCAATTTCTAAACGGTCATTTGTTAATTTTGGACTTTTGAAAAGTCTAGAATTAACTAAATCATGATATAACTTACATCTTTGAATTTAATTCTATTTTATTGTCAAGTTACATGATTGAGATTTTGGAAACTTCAAAAAAAATTATCAAAATGTTATTGTCATCAAAATTATAGATTAATGTCAATATTGTCAAAGTTAATAATAAATTGTTTTATATTCATGTTTGGTATAAAAATTAGAAAAAACATGCATGACATCATACAAATTGGAGGTCCGTCAAAAAACACATCATTAAGCAAAATTTGTTATAATTTATGGGTTTTTATGCGAAAAAATCATCATTGGAAAATTTTGCCTATATGTGTGCAGTAAAAACATAGAATAGGTCTTCCATTTACACGAAATAAGTTTTTCATTAGTAGTTACACCACTTGGTGGCTAACATGAGTATGGAGTGTGGAAGGAGGTCATAACTACAACCATTGAAATGAGTGTAGGCGGTGTGGGTTTGGAGAAGGAAAAACCAGGTAGAAACTTCGCAATACACTAGTAGAAAATGGCCATTTTACAACTGGTCTCTGTGACTAATTTTTAGTTACAAGCGACATTTGCAACTAAAATCTTAATAGTCGCGTTGGATAAGTTGCAAACAACACTAGTTGCAAACAACAACGAATTTTGGATGAAAGAAAAAGTCAACAAAATATGCTTTCATCCTTTGACTTATCATATACGTATTGTCGCTTGCAATTAGGATGCAACTTTTTTGGTGAACAAGGGAACAAATTATGTATTGCCACATGTCCCAACTCTTAATAATTAAAAATATATCTTTATTATTTTGAAATAATCCAAGACGCTTAATTTTTATATTTGGATGGTTTAGATTGTGACACGTGGTGCAATAGAAATTTGCCATGTGGCATATTAATTGAATTTGTCCAAATTCAATTTAAATCAATATTTAGGTATGTAGGTTGAAC
>Ga0116228_10001313_pt1 | contig 20579 bp, 20 predicted proteins | sample S1TSphfallax_2_FD_89694 | JGI IMG/M metagenome (GOLD analysis project Ga0116228, IMG submission 89694) | Host-associated microbial communities from peat moss isolated from Minnesota, USA - S1T2_Fc - Sphagnum fallax MG | ecosystem: Host-associated > Plants > Peat moss > Unclassified | place...
GTTGTCGAACAGCTCAAGCTCGGTCGGCGCCACCACGGACCCCAGGACCCACATGCCAGGCGCGCGAACGCGGGGAAACGTCATCGGGAGACTCCTACGGGTTCAGAAACGGGCCGACCTGCGGGGTCCCGTCCGGCACCCCTGGGTTCGTGAGGCCCGCCAACATCGCGAGACCCGTGCAGAGCGCGCAGCCAAGAACATCCTGCTGCTCACGCCCAATCGCGTTCGCAATGTCTTGCGCGTAGTCGGCGTCGACGTCCGCGACCTCGACCGACAACGTCGTGTCGGCCTGGACCGTCGGGGTCAGGCGAAAGAAGGTCGGTTGGTTCGGCGACGACCCGAACGCCGGGTTGGCGCTGATGAACTGCGGCAAGATCCACCAGTTGAGCCCGACGTGCACCGCGTTCGACGCGACATAGGCCTGAGTGATCGTCATCTCAGGGTAACCGCACTCGCCGTAGAGGTCTTGCACCAACCCAATCAGCGACGTGCTGAGGGCGTTCGAGGCGTGGTCGACGTTCAGCGTGAACGAGGTCGGCATAGATCCTCCCGTCGGAAGGATCCCGGGATCCTTCCGACCGACGAGCCCCCGTCAGGGGAACGAAACCATCCCGAGCGTGGTGGCGCCGACAGGCGACTCGCCGACCAGAAAAGGCCCCGTCGTGCCCCCCGCCGAACCGCCCGACGTCACGGCCGCGACCTGCCAGGTCGACACGCCGCGCAGGATCCGCGCAAGCAGGTTGCCGATCAACGCCCGATCGGTCGGGTCGACCGCGGCCGCGGGGCTCGTCACGATCAGGTCCGACCGTTGCGTCGATGTCCACAGGGGAAAAGGCGCGGTGGAGATCACGACCCCGGGGTTGTGCGGGTTCTGAAACGTTGCGGTGAAGGTCCCGAAGGCGGGCGCGGCCATGACGGTCACGACCTCCGCCCGGTTCAGATCGTCCGGGTCCACCACCACCTTGTCGCCCACCAACAACACGGGTTGCGCGGTCTCGTTCGGGAGGTAGCGGTACTGCACCGCCTGCGGGGTCCCGAGGTTGGCCGAAATCGGCTGCCCGAGCTGAAAGAGTTTCCGCGGTACCGTCGGGACCTGGAGGTTCTGCGGCTGGTCGCCCAGCGCCGCCGGGTACAGCGCGATCTCGGCCGGTTTGGTGGTCCGGTAGAACACGAAGTCGTTGGGCAGAAGGGCCGCCAGCGCCGCCACCACGGCCTCGCGCCGCGCCCCACGCGGCAACAGCTCGGCGGCCGCGAGCGCGGCGCGACGCTGAAGAACGGTGGCGGTCGGGGGCGGAACCAGACCCCACTCGGCCTCGCGGTCCGCCAGGTACTCGAACACGCACGACGGGTCGATCTGAAGCCCCGCGTGGAGGAGCGTCAGGTGCGCGACCCCGAGCGCGATCGCGGTCGCGTAGCACCAGGCGTCCTCGCGTGACCCCGGCGTCAACGCGTAGTTCTCGCCCGGCTTGCCGAGGCTCGCCGTCAGGGCGTCGTAAATCTTCTGTCCCTCGGACGGCGTGCTCTGAAGTCGAAGAAGACCGAGCGGCGTGAAGCACGAGAGGCGCGGCATTCTGTTCAGTAGATGCTGAGCACGAACGGCGCGTTCGTCGGGGTTCCGGCGGCATCCCAGGTGTAGACCGTGAGGGTGTTGGGCGCGAGCGACTCCACCACCGGGGCCGCGTACGGATTCGGGTCCGTGATCCACGCGCGCGACCGAGCGCGCGGCGGTGGCAACACGCCCGCGGGCCACGCGATCGTCACGACCCCGGTGCTGAAAAGCGAGACCGTGAAGTTCGCCTGGCAGTAGCTCGTGGTGAGCTGATCCGCCATCCCGGTCGCCCGCACGATCGCGAGCGACGGGGCGATCGCAATCTCAAGATCGAGCGCCTCGATCACGCGGTTGACGCCCCCAAGCTGAAGCGCCCACTGGTTCAGTTGGTTCGCGTACGGCATCTCGGGCGGAACCGGAGGGTACGCGGCGTCGTCTTGAAGCTGCGCGCCCCCAAGGTCATCCACGCTGGCGGCGCGCGCAGGCTGACCAGGAAGAACGAAGTCCCAGGTGAAATAATCGGGGGCCGGCATGCTGATTCCCTTTCCCGATCAGGTCGAGGCGTAGGCCGCGAGGTCGCCCAACACGCTCAGGTAACTGAAGATCCCGGCGGTCCCGACAGGGGTCTGGTAGGGAAGCGCGGGCGTCAACGGCGTCACGGTCTCGATCACGTTCCCGAGCGCGTAGATCGGAATCACGATCCGGGCGTCAATGAGACTCGGGTAGCTTTGTGGGCTCGTGGGCTGTCGGCGTTGTCGCGCCCCGGGGTCCGGCAGGGTCGGGACCTGTTCGCCCGGCCCGAGCCCATCGAAATACTGCACCACGGCCGGGACCACGCTGTTGAGCGACGCGCTCCACGGCGATGCCCACTGCCCCTCGACCGGAACAAACGTCGGGTCCGACGCCCCGTAGGACCGGTCGGGCAGGATCGTCCAGTTCTTCCCCTCGGTGTTGACCACCACGGTCCCGATCCGGATGAGTCGGAAGAGCTGCTGGGTCTGGTCGTAGAACCCGAGGTTTTGTCCGGCCTGTGGATCCACGATCGTGGCGGTCGTGGAAAGCACGAACGAGTCAAACGTGGGGCCGGCCCCCACATTGACCTGATGCCCCTCGACGAACGGAGGCCACGGCGACGCGTCCATCCAGGGAGCGGCGCCCGACCCCCAGACGATCAGTAGCGCGGTGTCGACCGGATTCTCGGTCAGGACGCACGCGAAGATGCTGTCGTCGGCCGGCAGGATCCCGGTGATGTAGGAGAGCGTGGCGGCGATCTCGGTCGCGTTCGGCGTGCGACTTCCGCCCGGTGCGCTTGGGTTGAGTGTGAAGCAGTACGCGGTGCTGCCAGGCCCCAGGATCGCCGGGTACGTGAAGCACTGCTGCACCGAGAGCCCCGGGGTGTTGAGGACCAGGCGCTGATAGTCGGCGTCGTTGCCGGCCGCCGCGGGGTTGGCGCGGTTGTAAGCGATGAGCGCCCGGTAGGTGGCGTCGTCGTCGGCGTTGCGCCCGCCGATCAACCCCTGACCGTTCGAGTCCGCAAAGACCGAGCATTCGGTCGAAAGACCGGGCGGCGGCGCCTGCCATTGCAGCGGCGTCGCGGCCGCGAGGTTGGTCCCGGGCCCGGTGTCGACCCCCTGCACCGGCACGGGCGTCGCGGTGGTGTAGAGCGCGGTCGCGGTGCACTGGTAGCGGTTGCCGCTGATCGGCTCAATCGCGATCGTGCCCGCCTGAATCAGGGCGCCGCCCGCCGATGTCGTGATCGACAGGAACCCCGAGGCCCCGACGGCCGGGCGACGAAAGATCCCCTCGTCCTCGCCGAGGATGGTCAACCACGGCCCGGCGGATGTCCGAAGGGTTGTGCCGCGCCCGATCGTGACGGCGTCGCTGTAGATGGCGCTGATCGCGTCCGCCGCCACGCTGGCGTCGACGTACGGCTGCGTCCCGGGCCCCACGTCCGCCGCCGGAACCCGGAGACTGTAGCTCTGGCACCAGCGGTCGCGGATGCTGTCGCGTGGGATCGTCAGCACGACCCCGGGGGTGCTATCGACCGCCATGCGTTACATCCCGGTGAAGCTGCCCTGCGGCAGCGAGAACGTCGGGGTCTGCTGGGTCACGAGGTTCCGATACTGAACCGCAACCGCAAACCCGCCCTCGAAGTAGACGTCGACCTCAACCGTCACGACCTGAATCAACTGCTGCTGCACCAGATCCGCGAGCGCGTCCTGCGCCATCCGGGTCGCCTCGGTCTTGGTGGAGGGCGTGATCCGGAGGATTGACCGGAACGGGGCTCCGACTTCCGGCGCTGACGTGATGCTGCCGAGGTTCACCAAGAGCGCGAGCGCGACCTGTTGGTCGACCGGGTTGATCTCCCGGTAGAGGCCGGTCGCGGGGTCGAGCAGGAAATCCTGGCTGGCCCCGTCGAACAAGAGCGCCGCCGGCGGTGTGCGGTTCCGCGGGGGCGTCGCGCCGAACGGGACCGGCAGCGGGTCGGCGCCCGCGGGCCCCACCCCTGCCGGAAACGCGCCCGCGCCCATCAGCGGGCCCTGCGGGCGCCGGACGGGCCCACGCCCACCCCGAGACCGAAACCGCCACCGCAGGGCAGCAAGGGGGCGCGGCGCGCCGGTCGGGGTGCTGGTCGGTTCATCGTGCTGCTCCCGTGGGAAGGATCCTGGGATCCTTAGGTGGCGCGCGCCTTTGTGGCCGCGACCGCGGGGGGCGCGCCGACGTGGGTCGCGGCCCCGACGGCCGTAAGCCATGCCAGGAACGCGGGGGACGCGATTGCGATCGGCTGGCCGCCCGGTCCGCCGATCTGCGCAAAGTTGGTCGCGTCGAGCACGATCGAGGGTCCGCCCGGAATCGCGAGCGTGAGGCTCGGGGGACTCGTGGTGCCGTCGATCGTGAGGTGGGGGCCGTTCGCGATCTCGATCGTGATCTTGGTCGGGGGCGACGACGCGGGCGCGTGAACCAGGATCCGATGCGACCCGTCGTCGTTGAGCGTGATGCGGGCCAAGTCCGTCACGGCCGTGCCGTCTTGGTTGGCCGCGGTCGGCTCGTAGAGCGCGACCCCGCCCTTCGCGAGCTGCGGCACAAGCCCCACCACCCTCGGGTCGGTCAGCAAGATCGCCTGGTCGTCGTTGTCGCCGACGAGCCGAAGCAGCGTGCAGCTTTGCCCGGGCAGCGGGTCGCCCTGCCCGTCCGTCCCGGGGTCTTGGGGGCGCGCCATCAGGCCCAGCGGGGGAAGCGCCTCGACCTGCGGAAGCGTCGTCACGGCCGCGTCGCCATCGACCCCGACGCTCAAGAAACCGTCGCCGTCGTAGCTGCTGCCCGTGGCGGTCTGGACATCGGGCCGGATCGGGAGCGCTCTCATGTGCCGGGCCCCCCCTCGTCCGAACCGAACACGAGGTCGGCCGGGCGTTGCAGCGTCAGTTCCGTCGTGGTCTGGGGGCCGCGGCGCAGCACCACCTTCTCGACGTAGTAGTTGCCGTCGAGCCCGAGCTCGTCGTCCTGCACCCGCACGACCGTGTCCTTTGCCCAGACGGCGCGCTGGCCGTTCAGCAAGCTCGGGACCGTGTGACCCGCGACCTGGTAGACGAGCTGCCATCCCGCGCGACGCGTCTCCGCAAGCTTGCGGCGCGCGTAGTATTCGGCCTGGATTGCGTTGTTGACGTTCGCGTCCCGCAGGACAAGCGGGCGCTGGAAACCGAACCCCTGCATCTCGGTGTCGACGAACGACCCCGACGCTTTCGTTCGGCCGAACTTCTTGCCGCCCCCGCGCCCGTAGATGATGGCCTCGGTGTAGCGGCCCTCGGTCGCGTTCCGGTAACTCGCGTGCGTCACGTTGACGGCGTTCCGGGTCTGACCGCGTCGTCGAACGATCTGGTAGGCCGCCGGCTGATTGCCGTTCGGCTGCGAGAGAATCAGGGTCCCGTCGCCCGCGGCCCAGAGGAAAAGACCCGCCCGGTCGAGCTCCCGCTTGATGAACTCGTACCACCGCTCGCCGATCTTGGTCCGGAGCTGCTTGGCCGTCGGTCCCGTTGGGTTCTGCCCCGCGTTGGTCTCGGGGTCGGCGTTCGGCACGACCCCGATCCCCGTCGTGAGCTTCCGGTTCGCGTCCGCGGACTGCGCGATCGTGATCGGCGGGTTGTTCGGGAAGGCCGCCAAGACCGCGCCCCCCACCATGTCGAGGTAGGTGGCGTTCGCGAAGCTGGTCTCGCTCGTCACGAACGCATCGTGAAGCGGCGCCAGGCTGTCGCGCCCGTGGATCGTCAGCTCGCCCCCGCCCGACGGGTCGCTCGTGGCCTCGAAGCCGTCGATCTGGCCCGTGAACTGCGGGGTGTCGCCAACGTAGAGCTGGAACGCGAACCCGGGCTGCGCCATCGCGATCAACCCCCGCAACACGTCGCCCCAGCCAAACCGGAGCGAGAACGTCGAGGGCTGGACCAACATCGACGACTGCACCTCGTACGACTCCGCGACCAAGATGGTCTGGCCGTTCACCACGACCCGGACCTGGTCCTCAAGTCCGCCCGTCACGTCCCCGAAGGTCTGGATCGCGCCTAGCGTGGGGGTCGCGGGCTTGGTGCTCTTGGCCGCCGTGACCCCTTGGCTCGCGCCGCCGTTGAGCTGGCGTGCCGCCAACGCCGCGACGTTCGCGAACGCTTGCGTCTCCTCCCCGGGCGCCCGGGTCGTCACGTCGCGCCTTGGGTCTGGGGGGCGAACAGGTAGGCCTTCAGCACCGTCCCCCCGGGGACGAAGAATGGGTCGTAAATTTCATTCGTCTCCAAGAGCTCGATCGAATGGCTCGCGTCGCCGTAGATCGCGGTGCTGATGGCGCCGATCCCAAGCCCGGGCTGCGGGACCGTGTAGTGCACGACCCGAACGCCCGTCGAGAGCGCGTCGGTCGCGAGCTGCTGCGCGTTCTGCCAAAGGTCGTGGAGCGCGTAGAGGAGCGGGTAGTAGGTGGGGTCGGCCCAAAGCGACGCCTGGTCAGCCTGCTGGCAGGTCGTGACCAACGCCTCCGCCAGCATCGCGACCGCGAACCCGAACGACGCCGCTTCCGCGAGCGCGGCCGTCACGAGGTTCGCGGCCGTGATGACGGCCGTCAAGAGCGACAGGTCCGACGCCGAAATCGACGTCAGCAGCAGCACGTCCGGGTACGCCACCCCGGCCGCGTAGGCGTCCGCCAATCGCGCCTGCTGGTCGTCGAGCGCCTGTTGGTAAGCCGCGAGGTTGGAACCAAACCCCGCGCTCGTTTGCGCGATCAGCGACGAGACCAGGAAAAGGTCCGCCTGGTCCTCGCGGAAGGTCAGTTCGGCCGTGATGCCGTTCCGGCCGGTCTTGGGGTCCGCGACCTCGCGCCACGACGTGCAGTACGCCGTGATGGTTCCGACGGTCGGGATCACGAGTTCGCCCGACTTGCCGGTCTCGAACCGCTGCCGGAGGCCCGTGTAGTCGTCGGGCCAGATCGTCGGGTATTTCGCGAGCCCCTGGTAGGCCGGAACCGTCAGGTGGATCTCGTAGAGCTTTCGGCCGAGCTTCTCGGGCGCGCCCCCCGGGCTGTGCGGGTACTCATGAATGTGGTCCCGAAGCGAGCACGTCAGCTCGATCTTCGAGACCGGGAACGGGACCCCGAAGAAGCTCGCTTGCGGGAGCGAGTCGAACGCCTGCCCGGAGGGCAGGTACCCATCCGGGATCGCGGTCGGCATCAGGCGCTCCCTTCTTAGCGGATCGGCTGCGGGCCCGTCGTGGCGCCGCTGTTCGCTCGAGCGGCCGCCTCCAAGGCTTTACCGCCTCGTTCGGTCGCTTCGCCTCCCTTTCGGAGCGCCATCGCGGCCGCCTCGTGTTTCGCGGACGCGGCGAGGAGCTGCTCGATCACTTGGTTTTGATTTTGGAAGTTTCCCGCGTTGTCGCGCGCCCCCTCGGCCGCGCCCGCTTGCGCGAGCGTGACGCTTGAGAACGGGTTGAGGGCCGCGGTCTTGGTGATCGACGTGTCGCTCGCGAGCGCGAGCTGCTGCTTGTTCGCCGCCTCTTGGGCCTGGAGCGCCTTGGCGGTCTCGGGCGAGACCACACCCGTTGCCTTGAACTCCGCCAGTGCTTTGTCGAGGGTGTCGGCTGTTTTGCTCCCGACGTCGGCCGATCCTTCGTAGCCGCCCTCAAGCTTCCCCTGGCCGTAGAGAACCGCACCCGAACCCAGCGCGACACCCGCGAGCGCCGCGCCCCCGAGGCCAGCGGCCGCGCCGCCACCCCCGGCGGCCGCCGACGCCGCCACGCTGGCGCGGGTGATCACGGCCTGGAGGGCCCCGCTGATCGCCATCCCGACCCCGGCTTGCGCGACCGACGCCACGAGCGCTACCACCACGGCCTTCATCGGGTTCTCGGCCGCCCAGGCGGTCATGTCGGCGAACTTCTCCGCCAGCGTCATGACCGCGGGGGCGAGCTTTTCGACCGAGTCCAAAAGACGCGGGAGCGTCTGGTCGGCGATCGCTTGAAGTCGGTTTTGGAAGAGCTGCGCTTTCGATTCCGTGGTGGCGAGCGCGGCCCCGAGCGACTCCTGGATCTGCTTGTCGCTCATCTGCCCGCCGAACTCCTTGAACTTCGCCGCCACCGCTTCTTTGCCAGCCGCCCCACCCCCGGCGTCTTGAAAGACCTTCTGGAACCCCGTCAAAACCCGGCCCGACTGCTTGCCCTTCATCTCGGCCGCGACCTTGGTCAGATCGCCTTTCGACAGCTCCAGCATCCGGGGAATGATCTCCGAAAGCGCGCGGAGTTGCGTCTTCCCCTTGTCGGAGAAAATCTCGCTGTCTTTCAAGCCCGCGGCGTGCAGGGCCTTCAGCCCGCTTGCGCTCTTGAGGTCCCCGACGAAGTTCGACGTCGAGACCGCGGCTTGCGCCGGGCCCTTGGCGCCGCCGAACTGCTTGGTGATCTGGAAGACAGCGCCGAGCTCGCTCATCGCCTTGGCGGGGCCGCCCGCAAACATCCCGGCGGTCGCGATGAGCGGCGCGACGTTCTTCGAGAACGACCGCATCTCGCTCGCGCCGAGTTGTCCCTGGCGCGCCATCGTTTTCATGACCGCCACCACGGCCTCGCCCTTGTTCGGGATGTCGCCGAGCTTCAGCGCAACATCTCCCGCGGCGTCCATGTAATCGTCCAGGTTGCCCGCCCCCGCCTTCGCGAGCTGCGACATCTGCTTGACGATCTCCATCCCGGTCTGGAGGTCGGTCGACTTGCCAACAAACTTCTGCATCCCCGAGAGCGCGCTCTCCTCGCTGGTCGCGGACGCGTCGGCCGCCGCCTTCGCGGCCGCGATGATGGCCTTCGGGTCTTGCCGCTTCCCGACGTTCCCGGCCGCGCCCTCGACGTAGCCGCTGTTCGAGATGTCGGTCGCGAGTTTCTGCGTCGAGACGTTCCGCTGAACGAAGCTCCCGACGTCGAGGTTGACGCCCGCACCGCGCGCGATCGAGCCCATCAGCCCCATGCCGCCACGGACGATCCCGCCAAACGTCCGGCCCGCGCTGCTGACAAGCTGCTTGGCCGTCGCCTCGCTTCGACGAAGCGCCGCCTCGGTCGCCTTCGCCTCTTGCGCGAGATAGCGCTGCTTGACCTGAAAGACCCACTCGGCGGCGCGCGCCTGCTCCTTCGCGGCTTTCTCGGCCGCGCGCGTGGTGGCGCCGAACGACTCCTCCGCCTTCTTCGGGAGATCCCGGTAGCCGCCCGCGAAATCCGCGGCCCCACCCCTGCCCGCGTTCGCGATCTGCTGACGCGCCCGGTTCGCGGCCGCGATCAACGGCTGGAAGACCGCGGTCGCGCCCGGGTCAAGGGAGGCGCCGACGCGGATCTGGATCGACGCCATCGCGGGCCCCCTGCTGCCCGTTCCCGGGCTCTTGCCGAACCAAACGACCCGCGGGTCACCCCGATGCTAAACGCGCCGCCTTGGGCCCGCGACGCCTCAGGGGAGCCGGAGCCAGTCGATCGCGGCCGCGAGGGCCCGGCGGGCCCGGCGGGCGTCCAGCACCGAGAGTCGGCCGAGCGCGCCCGCCCGCAGGGCCGCGACCAACCGCTCGATGTCTTGGTCGCTTGCCTCGGGCGAGGTCGGGCGCTCGGCCGCGATTGTTCGGTCGAGTTCTTCGTAGAGGTGCTCGACCCCGGCGGGCGTCAGCGCGATCGACACCACGTCTTCGGCGCCGCCCTGGGGGCCGCCGAAAAACGGGATGCGGCGGTCGCCGGGTTTGGTGGCGCAGCGCGCGAGGAGCCACGCCATCAGGGCGCCGTTGCCCGCCAGCACCCGCTCTTGTTCGTCCTCGGCTTGCGGGTGAAGTCGCCACGCCCGTTGGGCCGCGGCCGCGCGCGCCTGGACCGCCTCGGCCTCGCTGTAGAGCCGCAGCCCCACTTCAACCGCGACCCCGGGCGCCCCCGGGTAATCGCGGTTCCAGGCCGCGGCGGGAAGCAGCACGACCCGCGTCGGCAGGATCTTTTGCTGGGCGTCGACGACCCGGCGGAACGCGCTCGACGGTTGCCCAACTGGCGCCGTCGGCGAAGCCGGCGGGGCCGGTCTCGTCGCCTCGGGGGCGTCGGGTTTTGCGAAGGCGCTCGGCATGGGTGCTCCGGGTCGGAAGGATCCCGGGATCCTTCCGACGTGCCCGCTAGGGTTTGTCCTCGCCCGTCAGGACACGTCCGCGGCGTCGGAGTCCGAGCCAGAGCGCGATCTGGGCGTCAGAGAGCTCGCATACAGCCTCGCGATAGTACGCGCCCAGCTCAGTCGCAAAGCGGGCCGCAAGAGCTCGAAAGGGGAGTCGGCCGAACCCTCGTCCTCCCCCGCGAGCGTCATCACCATCGCGATGAAGGCGCCGGCGTCCATCCGGGAAGGCCGTGGCGAGCATGCGTCCTGCCAGGCCTGCTGCTGCTCGTACAGGAGCGCGATCCGGTCGGCGTCGAGGTGCAGCAGGATCTCGTCCGTCGAGTCGAAATAACGAACCCCCGGCTGGTCCGGGTCCTCGCACGCGATCGCGAGCGTGGCCGCCATGTGGCCAAGGTCGTAGAGCCGCTCGCCCTCCCGCGGCTCCGGGGGTTCGCGCGTGTCGTCCTTTCGGGCGCGCCGCATCTCGGCGATCGAATAGGCGCGGGCTTCCGCCACCACACGCCCGAGTTCGAGGGCATTCAGCGGCCGAACCGCCACGCGCGCGACCGTGCCGCCGTCCAGCACCAAGTCTACGGGTTTGGTCGCGCGCTTCCCGAGCGCCACGTCGGCGAACCGTCCCATCGTTTCTCCCCTGGCGACTCTGGCCGCCCGTCAGTGTTGCGCGGGCGACCCACCTGGCGGAATCGCGGGCGCGACCCCTGGGAGCGGCGAGGTCGTGGTGGCGTTGCTCCAATGAAGATGGCCGGTCAAGTACGCGAAGATCCCGACCAGGATCATCGGGATCAGGGCGCTGATCACCTTCTCGCCGAAGACCGAGAGATAGTTGACCCGCCGCTCCGCGACGGCGGACGACGTCGCGACCGCGGCCGCCACCTTCTCGACGTTGACCGAAACCGCGTCGAGCTTGGTGTCGACGTTCTCCACCACCCGGAAAAGCCCGGACGACTTCTGTTTGGTGGCCGCGATCGACGGCTTGCCGATGCTTCGGCGGTTCTGGATCCCGATCCGCAACGCGCGCCACGCGACCTCCTCGGTCGTGGGGGTCACGGTGGCGTTCGGCCATTGCCCGCTCGCTTCCAACTCTTCGCTGGCGTCGTTGTCTTCTTCGCTCGCCGGGCCCGCCGCCTCGAACGAAGGAACCGAGGGCTGGCGAACCTGCGGGAACGGCGACGGGGTCTCGTTCCTAAGCTCCGGGTCCATCGCCGCCACTCTTCTCTCGGGGCCGAGCCCGTATCGACCCGGACGCGGGGGCTCTTTCGGGGAGTTCGGCATCAGGGGTCTCCTTCGCAACCACGTCAGACCAGCACGGGAGCGCCGCCGATGAAGCTGAACTTTCCTTTGGCCTCGCCCGACTTGCTCTCGGACGTGTAGTTGCTCGACATCAGGACCCCGGTCGACAGCATCATGCGGCCGTTCCGAAAGAGCCCGACCGAGACCTGGGTGCCGATCAGATCGTCGACATCGATGTCCATGCCCTGGATGGGCGTGACGGTGTCGAAGTCGAGCTTGATTTCGTCAGCCCCGATCGACTGCCCCACCACCCCTTCGATCCCGTACTGGTTCGCGCTGTTGGTCGTGCGGTCCTCGTTGCTGTTCGAGACCTCCGCGACCTTCTGGGCATTCAGGTAGAGCGGGTTCGGACGAAAGACAGACTGCGCCATGGCGACTCCTTCGGGATGTCAGGGGGTGGACGAAACCGCAATACCCTCACACGGTCGTGACGTTCTGCACCGACACGCCCAACTGGTGGTCGTTGGGGCAGGGGACGACCGGCACCACGCTCATGATGCGCTGTCCCGCGACATCCCACTCCGACACGACCGGGTTCGCGGCCGTGCTGCCGGGCAGCAGGATCGGGGGCGACGTCTGCTCAAGCTGCATCAGTTGTTGGGTCGCGTTCTGGGTCCAGAGCATCGGGGTCGCGAACCCCGCCGGCGCCGCGCGGGCCGTCGGGGCCGGGTCCGGTCCCGTCCGGGGGTTGTTGGGCTTGAAGACCGTCAGGAAGTAGAGCTTCAGCACGAGCCGCACGTAGTCCGGCACCACCGCCTGGCTGGTGTCGAGCGTCGTGTACTCGGGGTTTCCGAATTCGTCCATCGAGTGCGTCGTGATGGACCGGACCACGTACGGCTGCCCGGCCGCGTTGGTCGTGACGGGCGTCACGCCCGAGTTCAGCGCCGCGATCAGCGTGTTGGTGTTGGGCCAATCGCTCTTCTGCGATTGCGGCGCCACGCCCGGCAACACGTAGCCGTCGTACGCGGCGTCCGGGTCGCCCTGCTCGACCGACGTTCGGATCGCGCCGAACGTCGCGGCCAGGCAGCTCCCGACGGTTTCGCCGTCGTTCTCCCAAAGAAGCTGCGCGCGTTCGGCGTTCAGGTCCGTCTGGGCGATCGTCACGGCGGTCGCGAAATCGCCGTTGGTTCCGAACACCAGGTGCTCCGTGATTCCGATCAGCGGCTGCGCCTGCGCGTTGACGAACGTCGCCCATGCCTCGGCGTTCACCGCGTCGGTCTGGGCGGCCGCGATCCGATCGTACTGAAGCGTCTGGATCACGTTCGCCAACAGGGTCGCGACGCTGTCGGACCCGACCCCCCCGGTAAACCGGACGCCCGGCCCCGTCATCGCCACGACCTCGTTCAGGGTGTCGCCGACCGTCAGGGTGCCGGACCCTCCCGCGCAGCCCGTGAGGAGCGTGCCGTAGATGATTTGCCCGCTCGCCAGCACGCCCGTGCCCCCATAGAGGGTCGTGCAGTTCAGGAACGCGGTCCCGCTCGTGGCCGTGTAGGCGATCGTCACCCCGAGGGCCGCGATGTACAGCTCGCCCACGGCCGGGTAGCCCGTCGTGGTGGCGTCGAGGCTCTGGGTGCCGGTGAAGGTGTCGACGTTCACCCCGTTCGACCCAACCGCGACCGCGGTCGCGGGCGCGTTCTGAGTCCCGACGTACGTGATCGTGGTGTTGAGCGCGGCGTCGTAGACCGAACCCGATGTCGGAAGTCCCCCGAGGGTCGCGACCGAGATCGTCTTTTGCGGAAGCGCCTGGCCGCCCGAACCGGCCCCGACCGTGACGGACGTCCCGCCCGCGATCCCGATCGTCATCCCGTTGGGAATGAGGGTCGTGTCGACGTAGAGCGCGCCCTCGTTGCCGCGCGCCCCCGCGCTCTTGCGCGTGATCGTCACGACCCCGCCGGAGCTCGTGGCGGTGCTGCTGAGCTGCCCGTTGCCCAAGATCGCGTTGACGATCGTGGTCGCGAACGTCGCGGGGGTGTCGGTCGAAAGCGCGTCTGCCGAGAGCGCGACGCCGTCGATCCGGAAGTTCAGCGTCCCGCCCGCGGTCCAGCTTCCCCCGACCGCCAGGATGGCGCTCGCGGCCTCGGACCCTTCGGCCTCCGGGGTCGGGGCCGCCTTGATCGTCACGCCAGGGGTCTGGAGGGCCGCGTAACACATCCTGGCGATCTCGGACCCGGCGCCACACGCGGCGTCGATGTCGCCCGACGAGAAGACGTCGACGACGTCTTGATTGGGGGTGGCGGTCCCCTCCGTCATGGTCCCGGAGACCAGCAGGACGAGCGGGATGCTGCCCGCCGTCACGGCCCCGGCGTTGTAGACCGTCTCGGCAAAGAAGCCCGGGATCTTGACCGAGTCGCTGAAGCCCGCGATCTGGATCGTCACGCTGCACCTCCGACGGCGCGGTGCGCCTGTTGATTCGGCTCCAAATCGACGCGAACGTCGAGACCCGCTGCCGCCCGAAGGTTGGCCGGCCACGCGTCGACATCGGGCGGCTCACCCTGGTCCCGCTCCCAGGTCGCGATCGCTTGTTCGGCCGCGGCCCGGAGCGCCTTCGCGGGTTCGACGAACGGTCGGCCCGCGATCTTCGCGGTCGCGGGGTCGGCGGCGATCAACGCGCCCTGCCGAAGACCCAGCACGTAGTGTCCGCTCGGCGGCAGCTCCGTCGGGGTCACGAGGTCGAACGCGAACTGGATGCGCTTGCGCGGCGCCCGGTCGACGTTCCGCCGCCGCCCTTGAATCATCACGGTCAGGTCTCCCGGGGTTTCGAGGCGACGCGTCCGCGCGAGACCATCCGGCCCGACCGACCGGTCCACCCTGGCCCCCACCCAGCGTCGCGCGGGCGAGTGTCGCGGGTCGAACGGAAACGTCGCGTTCGGGACCCCGGCGTGGTCGAGCCGCACAAACGGGTTCGGGAAGCAGCGGATCAGAGGTTTGGTCGGCATCGTGGTCCTCGAACGGAGGGGCGTAAGGATCCCGGGATCCTTACGCCGGGTGGGTACCGTGGGGGCCTGGCGGGGTGCCCCGTAGACGCGCCTCCGGCCCCGGGAAGGGGGTGGGGGCTCCGAAGAGCCGAAAGCGCGACCACGAGGCACCCCGCTAGGTGAACAAGGCCTCGTCGCGCAGGTCCGCGTTGTCGGCGGTCCCGGGGGCCGGCGGGGTCGCGGCGGGAATCTGAACGTCGACCACGGGCGACGGGCCCGGGAAGTAACGGAACCAACGCTCCTGCGTGTTTAGCGTGAGCTCGACCGTATGGGGGTAGCCGCGCTGCGGGCTTCCGCCCGCCATGTCGAGCTTCCGACGAAACTGTCGCCACTTCGCAATCTCCAGCCGCATCAGGGCCGAGATCGGAATCTGCCGCGCCTCCACGTTCGCGACCCGGACGTCGCCGAGGATCAGGATCTGCGTCCCGAGACCCGCGAAGCCGTAGAGCCCGAACGAAACCGTGCCGCCCGCAAGCTGCGGGGGCACGATGATCTGCTGCACCTGTTGGAGCTGGAAGTCGCCCGCGAACGTCCCGGACCCCGACATCGCGACGCGCGAGATCCGAAGCTTCCCGTCGGTCCCGAGCCCGACGAACTCCACGATCCCCTGACCCGCCACGCCCGTGATCGTGACGGTCGGAAGTTGCGGGGGCGCGAACACCGCACCCCCCACGGCCCCGTCGAGACCCGCGCCCGTGATCACGACCGCCGCGGTGGAGGTCGAGGTCGGGGTCACGAACGCCGAAGGGTTCGGGGGTGTCGTGGCGGCGGTCGGGTCGGGGTCGCCGGGCGCGACGAACACCGGGTCCCGCATCTGTTCGATCGCCCGGTCCAAGACCTTCACGACCCCGTTGACGAACGACTGGACCAACGTACGACTCGCCTGCGGGGCAGGCTGAAACCAGTATTGAAGGATCAGGTGATCCTCCGCGACCCGGTAGTCTTCCGCCATCCAGTACGGGCGGTCGCCTTCCTGCCGCCAGCAGTAGATCGCGGGCAGATCCGATTCCTGGAACTCTTCTTCCCCTGGGTCGCGGGTGAAGAACTTCCGCACCACCGGGTTCGCGAACGGGGTCGGGCGCGTCACGAGCCCCGACACCGGCGGCACCACGGACCCGTACGCCGCCTGGGCGTGCGCGTTCAAGACCGCGGCCGCGTAGGCCGCGACGATCGAAACGCTTGGATCCGCGACCTCGCTCCCGACGGTCGGGACCTGGAGCGGGATCGGCAACCCGCCGTACTGATCGCCCGGCTGCTGCGTCAACGAAACCTCTCGGCCGCGCGCGCGATCGCGAGCTCGACTTCCGCCACCACGACCCGTTCGGCCTTCTGCAACGCGGGCCCCATGAAGGGGAGCTGCGGGTTGCCGGGGTGCTGGACCCGCCGGGCGAAGTGAACCCCAGCATCGTCTTCCCAACGAAGAACCCGCGCGCGACTGGGCACGATGACGTGCGGGGCCGTGCCGGCCTCCACGAAACTCGCGTAGCGCTTCTTCGCGTTCAGGTAGCCGACCGCTTCCCCGCCTTGCGGACTCGCGGCCGCGTCCAGGTACCCCTCGATGCTGCCCGTCAGCTCGCCCGTCCGGTCTTGGTAGGGATGCTGGGTCCGGGCCTGCGCGGCGCCCTCCGTGACGCCGCGCTCGACCCCCGTGGTCAGCCCGTGCGCGATGTCGGCGAGCGCGGCCGCCCAGGCGCGCTGCACGTCTTCGACGCCTTCGAGCTCGGCTGTCCACATCGCACGTCTCCCGTCAGAAACCGGCGCCGTTGCGCCGACCGTCGATCGACGTGATGCAGTTCCGGATCGAATCGTCGAGGTAGATCCCGCCGACGTTCTGCTGTTTCACCGCCTGCTGGTCCGGCAGACGCTGGGTCGCGGCCTGGACGCGCTCCATCCGTTCGACCGCGCGCTTCCAACGCGACATCGTCCTGGGGTCTTCGCCGAACGTCCGGACGTACTCGGGGTGACGCTCGAACGCGAAGCAGATCGCGAAGTCGACCGCGCAGCCGCGGACCAACCGATCCGTTTGGATGAACCCCGGGCTCCCGACCTCGACCTCGGGCAGCATCCAACTGTCGACCTCGGCCTCGGCACGCGAGATCACATCCGCGACCGCCGAGGCGTTGATCTGCGAGCTCCCAGGGTCCGTGAAGATGTACGCGACCGTCGACGGGCTGAGGGCGTTTTCGAGGTCGACCTGATGGATGTACTTTCCCATCGCGTTCTCCTCGGTTGGGCGTGCCCGGGTCAGCCCCCCGACATCACTGGTTCGCGCCGAGGATCAGGCCACCGATCAGCGAGACGTTCGCGAGGCCGCCCGTGACGGCCTCGAAATCGTCGTGCGCCACCACGATCACCCGCACGCCGCGCTTGCCCTTGAAGGGGTTGTAGAAGCTCCGCACCGTGAACCCGCCCTCGACGCGGCCACCGAACTCGGTCGGGAGTTGGTTCGCACCGGCACCGTTCCAGCGAAACGTCTTGAACGTCGACGCGTCGTACATCGACACCGCGTCGCCCGGCGGACGACGGAAGAGCGAGACGTTCGACGCCCAGACGTACGGGTAGGCGCCCGCGGTGTTCTTGCTCTTGACCGCGATCACGTTCGGGCGCGGCAACTCCAGGAGCGCCCCCCACTCGTCGTAGCGGTCTTTCTCCGGAAGCGGGCGAACGCCCGACTTGGCGAAGACGTACTTCTGGACGTTCGGGTTCTCGGTAAAGATGTTCCAGGTGTCGAACGACATCGCCATGTCGGTCGGCATCATCAGGGACTTCTCCATGATGTTCTTGATGTCCCGGACCGGGTTCGAGTTTGGACCGTTGTCCCACTTGGTCTGGGCCGTCAGGGTCGTGACGAGCCCCGCAGCGGCCGAGAAGTTCGCCGGGTTAAACGCCGCCGCCGCGACGCGCGTTTCGCGCGAGAGCAAGAGCTTGTCCATCAGCATCTTGGTCGCCGCCATCTCGATGTTGAGCGGCGCGTCCTGGTTCGCGATGATCTCCATCGGGATCACGGACGCGAGCGCGTAGCCGCGCGTGATGTACTGCTGAGTCGCGAGCAACGGGTTGATCTCGGTGATGTCCCCGGGGCGCGGTCTCGATCTGGTTCGCGACCTCAAGGGCGTTGTCCGGGTTCCACTGGAAGTAGAAGTCCGAGGCCTTGTTGACACTCACGATCGGGCTGACGCGATCCGCGCCGAACTCCCCGTTTCGGAAGCCCGAGATGTAGTTCGACAGCGCGGCGTCGATGTGGACGTCGGCCTGACCGAGATCCATCTTCACGAGCGCGCCGGTGCTGGGGTCGCGGGTCGTGACGGTGTGGCTGTCTGCGTTGTATTCGGAGACGGTTCGCTCGAGGAAGTTCATCGTGGGGTCCTTGGAAGGGTGGTGCCCGGCCGCGCCGGACGATCAGGGTCGTGCCGGGCAACACCCCGGCGGCCGTCAGGCGTTGTTCGCGGGGGCGTGGAAGATGGGCAGGATGTCGCCGGCCGCGGCGGGCGCGAGCGCGTAGCCGAGCTGCGCGGTGCCGGCCGCGCACGGCGCGACCTGACCGAGGAAGCCGGCCGTGAGCGACGCCTGCACGTTCTGGCCGTAGTTGATCGCGGCAGCGGCGGTCACGACCGAGACGCCCATCAGCCGGACGGGCCCGGATCGGCCCGGCGGGATGCTCTCGACCGTCACGCCCCCGAAGGAACCGTCGATCGTGCTGGTCGTGAGCGGCACGATCACGCCGCCCGCGAAGTCGCCGGTCGGCGGGTTTGCGGGGTCGGGAATCACGACCGTGTTGGCCGGGATCGCGACCGTGCCGAAGTTGTGGAAGGTCGCCACCAGGACGTCGATCGTCCCGAGGTTGAGAAATCCGTTGCTCGCCATGGGTAAGGGTCTCCTGCGGAAGGATCCTGGGATCCTTCCGCGTCCGGGGGGTCGGGGGTCAGGGGTTCCGTCAGCTCGTGAACTGCGGCATCGGCTTCTTGCCGATCGCGATCTCGTACGCGAGCGACGTCGCGCTTTCGCGCGTCATCCGGCGGTCCCGCACCAGCCGGTCGGCCAGCATCCGCTGAGCATCGAACGAGAGGTTGGGCGCGACCGCACCGTTCTCGGTCGGGGTCGCGCCCGGGGCCGTGACGGGCACCCGCGCCCCCGGGTCCGCGGACGAAGTCGCGCCGCCCGGGGTCCGGTACGTCGTGAGGTCGCGAAGAAGATGGCGCTGCGTCGGCGCGATCCGCGGGTAGAGCTTCTCGAAGTTCGCCGCGTCGGCCTTCAGCTCCCGCACCATCATGGGGCGGTGCGCGTCCGACAATTTGTGCTGGTCCCGGTAGGTCTCGAAGGCCTCGGTCACGCGGGCCATCACGTGTTCTTCGACCCGGCGCGCCTCGGCATCCCGGAGCGCCACGAGCTCCTGCGTGCTGGTGGCGACCTGAGCCTCCAGCTTCGCGATTTCCGCGTCCTTCGCCCGGATCGCGAGCGTGAGCCGGTCGTTGTCCCGCATCAGCGCCGTCTTCTCGGCCGCGAGCGACCGGGCCTTCTCCTCCGCCTTGCCGAGGCGCTGACCGAGCAGGATCGTGTCGCCCCCGTCCGTCATCTGGTGCTCCGTCACTTCGTGGATCTCCATCGCGGCATCGATCAGCTCCTCGACAGCGTCGAGCACGTCCGAGGTGGTCATGTTGGCCGACGCGTTCACGATGTCGGGCGCCGCCATCTTGGCGATGTAGTCGCCGCAGTCGACCCCGCCGGCGCTGACATGACCCATCGCGTGGCCGTGCGGCATCGACATGATCTTGGCGCAGTGGTCGCGGAGCTTGTCGAGGTGGGCCTTCATGTCGTCCGCGGTCGCGAGCGGGTGAAGACCCATGCAGGCCTTGATGCGCCCCATCGTCTCGTGCGGGTGCTTGTCGTCGAGCTTCGTCGTCATCGTCGTTTCTCCGGTCGTGTTGGGCGCGGCGTCGCGCGCGGCGAGAGGTTGAAGGCCCCTGAGGAAGGGCCTGGTTACGAGCGCGACCGACGTCAGGCGCGCGCCGATGGGCTTGCCCGTTTCCGGGTGCTTGGCGCCGAACCGGATCGCGGGGCTGAAGGACCGATACCGGCCCTCCCGGATGTACGAGAGCGCCGGCTCAAGAAACCCACAAAGCCCCCAGAGACCGTCGGCCCCGCGGTTCTGGAGATCCGTGACCCAGCCTTGCGCGGGCGCGCCCGTCACCGGGATGTTGCCCGACGATTCGTCCGCTTCCGACGCGTGCTCGAAGTCGATCGGGACCCGGCTCCCGTCGACCTCGCGAAAGTTTCGCACGAGCTCGTCGAAGACCTCGGGCGTCAGGTCGAACGGGCCGGCCGGATGGCCGAGGAAATGACCCACCTTCGCGATCTGGTTCCAGCGCGGCGACGCCGTCTCGGCGGCGAGCCGCTCGACCTCGGCCGTCAGGTCGGCCCGGGCTTGTCCGTCCGGCAGGGCTTTCAGGCGACGTTCCGCGTCGGCGAGCCGTGCGAAAACGTTGACGAGCTCGACCGGGAGGTTGTCGCCGAACGACGCGCCGTCGCTCGCGTGCACCACCTCGACCCGTCGGGTTCCGCCCGGGTGACTGCTGACGCTCACCCGAAAGCCGCCCTGGATGCTGTCGCCTCCCTCGGGCCCTTCGATCGGGCGGGCCGGGTTCCCGAGCCCCGGCGTGACGTTCGGCAGATGCCGTTGCGGCGCCGCCATGGCGGACCGATGCCCCGGGCCGTCCGGGCCGGGCGATGTCCCGACGGGCGGGAGCGGGAAACGCCGGACCTTGGTCAGGCCGTCGTCGCTTTTCTTCGACCCCGCGTTGTACTCGCTCGTGATTCCGAACCGCTTGGCGGCGCGGGCGATTGCGGCCCGGGCCTTCCGGTACTCGGCGCCCGACAGCGAGCCCTTGTTCTGCTCCAGTCGCGCCGCCGCGTTCCGTGTTCGGGCCGCGGTGTCGATCGGGTAGGCGCGCCTTTCCGGGAGCGCGAACCGGGAGGGCTCCAAGGCCTTCCGCTTTGCCGCGCTGATCATCTTTCGGGTTCGCATCTTGGTCCTCGTGCTGACCCAGGTCCCCGGGTCCTCGTTCCCACCCGGCGGTTGGACGCCCGTCGGGGTTCGGCGCGTCAACGCCGCGGCCGCGGCGGAACCCGGGGTCGA
>Ga0116228_10001314_pt1 | contig 20576 bp, 18 predicted proteins | sample S1TSphfallax_2_FD_89694 | JGI IMG/M metagenome (GOLD analysis project Ga0116228, IMG submission 89694) | Host-associated microbial communities from peat moss isolated from Minnesota, USA - S1T2_Fc - Sphagnum fallax MG | ecosystem: Host-associated > Plants > Peat moss > Unclassified | place...
ACGCTGGCCGTTTCACGCTGACACGGTGGCCGTTTCACGCTGACACGGTGGCCGTTTCACGCTGACACGGTGGCCGTTTCATGCTGACGCGCGGACAGCTCTACGACGAAACGGGGGATGCGACGCGTTTTGGTTCGGGGAGGGGGACGACGCCGAGGAAGAGGGCGGAGGCGAGGATGAGGGCGGCGAGGATGCCGGTTGGCGTGAGGGATTCGCCGAGGACGAAATAGGCGCCGATCAGGCCGAAGATCAGCGAGCCGTACGCGGCGACGATGCTGACGAGCGTTGCGCCGAGCGTGCGCAGCGAGAAGGTCTGCGCGGTTTGCGCGAACAGCGTGAGGCCGCCGATCATGATCCCGAAGAACCACACGATCACCGTCGCGTTCGGGACCAGCGGCTGCACGATCGCCGCGCCGCGGCCCAGCGCAAGACCCGCGATCAGCAAGAGACTCATGCCGAGCGAGCAATAGAGCCCCGCGACGAAGAGCGGATCGTAGGACTTCTCGCGGCCGAGCACGCGCAAGACGACCGAGATCGCGGAGAAGCAGATCACCATCACGAGGATGCAGGCATCGCCGTGCAGCGACGACCCGCTTCCCGAGCGCGTCGTCGTGAGCAGAGTCGTTCCCGCGATGCCGAGGGCGAGCGCGACCAAGCGGATCCGGGCGAGCCGTTCGCGCAGGACGACCGCGCTCATGACCGCCGTGAACGGCGGGATGAGTGCGAAGATCAAGACGACGTGTGCCGCGCTCGTTTCGTGTGCGCCGAAGGCGAAGATGCCGATCGTCCCGGGCCCGATGAAGAGCGCGAGCAGCGCGAAGAGCGGCCAGTCGCGGCGCCGTACGCCGCCGCGCGGGCGGTTGAAGAAAGCCATGGCGGCGAAAAACGGCAGCGACCACGCGCTGCGCGCGACGACCAGGCCGACCGCATCGAAATGCGCGGTGTCCGACCGGAAGAGCAGCTTGGATGCAACCGCGTTGAGGCCCCAGAAGACCGACGCGGCGATCAGCGCGGCGAACGCAGAGATACGTGCGGCTTGCGGCGAAGATTCACGGGTCATGGATCTACGCGAGGAGGTCGCGCGGCGCCGGACGTTTGCGATCATCTCGCATCCGGACGCCGGCAAGACGACCCTCACCGAAAAATTGCTGCTGTACGGCGGAGCGATCAACTCCGCCGGTCAAGTCGCCGCGCGCCGCCGGGCGCGTGCCGCGACCTCGGACTGGATGGAGCTCGAGCGGGAACGCGGGATCTCGATCACCTCGACCGTCCTGCAATTCCCCTATCACGGCTGTACGCTCAATCTCCTGGATACGCCGGGTCACCAAGACTTCGGCGAGGATACGTATCGGACACTGCTTGCGGCCGATAGCGCCGTGATGTTGCTCGACGCCGCTAAGGGGGTAGAACCGCAGACCCGCAAGTTGTTTGCGATCTGCCGCGCGCGCCGGATCCCGCTCTTCACGTTCATCAACAAGATGGATCGCCCGGCACTCGATCCGCTTGCCCTGCTCGACGAGCTGGAAAACGTGCTCGGCATCGGCGCGTACCCGATCAATTGGCCGCTCGGCAACGGCCCCTCGTTCCGCGGCGTCTACGATCGCACGACGCGCGAGATCCATACCTTCGAGCGCACCGAGCACGGGGCGAAGAAGGCGCCGGTCTCGGTCGCCGACGTGCACGATCCCAAGATCGCGGCGCTCGTCGACGAGAGCACCTACCGCGAGTTCATCGATCAGCTCGAGCTGCTCGAAGGTGCGGGTTCGGCGTTCGACCGCGAGGCGATGCTCAGCGGCGACGCGACGCCCGTTTTCTTCGGCAGCGCTGCGAACAATTTCGGCGTCGAACTCTTCCTCGATGAATTCGTGAAGATGGGGCCGCCGCCGACGGCCCGCGTCGATATGGAGCACGAAACGATCGACCCGAGTTCGTCCGTGTTCTCGGCATTCGTGTTCAAGATCCAGGCCAACATGGATCCGCGTCACCGCGACCGGATCGCCTTCGCGCGCGTCTGCTCGGGGAAGTTCGAGCGCGACATGACCGTGCGCAACATGCGGACCGGGAAGGACGTGCGGCTCACGCGCGCGATGAAACTCTTCGCTTCCGATCGCGAGTCGGTCGACGAAGCGTACGCGGGCGACGTCGTCGGTCTGGCCAATCCGGGCTCGTTCGCCATCGGCGATAGCCTCTGCGACGGCGCGGACATCGTGTACGAACCGATCCCCGCCTTCGAGCCGGAACATTTCGCGCTGGTCCGCAGTACGGACACCGGGGCGTACAAGTCGTTCCAGAAGGGCATTGCGCAGTTGCGCGAAGAGGGCGCCATTCAAGTGATGTATGCGTACGGTCAGACCCGCACCGAACCCATCTTGGCCGCGGTCGGACAGCTGCAGTTCGAGGTCGTCAAGTACCGGCTCGAATCGGAGTACAACGTGAAAACCGTCTTTACCACGCTTCCCTACGGTCTCGCGCGCCGCGTGCGTCCGTCCACGGGCTCGGGACCGGCCGATCCCGCGACGCTCGCCGCGGCGCAGCTGCCCTCGAACGGCAAACTCGTCGAAGATTGGGACGGCCGGCCACTCGCGCTCTTCGAAAGTGAGTGGAGCATGAAGCTCGCGCAAGATTGGAACCCGGCGCTCGCGTTCGCGCCGTTCACCGGCAGCGATCTCGTCGAGGCGGCGCCCTGATGCGCGCGCAACCGACGGGCGTTCGCGGTCCGGCCGCGGCGGGTCCGGGGATGCCGCCGAATCAGCGCCGGCTCATCGTCTACGTGCTGCTCGCCGCGATCGTGCTGATCGGGCTGCTGCGCGCGCTCTTTTTTCACGAGAACCGGTACGAGAAGATCGCAAGCGGCGTGACCGCTGCGCTGCAAGCGAACGACATGACCGCTGCCGAAAAATACTTCAACGTCGAATTCGCCGCGAAGATGAATCGCGGCGAAGTGGGACGGGTCGCCGATGCGTTCGCACCGCTCGGGAAAATCAAGCACGTCAAGGAAATCACCGGCTCGGACGCGCCGGTGCGCGGTCACGAATTCACCGTGACCTTCGCCAAGGGCACCGCTGACGAGAAAATTCGCCTCGACCCGGACGACAAGATCGTGTTCTTCACCCACACCATTACCAAAGGCGAGTAGGTGGGCGTTCCCGCAGCGCTCTCGGTCGGGATCGACGACATCCGCGCTGCCGCCGCGCGGCTCGCCGGGGTCGCGCATCGCACTCCGGTGCTCACCTCGCGCACGCTCGACGATCGCACCGGCGCGCGCGTGTTTCTCAAAGCCGAAAACTTCCAACGCATGGGTGCCTTCAAGTTTCGCGGCGCGTACAACCGGCTCGCGCAGCTGACGGACGATGAGAAGCGCGGCGGTGTCGTTGCCTTCTCGAGCGGGAATCACGCGCAGGGGGTCGCGCTCTCGGCGCATCTGTTGGGCGTTGCCGCGACGATCGTCATGCCCGACGACGCGCCGGCGGCGAAACTCGCGGCGACGCGCGGCTACGGCGCGGAGGTGATCACCTACGACCGGGCGACGATGAACCGCTCCGAACTCGCCCAGCGGCTGGCCGCGGAGCGCGGCGCGGTCGTCGTGCCGCCGTACGATGACGAGCGCATCGTCGCGGGTCAGGGCACGGCAGCGCTCGAGCTGCTCGAAGAGACCGGTCCGCTCGAGGTGCTCGTCGTGTGCCTGGGCGGCGGCGGATTCCTCGCCGGATCGGCCATCGCCGCGACGTCGCTTGCGCCGGGGATCGCGGTGTACGGCGTCGAGCCGGAAGCCGGCGACGACTGGCTCCAATCGTGGAACGCGGGCGAACGCGTGACGATCCCGGTTCCGCAGACGATCGCCGACGGTCAGCAGACGCAAGCGCCCGGCGAGATCACCTGGCCGATCGCCCGCGCCCTCTGCGCCGGCATCCGCACCGTGAGCGACGACGAGTTGCTCGATGCGATGCGCTTCGCGTTCGAGCGGCTCAAGATCGTGCTCGAACCGAGCGGCGCAAGTGCGCTCGCCGCGGTGCTGTTCGGCAAACTCGATCTTACCGGCAAACGCGTCGGCGTGATGCTCAGCGGCGGGAACGTCGATCCGCGCATTTTCGCGCGCGCGCTCGAACGGCCGCCGGTCTGATAGGGATGCTCGCGATGGTCTTCGTCACGATCGTGACGGCGCTGGGATCGATCCACGTCGCGATCGATGATGTCCACGCGCCGAAGACGGCCGCGAACTTTCTGTGGTACGTGCGTCACGGCGCCTACGACGGCGGCCGTTTTCACCGCACCGTCACGACGCAGCCGGATAACCAGCCGGACAAGACGGTGAAGATCGACGTGATCCAAGCCTCGAGCGCGCACGCCTGGGACAAGCGGCAGCGCCCACCCGTCCACTTCGAGCCCACGAGCCAAACCGGAATCCGCCACGAGGACGGCACGATCTCGATGGCGCGCGATCCGGGCCTCGATACCGCGCAGTCGGATTTCTTCATCTGCATCGGCGCGCAGCCGTCGCTCGACGACGGCGGCCATCGGTCCGCCGACCACCGCGGCTTCGCCGCCTTCGGTCATGTCGTAAGCGGGATGGACGTCGTACGCCGCATCCACGCGGCGCATGCGCACGGCCAGAGCCTCGCGCCGCCGATCCCGATCGAGCGCATCGTCATCGACACGAAGTAAGGCGGCGCGCTCGCGGGCGCTAGTGGAAGGAGATCGTTAGTACCGCGACGTCGTCGGGGAGGCGTTCGGCCTCATGCAGCACGCTCTCGACGATGAAGCGCGCCGGATGGGCGAGTTGCGCGCTCGCGGCTTCGTTTGCGGCCTTCAGCAGGCGCACTTCGCCTTCTTCGATGTCGTGGCTGAATTCGATCAGCCCATCCGTATAGAGAACCAGCAGCATGCCGGAGGTGAACGTGAACGTGTGTTCGCGAATCAGGTCGGGCATGTTTTCTTCGACGCCCAGGGCAAAGCCGTGATTCGGCATGATGCGCGGCGGTTCACCGACTTGCGTGAGGATCGGCGGATGGTGTCCCGCCGAGCCGTAGACGACGGAGCGTGTCGCCATGTCGATCAAGCCGTAGACGGCGGTCGTGAACTCGACGTGATGGTTGTTGAGGAAGATCACTTTGTTGGCTTGATCCAGCACGGGGATCGGCAGCGGATCGTTGCCCGGCAGCGACGCGGCAACCTTGATGGCTTGTTTTGCTTGTGCCATCTTCACGGCCGAGCCGATGCCGCGACCGCAGACGTCGCCGAGCGAAAATGCGGTTCGGCCGTCGACCAGCCGGAAGACGTCGTACCAATCGCCGCCGAGTTGCTCGATGTCCGCTGCCGGCTGGTAGAGAATGTCGAACGAAAGGCCGTCGACGGTCGGAAATTCAACCTTGAGATACCCCGCCATCAGCGCGTCGACGACGGCTTGTTTCGCCGCAAGTTCTGCCTTGAGTTCTTCGATGGTCTTCGTGTCGCTCATCGACCCTTTCGCTTGGCAACGCGCACTACGCGAGGCTTCCTGGTGATTTGATGTAGCGCTTGACCACCGCGTCCATCGTGTGATAGGCAAGAGCGCCGAGCGTTCCGGTCGGATTGTAGCCGGCGTTCTGCGGAAAGGCGCTCGCCCCGAGCACGAACACGTTCGAGGTGTCCCAGCTCTGGCCGTATTTATTGACGACGGACGTGCGCGGATCGGCACCCATGACCGCACCGCCGACGTTGTGCGTGCTCTGGTACGGGACGATGTCGTAGTGCTCGGGGAGCAGACCCGTCGTGTATTGCTTCGCGTCCATCGCTTTTGCGATCTGCGCGAGTTTCTCGACCATGAACGCGCTCTGTTTGTGCTCGTGTTTGTACCAGTCCATCGTCATCCGCAGGAGCGGCTGTCCGTAGGCGTCGGTATAGGTTGGATCGAGATCGAGGTAGTTCTGGCGATACGATTGGCAGCCGCCTTGCGCGTTGAGCGAGGCGGAGTTGTTGTAGTACTTCGCGACCGCCGACTTCCACGCGCTTCCCCACGCCGGGGTACCGGGCGGGACCGGGTGATAGAGGATCGGGCGCGCGTTGGTGTTCGATTGGCCGATATCCGCACCGCCGATGAAATCGAGCGCGGCGTGATCGAAATTGTCGCCGTTGAAGTCATCGATGATCGTGCCGATCGCGCCGGAAGCCATGAAATTGTTGAAGTGGCGCCCTTCATAGAACAGGGTGGCCGGGGTGTTGACCTGATAGGCGTAGTTGCGCCCGACGACGCCGGTGTTCTTCACCGGGTCATACGGCTCTCCGATCTTCGAGAGCAGCAAGAGCCGCACGTTGTTGAGCGCCCAGGCGGTGACGAAGATCATCTCGGCCGGTTGGGTCTGCTCGACGCCGGCGCCGTCGAGGTAGGTCACGCTGACGGCTTTCTTGCCGCTGCGATCGAGGTTGATCCGCAACACGTGCGAGTTCGGCCGCAGCTCGAACTTGGAGTTCTTCATGAGATTCGGCAGGAGCGTCGTCTGCAAGCTGGCTTTGGCGCCCATCTCGCAACCGAAGCGCTCGCAGTATCCGCAGTAGACGCACAGCCCGATCTCGACGCCTTCCGGGTTCTTGTGCGCGCGGGTCGAGTTTGCGGAGGGCTGCGGAAACGGATGGTAGCCGAGTTTCGCCGTCCCTTCCGTGAAGAGTTGGCCGGCGTACTGCTGCTTCATCGGCGGGCTTGGATACTCGCGACGGCGATTGCCCTCGAAGGTGTTCCCGCCGGCGATTTTTTTACCGTTGAGGTGACCGGCCTTGCCGCCGATTCCGCACAGATATTCGAACCGGTCGTAATACGGCTCGAGCTCGTCGTAGGTGACACCCCAATCTTGTGAGGTGCAATCCTCGCCGAGAATCCCCGCGCCGTAGCGCGCGATCGTCCGGCTGCGCGTCTCGAAATCCCACGGAAGGAAGCGCCACGTGACGCCGTTCCAATGCACGCCCGCGCCGCCCAGGCCATTGCCGGGGATGAACGATCCGAACTGGCGGATCGGCAGCGCGCCCTGGCTCGCATTGTTGCGAAAGGTATACGTCTCTTTTGCGGCGTCCTGAAAGAGCTTGTAGCGGATTCCGTAATCCAGCTCGTCGTGGATCTGCGGAACCGCAAAGTCGGGATCGGTATCGCGAATCATCCCGCGCTCGAGGCCGACGACGTTCAGCCCCGCTTTGGTGAGTTCGGAGGCCACGATGCCGCCGGTCCAGCCGACGCCGATGAGGACCGCATCGACCGGCTTGAGCGTTGCCATCTAGCTCAGCTCCCGCAGGCGCATGCGCCCGGCAAGCCGGGTCTGGACGTGCTCGACGGGCGTTCCACCCTGCAGCGCCATCGATTGCTGCATTTCGTCGGCGATGCCGACGGGCGCGACCGTATACGGAACGTTGAGCTTGTCGATCGTTTCGAGATAGACCGCGCCGACGCCGGGAAAGCCGATCATCTTCCAGCCGACCTTGTCGCGATTGCCGCCGTACATCGGATCGGCAAAGAAGCCTTGCACCGTATCGCCGAGCAACATCCCGAAGAACGTCTTCGCGGACACCTCCCCCGCGAACACGATGGCTCCCGATTCCAGTCCCTGGAGGATCGCGTCTTGGTGTGCGCCGTCGAGCAAATGGAAGACTTTGCCGTAGGTTGACGTGGCGTGCGCGTCGGTCGCCGCCATCCCGAGCCGGTAGACCTCGGCCGGGGTGAAGCGCGACTGATAGCCCTGCGTCGGGAGCCCCGCGGCCCATGGTCCTTGCGTGTACATCGTGTCGCCGCGGCCGTAGCGGCCGGCGAGTTGTTGATCGATGTAGTATGCGACGCCGGCGTCTTTGCCGCCGGCGCCGAGCGCATCGGTCGGGATCAGCCGCTCGACGGCCGCTTCGACGAACGCAACTTCGGGGTCGGTCAGATACGCGTAGGCTTCGGGCCGGCTCCCGAGTGCCGGACGTGACGGCGGCGGATGATGTGTTGCTGGAGCCGGATGCGGCGCCGTGGCCTTCGCGAGCGACGCCGCCGGCGGCTCGGCTCGTGCGGTCTCCGGTGCCGCGACCGCGGCGACCGCGCCGGAACCCAGGATGACGAAGAGTTTTCGGGACAGCGCCTTATCGTCAGGCATGCACGGCCTTCTCCAGAAGAATGCGGATTGTCTCACGAACGCTACGGCAATGACGCTCAGCGCGCCATCGTGGAATACCCGGCTCCGTTGCGCGCCGCCCCGGCGCGACCGGAAACTCCGGGAATTCCAGGATATGGGATAGCGCCGAACTGCGGTATCTTTAGTTTCCCCCTCGACTTCCATGGAACGTCTCGAACGTTTTTACGTTTGCCGCGGCGCTCGCGCGCTCAGAAACGGATTACCGCATGGCGAACCTTCTCCGGCTTCAAGGCGGCGCGTGTGCCGGGAACACGCTGCCGTTTCTCAATGCCGAGGAGCCGAGGGCGGTCGATCGGGTAACCGATCTCGGAATCATCGCCGTCTCGGTGGCGCAAGCGTCTGGCTGCGCCACGTCGCGCGCACGCACGAAGTGATCAAGGTCGATCGCCACGACGCGAAGACGGGCGCCGAGTTCGCCCGGTTCCGGACCACGTAAGCGAGGCGACCCCGCGCGTGTTCACGATCATCGGATGCGGGAACCTCACGCGCAGCGACGACGCTGTGGGGTCTCGCGTGAATCCCGCCGACGAGGTCGCGGTGGCGATCCGCGTCCGCGGGCGCGTGCAGGGCGTCGGTTTTCGTCCCAACGTCTGGCGGCTGGCGCAGGCGTGCGGGGTGACGGGGGACGTCCGCAACGACGCGCTCGGTGTGCTCGTGCAGGCACGCGGCGGGCGCCGCTCGGTGGAATTGTTCCTCGCGCTCGTGCAGAGCGATATCCCGTCGCTCGCGCGGATCAGCTCGGTCGAAACGGCACCCGCGCAAGCGGCGGACATCGGACTCGACGGCTTTCATATCATCGCAAGCGAACCCGGCGCGGCACGCACCGAGATCGCGCCCGATGCGGCGATCTGCGCCGCCTGTCGCGACGAGGTTCTCGACCCATTCGAGCGGCGCTACCGCTACCCGTTCGCGAACTGCACGCATTGCGGGCCGCGGCTCTCGATCGTGCGGCGCATCCCCTACGATCGCGCCAACACGGCGATGGAACCGTTTGCGCTCTGCGCCGAGTGCGGGAGCGAGTACGCGGATCCCACCGACCGGCGCTTTCACGCGCAGCCGATCGCCTGTCATCGCTGCGGGCCGCGCGCGCGGCTCGCGCGGATGGACGGCCGCGCCGTCAGCCTCGATATGCATTCGATGCTGGACGAGGTCGACGCGGTGCGCAGCCTCTTACAGAAGGGCGAGATCGTCGCCATCAAAGGGATCGGCGGATTTCACCTCGCCTGCGATGCAACCGACGCGAGCGCGGTCGCGCGGCTGCGCGCGCGCAAGGCGCGCGAAGAACGGCCGTTTGCGCTGCTGGCCGCCGACCTCGACATGATCCGGCGCTATTGTACGGTGAGTGCCGCCGAGGTCGCGCTTTTGCACGAGCCGGCGGCGCCGATCGTGCTCTTGGCCGCCGACGGTCCGGAGCGGTTGCGTTGGCCGATCGCGCCGGGGTCGCGCGAGCTCGGCTTCATGCTACCGGCGACACCGCTCCAGGTCCTCATCATGCGCAGCATGGGACGACCGCTCGTGATGACCAGCGGCAACCGGTCCGGCGAACCGCAGGTGACCGGAAACGCCGAAGCGCGCGAGCGGCTGGGGTCGATCGCCGACTATGTGCTGGACAACGACCGCGAGATCGTGACGCGACTCGACGATTCGGTCGTGCGCGTCGTCGCGGGTGAAGCGCGCGTGCTGCGGCGCGCGCGCGGCTACGCGCCCGAGCCGCTGGCGCTGCCGCCGGGGTTTTCCCACGTGCCCGATCTCATCGCGCTCGGAGCCGAGCTCAAATCGACGTTCTGTCTCATCGTGGATGGCGAAGCGGTGCTCTCGCAGCATCTCGGCGATCTCGAGGATGCGCTCACCTGCGCGGACTTCGAGCGCACCATCGCGCGCTACGAGCACCTCTTCGACCGGCGGCCGGCGGCCGTCGCCGTCGATCGCCACCCGAACTACCTCTCGGCGGCGTACGGGCGCAAGCGGGCCGCGCGCGAGGCGCTGCCGCTCATCGAGATCCAACACCACCACGCGCACATCGCGAGCGTGCTGGCGGAACGTGGCCGGCCGCTGGATGCGCCGCCGGTCCTCGGCATCGCACTCGACGGTCTCGGCTACGGCGACGACGGCGAGCTGTGGGGCGGCGAGTTCTTGATCGCCGATTATCGGGGGTTCCGGCGCGTCGGCACGTTCAAGCCCGTCGCGCTCCCCGGCTGCGTTCAAGCGATCCGCGAACCGTGGCGGAACACCTACGCGCATCTGATGGCCGAGCTCGGCTGGGCCGACGCCGCGCTGAATTTCTCCGAGCTCGAACTCTTCACGTTCTTCGCGGGCAAGCCGCTGGCGACGTTCGATGCGATGATCGACGGTGGGATCAACGCGCCGCTCGCGAGCTCGTGCGGACGGCTCTTCGACGCGGTCGCCGCGGCGCTTGGCCTCGCCCGCGAGCGGGCGACGTTCGAGGGACAAGCCGCGATGCTGCTCGAGGCGGCGGTTGATCGGGCGGCGTACGCGGCCTGTAGCGATGAGGAGATGTATACCTTTACGTTGCCGCGGCTCGGCGGCCGGGGTCTGCCGTACATCGAGCCGCTCGGGATGTGGCGTGCGCTGCTCGGCGATCTGGTTCTCGCGACACCGATCGGCACGATCGCCGCACGCTTCCACTACGCGCTCGCGCACGCGGTCGCGGCGCTTGCGGTCGCGTGCGCGAGCGGCGAGTTTGCCGGTGACGAAGCGATCGATACGATCGCGCTCTCGGGCGGCTGTTTTCAAAACGCGATCTTGCTCGAAGCCGTCGTCGCGCGTCTCGAGCGCGCGGGATTCACGGTCCTCACCAACGCCCGCGTGCCGGCGAACGACGGCGGGATCGCGCTCGGCCAAGCGGCGATCGCCGCCGCAACGCTCATCGCCGCGGGCGGATGAACGGCGTCGCCGTCCATCCCGCGTCGCGGCGGCTGGGAACGATTCACGTCCCGACGGTAACGCTCGCGCACGGCGGCGGCAAGGCGATGCGCGAGCTGATCGACGACGTGTTCGTGCGCACGTTCGCAAACGAGCATCTGGACATCGAGAGCGATCAGGCGCGTTTCGATCTCGCCGCGCTTGCGCGGCACGGCGACCGGCTCGCGTTCACCACCGATTCCTACGTCGTCGATCCGATCGTCTTTCCCGGCGGAGACATCGGCTCGCTCGCCGTCTGCGGTACGGTCAACGACCTCGCGGTCGGCGGTGCGATCCCGCTCTTTCTCACGTGCAGCGTCATCATCGAGGAAGGGCTGCCGGTCGATGCGCTGCGCATGATCGCGAATTCGATGGCCGCTGCCGCCCGCCGGGCCGGCGTGCGCATCGTCACCGGCGATACCAAAGTCGTCGAACGCGGCGCCTGCGACAAGGTCTTCATCAACACGGCCGGCATCGGGGTGATCCGCACCGGGATCGACCTGCGCGTGGGTGCCGTGCGCGCGGGTGACGTGCTGCTCGTCAACGGCTATCTCGGCGATCACGGCGCGACGATCCTCGCCGCGCGCGACGATCTTGCCATCGATCTACCGATCGAAAGCGACTGCGCTCCGCTCGGCGATTTGATCGCGCAGCTCCTGCGCGCGGCCCCGCGGACGCGCTTCATCCGCGACGCGACGCGCGGCGGCGTTGCCGGCGTCCTCAACGAAATCGCCGCGGCCTCGCACATCGCGATCGAAATCGACGAGGAGGTGACGCCGCTGCGCGAACCGGTGAAGGGCTTCTGCGAAATTTTGGGGCTCGATCCGCTCTACCTCGCGAACGAGGGCAAGATCGTCGTTGCCGTGCCGCCGGAGCAGGCCGTGCCGGCGCTCGCGGCGCTGCGCGCGCACCCGCTCGGATTCGATGCGTGCGCGATCGGCCGAGCATGGGCGGGCGAGCCCGGCCGGGTCACGATGCGCACGAGCTTCGGCGGGACGCGCATCGTCGACATGCCGGTCGGCGAACCGTTGCCGCGGATCTGTTAGCCGTGCACGAACGGAGCCTCGCGCGGAGTGCGGGCTACATCCCGGCTGCGACCTTGAGGTCGCCGCACGCGACGTAGGTGCCGAGGTCGGAGGTCGACTTGTGGACGTTGATCGCGAACGGACCGCTGGTGAGATCCGCGAGTTTGACGTTCATCACGGTCGTTTCGGACGTGCCGTCGACGACGTTGTGGAGCGGATAGGTCGGCTTCGGATTGAGTTTGTCGCAGGTGCCCATGTGGATGTGCGCGGGCTGCGCGACGCCGTTCGGCGTGCCGGCCAGACGCACTTTGACGATGACGTTGTCGCCGCTCTGCAGGAGCGTCGCGGTTCCTGTTTCGCCGGATCCGTTTTGCGCGTGAAGCTTGAATTGCATTGGATGCATCGCGGCCTGCGCGATGCCGCCGACGCCGATACTTGCCGCCGCAGCAAGCGCAAGGATGATGGCAGGTTTCATCAGACGAGAGTCCTCCGGAAGAGTGGGTGCTACGGGCTTTGACGCCCGCGACTGGAAATTCCGCTTCGCCTACGCGGTCGTCGCAACGCGTGCATCGGCGATCGCCGCCGCGGCGCCGCGCCGGCCGGGAAAGCCGGAGACGCAGCCGCCGGGATGCGTTCCGGATCCGCAGAGATACAGCCCCGGGATGCCGGCGCGAACGGGGAACCGGTACTCGTAGATCTGATCCGGCAGTAATTCGCCGTGGAAGATCTGGCCGCCGGGTAAGCCGATCAGCGTCTCGAGATCGGGCGCCGCGAGCATTTGACGCTCTTCGATGAGCGCGGGCAGATTGGGCGCATACGGCGCAAGCGTCGCAACGATCCTCTCGGCGATGAGGTCGCGGTCGTCGGCCGTCCATGGACGATCCTTGCGATCGTAGGGAAAGTACTGCGCGAAGATCGACATCACGTGTTTGCCGGGCGGGGCGAGGTTGGGCTCGGTCGGCGTTTGCATAAAGCACTCGAGCATCGGATCGCGCGAGATGCCGCTGCGCGTATCATCGAACGCACGCTGCAGGTACGCGATCGACGGCGCGACGTGAATCGTCGCACGGTGATGCGGAGCGAGCCCGGTGCCCGGCCGAGCGCTGAACTCCGGCACACCGCCCAGCGCGAGGTTCAGTTTGAACGCCATGCCGTTCGCGCGCCAGTTCTCGGCGCGGCGGCGCAGCGACGGCGGCGCGTCGCCGGGGTCGAGCAGCTTGCAGAACAGCGTCTGCGGCGCGGCGCCGACGAGGATGGCGCGTGCGGTGATGCGTTCGCCGCTGATGAGTTCGACGGATTCGGCGCGTCCGTCGCGGACGTGAATGTGCGCCGCTTCGGCATCCGTGCGCAACGTCGCGCCCGCGGCTCGGGCGGCACCGGCGATCGCATTCGCAAGCGCGCCCATCCCGCCGCGCACGAAGCCCCACGCGCCCTGGGCACCCATTGCGCGCCCGGCGTAGTGGTGGGCCAGCACGTAGGCCGTTCCCGGATCGCGCGGCCCCGCGGCGGTCCCGATGAGGCCGTCGGTGGCGAGCGTCGCTTGCAGCACCGGCGTGCGCACGAACCGCTCGACGAGCGCCGCCGCCGAGCCGAGCAGCGTTTTCTGCGTTGCAGAATCGAAGTTCGCAAGCGACGGCGCCGGGTCGGCAAACGATTCGGCCAGCAGCGCGCCGAGGCGCGTCGCCTCGCGCTCGAACGCCGCCAGGCCCGCGACATCGCGCGGATCGAACGCGGCCACCTCGCGTGCGTTGGCTACATCGTCGGACCCGAGCAGCAAGGAGCGCCCGTCCGCGAGCGGCGTGAACGATCCCGGATCTTTGCGGTACGCCGCAAACCCGTGCGCGACCAAATCGAGGTCGGCGACGATGCGCGGGTCGAGCAGGCTGCACACGTATGAGGCGACCGAAACGCGAAAGCCCGGCCAGACTTCGTCCGTGAGGGTGGCGCCGCCGAGCACCGGACGGCGCTCGAGCAGCACCGTGCGCAGCCCCGCCTGCGCGCAGTACGCGGCGGCGACGAGCCCGTTGTGGCCGCCGCCGACGACCGCGACGTCGTACGGCTCAGGGTCATGCGCGTACAACTAGCGTTTGTTCTTCGAGAAGCCGCGCGGGTTGGGTTTGAAGGGCGCGCCGACCACGTATTCGCCGCGCTTCGGCAGCGATTCGTCGACGTCGTCGCAGCCGATCGGCGTGAAGTCGCCGCAGTCGTGCGGACGCGCTTCGTAGATGCCGCAATAGTATTTGCCGGATCGCGACCCTTTGAGGAACACGCACTTATCGGTGATCTCGTCGCCGACTTTCTTGAGCCAGCCGACGACATAGCCGTCGGCCGATTCGCGTTCGTTGACGTATTCGCGCATCACGACCTCATAGGTGAGCCCGAGATGATCGGCGATGCGTTGCACGTCCGCGCGGTTGACGAACGGTTCGTATCCGGCGCAGCATTCCGCGCAACCGGGCGGGCACGCGACGTTATCGGGCAACTCGTAGAGATGTTTGCGTGCGACTTCGATGACTTGGCGCACCGCCGCCACCATCTCGGGATCGTCGTTGTACTTGTAGACCCATTCGCGCTGCGTGATCTCGTTCACGTTGTAGCGCCGCTTCACCGACTCGTTATAGAGGATCGTGACGTGCTCGTCGGTGATTTCGATTTCTTTCATGTGCGCGAGCGGTTCGAGGTCGAGCTTCTCGAGCGTCGTCGGCTGGCCCGTCCGACGCGTGAACGCCTTGAGGTTGCGGAGTTCGCGATGGGCGATGAGATCGATGGTCTCTTGCATGAACGCTCATTCGCGCCGCGGTCCTTCGGCCCCGGTATCCACCCGGCGCATCCGTCGCACCCGCCGCTGGGCCCGGAGGCCAAGCAGAGTCGTTCGCGACGCTAGGCAAAAGCAGCGGCGGGGCGAAGCGGAAGCGGCATGAAGCGACAGGGAATCGTGGCGGCGGTGCTGGCGGGTGGCACGGCAGTCTTTGGATGTGTGAGCCCGGGCCGTGCCGATGATGCGGCGCTGGCCGTTCTCGCGAAGATCAACACCGCGCAGGCGTCGCAGACGTCGTGGGTGATGACGACGACCGCCGGTGCTAGCGGGGTGACCTCGGTCGCGACGTTCGTGCGTGCCGCGCCCAAGGCACCCGGGAACCCCTTCGCGGGCGTGGCCGTCAAGGTCGAAACCGCGGCGGGTTCGATCACCATCGACACCTACATCGTCGATTCGACGCTGTATCTCTCGCTCAACGGGAGTCCGTGGCAGAAGAAAGCGCTCAACACGGACCAATTCAAGATGTACACGGGTTCGTTGCTCGACGGCTTCAAGGAGCATCCGCCGGCCGCAACGCTGCAGCCGGATCGGGTCGACGGCGGCATCAGCTACGGCGACGTTCGGGTCGTGATGCAGACGCCCGCGTCGATGCTCGCGGCGATGCCCGCGGCGCCGAAATCACTGACCCTCGAGTGCATGTACGACAAGGCGAGCTTTCTCATGCATGAGTGCGACACCGACCAGTTCACGGTCGCCTACTCGAAATTCAACGATCCGGCGAACTCGGTCGTGCTTCCGGCCGCTGCGGCAAACGCGACCGTGCTGACGATGCCGCTGCCCGGCGAAGCTCCGCCGGCCGCCGCTCCCGCAACCACCCCCGCCCACTAGGAATCCGCGTTCACATGGCCTACGCGATCGGGGTCGATCTGGGCGGCTCGCACGTGATGGCGACCCTCGTCGACGGCAATGGTGAGCTCTCGACCAAACACGAGATCGATCTCGACGATCACACGCCGTCGGTCGTGTTCGGCCACGTCACGACGGTGATTCGCGCCGCTCTCGCCGACGCGAAGGACGTGCCGATCGCCGGCATCGGGATCGGCTCGCCCGGCAATATCGATCCGCTGACCGGGACGATTCGCTACTCGCCGAATTTCGGCTGGACCGACGTGCCGCTCGGGGAAACGCTGCGCGGTGCGTTCGCGCAGCCGGTGTTCGTCGCGAACGATGCGCGCTGTGCGACGCTCGGCGAATACGTGCACGGCGCGGGCCGGGGCAGCAAGAATTTCGTCTTGCTCACGCTGGGCACCGGGATCGGTGGCGGGATCATCGCCGACGGCCGATTACTGCTCGGCAATCAGATGGGCGCGGGCGAGGTCGGACACCATCAGATCCGCCCGAGCGACGGCTTCATCTGCGGCTGCGGAAAGATCGGCTGCTTCGAGGCGCAGGCCTCGGGCACCGGACTCTTGCGGCACGCCTTCGCGGTCGCACCCTCGTTCCCGCGCTCGCGCCTGCTCGACCTCGATCGCGAGAAACTCGGCTCGAAAGCGATCCGTAAGGCGGCGCAAAACGGCGATACCCACGCCCGGGCGACGTGGAAGAATTGGACGACCGATCTCGCGCGGGGGCTCGCCAACGTGATCGCGTTCGTGAACCCGGAAGTCATCGCGCTCGGCGGCGGCGTCTCGAGCGCCGGCGCGTTCATGCTCGATCCGATCCGTCCGCTGGTCGAAGAACTCACGACGATGGTTCCGCGCGGCACGACGCGCCTCGTCACCGCCCTGCTCGGCAACGACGCGGGTGCGGTCGGTGCGGCGACGATGGCGATGCGCGGCGGCCTCTACGCCGAAGAGCGGCAACCCGTCACGCCCCACTAGCGCCGGTGGCGCTGCTGCTCTCGCTGGTCACCGCGATCGTCTACGGCGCGGGGGATTTCTTCGGCGGCCTCGCGACCAAACGTTCTGCCGTCCTGACGGTGGTTTTCGCATCGCAAGTCGTCGGGTTCGGCGTGCTCGCGATCGCCGCGCCGCTGATGGGCGGCACGTGGATGACAAACGATGTCCTCATCGGTGCGGGTGCCGGCGTGTTCGGTGCGCTGGCGGTCGCGCTGCTGTACCGCGCGCTCTCGATCGGCTCGATGGGCGTCGTCTCGCCGGTTACGGCCGTGATCGCGGCGGCACTCCCCGCCATCTACGGTCTGGTGCTCGGTGAGCGGCCGCCGGCCGCGGCGCTCGCCGGCATCGTGCTCGCGCTCGTCGCCGTGGTGGTCATCTCGTTCGTGCGCGGTCCGGGGCAGACGGCGCGCGGGCTTCCCGAAGCGATGACTGCCGGCATTCTCTTCGCGCTGTTCTTCATCGCGTTCGCCCGGACGTCGCCCGCCGCCGGCTTCTGGCCGCTCGTCGGTGCGCGCGTCGCCTCATTCGCCGCGTTCGGGATCGCGGGGCTCGTCACGCGCACGCCGCTCGTTCCGCGCGCCGACGCGTGGCCCGCGATCGCGGCCGCCGGCGCCTTCGACATGCTCGCGAACGTGTTCTACGTGCTCGCGGTGCACACGGGCTACATCGCGATCGTGGCGGTCGTCTCGGCGCTCTATCCGGCATCGACCGTCGCGCTCGCCGGGATCGTGTTGCATGAACGCCTGTCGCCGCAGCAGTGGGTCGGTGTGGGTTGCGCGTTCGTCGGGATCACGGCGATCGCACTTGCCCGCTGATCGCATCGCGTACGCTTGCGTACGCGATGCCATCGCTCACAATGAAATGATGTTTGTTCGCTTGCGATCAGTGGGTATGCACGCGCTAGCCACTTCCCCGAGCGAGGAAACCGATGAACATTCGAGAGACGATGGGCCGCATGCTGCGCCAACACGACGACACCGATCAGCCGAAGCCCGCCCCCGATGCGTTGACCCTAATCAAGACCGATCACGAAGAAGCGAAGGCGCTCTTCGCTCGCTTCTTCGATTCGAGCACGCCGTCGGCCCAGCGCCGCAGCGCGCTCAGCCACGTGCTCGACGCGCTGACGATTCACACCAACATGGAGGAACAGATCTTCTATCCCGCCCTGCGCAAAGCGGGCGGCAGTGAAGAGAAGAGCAGCGTTCTCGAAGCGTTCGAGGAACACGCCTCCGCCAAGGACTTGATCGCGAAGATTCGTTCGCTTCCGCCGCGCGACGAGACGCTGACGGCGAAAGTGACCGTGCTCAAAGAGATGATCGAGCACCACGTCGAGGAAGAAGAATCGCAGATCTTCTCCGAGGCACGGCGCGTGCTCGGCAACAAACTCGAAGCGCTCGGCGCCGAGATGCAGCGCTTCAAAGAGCGCGCCAAGCGCGGCGAAAACAGCGGCCGCACCAAGACGGCAACGCGCAAAACCGCCACCAAGAAACGGACGACCACCACGCGCGGAGCGAAGAAGACGCGCCGCTAAGGGGCCGTTACGGCGCGTGCTCGGGAGCGTCGAAGGCGAGCGCCGTCATCATCGCCGTGCCGACGGCGAGCGCGCGTTCGTCGATATCGAATTTCGCGTGGTGGTGAGGCCACGAACTGGCCTCGCCACCGCTCGCGCCGATCGTGAAGAAACACGCCGGAACGCGCTCGGCGAAGAATGAAAAATCTTCGGCGCCCATGATGCGCGGAATCTCCGCAACGTGTTCCGGGCCGACGACGCGTTCCGCGAGCGCGCGGACATAGCGCGTCTGTTCGGCATCGTTCGACGTGACCGGATAGCGCCACAGGTAATCGAAGGTGTAGGTGGCGCCGGCCGCCTCGCACACACCGCGCAGCACTTGCTCGATGCGCTCGGCCATCGCGCCGCGGACGGCGGCGTCGAAGGCGCGCACCGTGCCGAGCAACCGGACGCGGCTAGGGATCACGTTGTGCGTCGTGCCGCCGTGGATCGCGCCGATCGTAATCACCGCGGGTTCGAGCGGGTCGATGCGGCGCGAGACGATCTGCTGCACGGCGACGATGAATTCGCCCGCGACGTAGATCGGATCGATCGAGAGGTGCGGCGATGCGCCGTGGCCGCCTTTGCCCTCGATCGTGATCTCGATCGAATCGCTCGAGGCGTAGAAGGGCCCTTCACGGACGCCGACGAGGCCGACCGGATGCGCGGAGGCGAGATGCAAGCCGTACGCGCGCTCGATCCCGAAGCGCTCGAGGACGCCCGCCTCGACCATCGCCTGGCCGCCGCCGTGGCCCTCTTCGGCCGGCTGGAAAACCAGGCACACCGTGCCGGGCAATTCGGCGCGCCGCTCGGCGATCGTTTGCGCGGCGCCGAGCAGAATCGCGACATGGCCGTCGTGTCCGCAGGCGTGCATCACGCCCGCGTGCGTGGAGCGATACGCGACCGCGTTCTCTTCCTCGATCGGCAGCCCGTCCATATCGGCGCGCAGCATGATCGTCTTGCCGCCGCGCGCGCCGCGCATGACGCCGACGACGCCGGTGGTCGCGATCCCGGTATGCACTTCATCGTAGCCGAGTTCGCGCAGGCGTGCGGCGACGATCTCGGCCGTGCGGTTCTCGTGAAAGCCGAGTTCCGGGTGGGCGTGGAAATCACGCCGCAGCGCGATGACGGCTTCGGCGAGGTCGGGCGCCGGCGCGATCGCCATGGAGCTAGACGGCGGCGGAGACGGGCTCGCGCACGACTTCGCCGGCGAGCGCGGCTTCCGCGATCAATTCGGCGATGCGGCGCGAGCTGCCGCGCGGCGCGATATCTTTCTGGCGTTCGCGCATCGCTCCCAAGCGTTCTTGGTTGTGCACGATGCGGCGCACCGATTGAACGACCTCGGCGGCGGTGAGCGCGACGACGCCGATGCGATTGGAGCGCACGTAGTCGAGGTTGCCGCGTTCTTGGCCGGGGACGAAGTCGTAGACCACGACCGGCACTTCGGCGATCGACGCTTCCGCGATCGCGCCCGGGCCGGCTTTGGTGACGAGCAGATCCGACGCTTTCATCAGTGCGGGGACATCGTTGCGGAAACCGAGCACGGTCATCGGCGTCGGCAGACCCGGCGCGAGTTCTTCGAGTTTGAGTTTGAGGCCGGCGTTGCGGCCGGTGACGACGACGAGATGGAACGGCAACCGCGATTTCGCGAGCGCAAGCGTGGTCGGAAGCAATTTTCCGCCGCCTTCGCCGCCGGCCATCAAGAGCGCGACGGGTTTATCGAGCGGCAAGCCGAGCTGCTTGCGGATCTCGGCCTTCGTTTCGGTGACGTCCTCGAATTTGGGATGCACCGGATGCCCGAGCATGCGTAGCCGCTCGGGCGGGACGCCGCGTTCGATCGCGCGCTGATAGACTTCGCGCGCCGGGACGACCGTCATATCGGCTTCCGGCAACAGCCAGCCTTCGTGGACGCGGCCGAGATCGGTGATGACCGTGATCAGCGGAACCTTGATTCCGGCGTCGCTGCGTGCGCGCAAGGCGGCGTGGTTGAGCAGCGGGTGAACGGAGACGATCACGTCCGGGCGATACATCAAAAACGAGTCGCGCAGCCGTTCGCGATAGAGGGGTTCGCAGAAGCGCACGATCGTGCGGTACCGGCGCCGTCCGTTGGTCGCATGATAGAGCGCCCCGTAGATCGGCGGCGCGTACCGGAGCGCGGCGCTGTAGGCCGGTCCGAGTTGGGAGAGCGGAAACGTGCAATGGGTGGCGATGTCGTCGATGCGCCACTCGAAGCGGGTCTCTGCGTCGATCTCGTCGAGCGCGGCACCGATGGCTTGGGCGCCGCTCCGGTGGCCT
>Ga0116228_10001315_pt1 | contig 20557 bp, 13 predicted proteins | sample S1TSphfallax_2_FD_89694 | JGI IMG/M metagenome (GOLD analysis project Ga0116228, IMG submission 89694) | Host-associated microbial communities from peat moss isolated from Minnesota, USA - S1T2_Fc - Sphagnum fallax MG | ecosystem: Host-associated > Plants > Peat moss > Unclassified | place...
GATAAAAATAAGGACTACCCACTTTTGAGGTTTGAATGCTTTGAACATGATGTTTTTTTTTTATTTGTGTCAAGATTTGAACATGTAAACAATTAATGGAAAGTGTTCAACTTTTTTTATTGATAATATAAACTATTATGCTTCCTTTGTGATATTTCAAACGTACAAAAATGCAATTTTAAACAGTGTCCATTCACTTGGGTGACTTCTTTGATTATGTTTTTATCTGCTAGTAAAATTTAGTAAGGGAACAAGGACAACTTCCATGCCAAGTTCAAAACCCAAAAAAAACCATCACTTAAGGTGAAATTTAAATACAAATGTTTATTGGCCTATTGGAGTAGTGTTCTTTTTTTAACTACCTTGTTGTAAACCAATGATTTCACTTTATTGGTTTCACACCCTCACAAAAAAATTCCCTTTCTCCATAGGTTTACTTGCCTTAAGTAGCCAAATCCCGTTACCGAAATAAATGATAGCTTCCTTTAGCCAAATCTTATTTTCACTTTGCCTATGTTTATTTCCTTAAATTACTACAATAGTCCCAACTAAAATTATTGAGAAGTAGGTGGGCAAAGTTCATTTTACCTTACTAAGGTAAATTCCTATTACTTTATTGTTGTAATAACTATAATAATGTAATAATAACTATAATTGTCCTTTTAACACAAGTGTTTTACTTCTAGCATAATGATTATAATAGTCAATAAAACCAAAACCATTTAGTTTGAGAAGGACAAGATAGTTCAATAGACATGTAAAAAGAGGTACAAAACTTGAAATTGAACATCGCTAAGTTGCATGGAATCATGGAAAAAATGAAAATCATCGAGCTCTTTTACTTTTAACACATGTTGCATGAATATGAAGATTTGAAAATAGATAATGTATTGCTAAATTTTAAGAAAGAAACATTGGGGTTGAAAACATAAAAGTTGGTGGCATTCAAGTAGTGGGTAGGGTTGTCACCATGTCCAAGCATCCATCACAATGCAATGAATGCATCTAGATGTAGATGGACCCTTGCATCATGTCAATAAAGGGTCAACCTAGGTCAAAGGCACTGTTGGGTTGTTTGGGGTAGGCTTACAAGTGACCTAAATTGGATTTGTTTTGATCGTCATAAACCTTACGGTAATCAAATGCAGTGATTGAAAAAAAATGATTGCCAACTTTATGGCAATTGAAAAATCTCGATTGCTAATCTTGTGGCAATCGATTTTTTTTGGTCGCTAGTTGTGTGATGACCAAAAAATTTTAGTTGCCACACAATTGGTGATGGAATGTTTTTAGTTGCTAAGCCTATGATAATTAAAAAATTTAATCGCCAATCATGTTGGTGATCAAATGTTTTTTGTTGCCACATGAATGGTAACCAAAAAACATTCCATTGCCAATTATGTGGCGATTGATTTTTTTTTGGGTCACCATATGTCTCTGGATTTTAGTGGTCTAATTGATGATGGATTGATTTCCACCATTGATTTGGTGACAAAATTTGGTCTTGCCTAGTAATAAAATGTAGACTTTACATGTTAATACTCATTTTTTCCTTTGAAGTGTGTGGGCCTTATGTTGTTTAATAATAACCATTGCCATCTACCTTGGGAGGGAGGGGTGAATTTTTTATGGGTGTTTGAATTTTAAATCGTCATATTTCATTTGCAATTGGTGCTACATTTGAATTATAGCTTTGAAGGTGGAGTCCAATCTTATTGTTGAATAATTTAATTATATTAATCAAGCCTATTGTTCTTATGTTTTATTGATGGAGGGGAGGTGAAACATGTGGAATCCATGTACTTATTTGATACGAGAAGACAAGTTAGGGAAGATGGAATGCAAGTTTTGCGGTAATGTTATTTCATATCACAAGGATAAAATGTTACTCCATTTGGGCTACTGATATGATAACAATGGGTGAGCTATAGTTACAGTGTGTTCAAAGGCACATCCATAGGTGAAGGCCTTATTTGGTTGATGTGGTAGACTTATCCTTCCACCACTAAAGAACATGGAAGTATCGGCCCATTTTTTAGATGGGCAAATAGAAGATGTGACCATTGAAATGCGAATCCTTCAATGGAAGGAAACTCTGCTTTGACGTTTCAAGTGGAAGGGGTTCAAATCATCACCCCCCCTACAAACAACATATAAGGTCCTAATAGATCAACAAATAACAACATTCAAACCTTTCAATAGGTTTTATTGCCCAAGGGATTGAATTTAACTAGAGAATAAGATTTTGACAAAAAATGAACAACTTTTTCTTATGAGGTGAACATCCCTTTCAATGTTGTGCGACATTCGACATTCATAAAAGCTATGAAAGCAACCTTCGAATCTCAAACCTACTATAAGCCCCCATCATACCATGGATTGCACATAGACCTGTTAATGCAATCCAAGGTAATTAAAAGGACATGGAATTCGATTCACAAATATGGAACAACCATTTGCTCTGATGGTTGGGACAATGTTGCATGGCGTCCATTGTTGAATGTAATGTTTGCTTGTCCAAGTGGTGATGTATTCATAAGTTCCATTAAATCAACTAGGGAATGGAAGGATGCCCATTACATATATAATGCATTGGCTTAACACATTGAAACCATTGGAGTTGATAACATTGTACAAATTTATACAATAATGTTTCAATCATGAAAAGTGCAACTACCTTTTTAATTTGTTGTTTTCTAAGTTTTTATTTTCAAGGTTGTGTTGTTCATTATTTAGACTTGCTTCTAAAAGATTAAGGAAAAGCAACATTAACAAAATGAATTGTGAAAAACGTGAAAGCTATATATTTTTTTCATATGATAACACCATGCACCACAAGTAATCTTTCATCGTTATGAAACCAACTTAATGTTATTAAACCCCACTAAAACATGGTTTGCAATCATTTTTTTAATGGTTGAGAGGTTGTTCAAGCTCAAACTTGCCATTGAGCAAACTATTGCCAATCTTAATTAGACAATTTTTGTCAACACATTGCATGGCAGCCATCATCAAAAGTTGTTCACCAAGGTAAGATTTATTTGAGCTAACATAAAGAGGGATGAACTTTACAATATTTGTGCCAACTTTGTGTACATGGTGGAACCGATCTTAGTGTCATTTAGGGCATTTGATGGCAAACAACCTTGCATGGGGAGGGTGTGGCTTATCATTACAAGATCCACCATTTGAATTATCATCAAACCTTGTAGACATGATTAAAGTTAATTTTACCAAAGTTGGAAGATGTTGATGATTAACTTACATTATGCAAGGACCCTTCTTAATCCATACTTATTGGGTGAAGTTCACTTACATGATGTTGTAGATGCGAAGGAAACCTTAAACAATTTTTTACAAAAAACATATGGTATCCCAAATGCCTATGCCCTGGCTTTAAAAAACTTTGTAAATTTTGTTAAAAGTCTAAGTCCTTTTTATGACATGCCTCTAGTGAAAGACATAAATTTGCTCCCACATGAATGGTGGGATTTGATTGGGGCTGGTCGATGCACACTTGCACCCATCATTCATTATATTTTTGGTGCAAGTGTGTTCCACATCATTGTGCAAACGAAATCGAAGTTCATACCCATTCACTAGTAGAAAATGGCCACTTTGTAATTGGTCCATGCGACTAATTTTTAGTTGCAAGTGACATTTGCAACTAAAATCTCAATAGTCACGTTAGACAAGTTGCATTGACATTAGTCGCAAACGACAACAAATTTTGGATGAAAGAAAAAGTTAACAAAATACGCCTTCATCCTTGGACTAGTCATATACATATTGTTGCTTGCAACTAAAAAGTGACTTTTTTTGGTGAATAATGGGAACAAGTTATGTGTTGCCCTGTGTCCCAACTCTTAATAATTAAAAATATTTTATTATTATTTTGAAATAATCGAAGACATTTGAATTTTTATGTTTGGATGGTTTTAATTGTGACACGTGGTGCAATAGAAATTTGCCATGTGGCATATTAATTGAACTTTTCCAAATTAAATTTAAATCAATATTCAAGTATGTAGGTTGAACTAAGTACCTACCTACCTATATACCTATTTACCCATCTAGGCTAAACATCTATCTAAATAGGACCTATTTACCTACCTAGGCCAAATACCTATTTAGGTAGGTAGGTAAGTTAGGGAAGTAGGTAGTTAGGTATAAGTACATGAATATTTATATTTTATTTTGAGTTAAGTCATTTTTATTGACTCATCCCATATTCCCATTTTTTTAAATATGAAAATGTAAGACAAAACACCTTGTTTATATATTTTTTCAAGATGAGAATGAAAGCTAAAACATATGGGATAAAAAATTTAGTTATAAAAAATTTGCGATTAAACATTTTTAGTCAAAAATGACTTGTAACTAAATTTTTTATCCCATATGTTTTGGCATTCATTCTCATTTTGAAAAGTATATAATTAAATAGGTAAGTGATAACTAACTAGTTAACTAATTAACTAACTAATTAACTAATAAAATTACTAATTATTTATAGTAATAATCATTTATATCTTATGATTATTGAATTAATTATATTATTACTTATTATTAAATATTATTTAACTTATTAGCTAGATAAACAATAATAATATATAATTCAAAAATTATATAGTAACTATAATAATCTATCAACCAATTTAATTAACTAGTAATTGGCTAATATTGAAGTTGGATTTGCATTATGCCCACTTCCCCTTGCTATGCCTCAAAAACATGTTTTGTAATGTTAGCCCATCTTGTGGAAGACAATATGCTAACACCCTATTCCAACCCTCTTGAATGTTTGTCATTTGAACCACAACATACAATTACTCTTCATCCATTGGATTATCCATGCTTGATAGTGGCTAAGGGGGATTTTGTTCCCAAGGGCGCTAAATAATTTGATTGCTCATCATAAGAAAAAGATCTTAGGTATGAGAGGTATTTGGTGTTATTGATTTGGGAACAATGACTACTAGAATTCCTAATTTTTTTGACTAGAAATTTTGGTAAGAAAAACCCCATTTTGGATAGGTGTCAAAAAAACCTTTTAGTCATTTTAGACAAGTCATTTTGAACCTATCCATTGTGATTGGGCCATGTACTTTTTGACCAAGCCTAGGTTGGCATTTTTGACTAGTCATTTTGATTAGTATTTTTGACTCATCATTTTGACTGGTCAATACAACAATTAAATGATTTTTTGACTAGTCAAACACCACTTTGATTAGGTAAATGCCATGCAACATTTAAATAGTGGGCACCCAAGTTAAGCCATGTGGCATCTAAAAATTGGCCATTTAGGTTATACCATGTGGCATTTAAACATTGGCCATCTAGCCTAAACCACATGTCATTTAAACATTAACCATCTAAGTTATGCCACATGGCATTTAAACATTGGCCACTAGGCTATGCCACATTTTAAGTTAAACCTAAAATGAGATACCTACTTCTAAGGTCCTTATGTCTAGGAACCTACAACCTAAAATCCTAGGCCTAGGTCTATAAATTTATAACTACCAACTAGGTATAGAAGCTTAAAGTAGGTTAGGGCAACCTAAGTTATGACCTTTATTAAGCTTAAATGTACACCACCTAAATTAATCCTACACCTAAATGACCTAAGTAGGAAAATCTCATTTCATTCCAAATTTGGCCTTTAATGTTAGCCTTTTCAATTGGCTAAACCCAAGTGGCCTTCCTTTTTAAAATATTTCTTATGTCTTGAATGCCTATGGTGCATTTATTTATATTGCTCATCATTTGGAAAGGATAACAAACAATATGGACAAACTTTTGGGAGGGAGAAACATTTTCATGTCCATACAACACTAGAGCCTTTTAATTCACACAACAATATTTCTAAATAATTACTTAAAATACATAAATTAACTAACTAAATAAATAAATAGGTAGGTAAATATGTATGTTAATTAAGTTAAAATAAAAATTAGTAATAATTAATGTCTAGTTTTCTAGTTATAATTAATAATTACAACCAAATTACAACTAATCCTTACAAATGTGACCTAATTCATTATAAACAATGTATTTTTAATAATTAATATTTACTATGTAATTACACATTCATTGATGTATTTTAGGTAAATAACTAGTTAACCAATTAGTAATACCTTAGCCTATATAACTAGGTTACCTATAGGCTAAAATATAAGTAAATAGGTGGAATATAGATAGGGTATCTATAAATAAATACACCTACATATAAATAAATTGTATTAAGGTTATTTAACCACATACTTACATTACATAAATTAAATAGGTGGCTAATTTAACCTAAGAAAAAATAATTATGGTGCACAACTAATGATTGGTAAAATAATAATGTCAAAACTAACCACAATTAAAGTAATCATGGAAAATTATTAAACAAATAATGGCTAAACCAGCCAAAAAATGAAAAATAATTATGGAAAAATAACCATGATTTAATTAATTATGGCTCAATTAAACATATCTAAATAAATAATGTTTAATTATATAATGACAAAAATAATTTTGGGTAAAATAAAAGTATGTGAGAAATAAATATAGTTAATTTAATTATGTTTATGATAACCATGGTTAAATTCATTATGGCCAAACCAACAATGGCCCAAATAATAATGGTTAAATTAGTTATGTTAAACTAATTATTATGGTTAAATTTATTAGGGGTAAACCAACTATTTTTAAATTGACCATGGTTAGATTAGTTATGGTTAGTTTTAATTTTCTCATAGGTAGTTGAACCATAACTAATTGCAATATAATCAATTTAACCATAGTTAGATAAATTATATATATATATATATATATAGTTGAATCATAGTTAATTTGGTCATGATTCATTTAGTTATGATTAATTAACTTTTACATTTTTCAACTTTTTGTTAATTGGTCAAAATGTTAAATGTAATCCCAAGATACCCAACTAATATTGGAATTCGTAATTCGCCCTTTTGACTATAGGTCATTGGCCATTTTGACTAGGCCTACTTAGTTAGCTTTATTGATTGAGTATAATAGGTGGTTTTATTGACTAGGGCACTTTTCAATTTGACTAGATTGGGTGGTCTTATTGACTAGGCCATTAACCAATTTGACTAGGTGGTATTTAAAAATCTAATTTGACTAAATGTCAAATTGGTCATTTTAATCAAATTGATTAATCAAAAGATACCCATTGTCATTGAACCTTTAGTAAAAATACATGTCCTCTAGTAAAAAAAACCATTTAATCAACTTGGTTGGTTTTAAAAAATAGGAATTCTAATAGTGAATTAGTATTGGTGGTACCAATTGAAAAGAGAAAGGAGAGTGATAGTGGCAGATCTAAAAGGAACTTAGGGTTGTGTTATAAAAACCACAGGAATTGTTGTAAGAATTAAAAGTCTTTTTGGAGGAGTTGATGAATTTGCCACCACTAATGTATCTGGTTGATATAGAAACATATTGTCAGTTCATGAGCCTAGAACGATCCTCTAATTGATATGAACCCCAATCACCACTTCCATATACACCATTCATGCCATAGTCAAAAGCACCTAGTTTTTGGAAAAGAATTGGCTCCCCATGATGGCCATGTGCACCTTCAACATGCATGCCTTCATATGTTCATCAAGGCAACTTGTATATTGGACATAAATATTTTTCCTATGGGTTTCATGCCTAGAAAATGGCCACTTTTTATTAATGTGGCACCATCGCACATACTATGAACATAAGGTGTATGACCTAGGATGGGGAAGGTTTTGTTAGATTTAACATCTGCTAAGATGGTTGGGTTTTTAAGTGCTTCAAGTTTTATTTCGTGTCGTCTTCCTTTCACACCATGGCCCCTAACCACTCTCCTTTAGTCCACACTATCCATTAATAAACAAGTAAATTAAGGGTAAATTAAGGTTAGTTAAGGATAAAAGTGTATAGTGATTCAATACTAGTGTCCTCCAAGAGGTTTAGCCCTGAAATCCAACACAATTGTTTTCATAATTGGTGCTATGAACTTTAAAACCTTTTAATAGGACTCCCATTTTCTTCCAAGTTGATGGCACTGATTGCATAAAGAAAATAGAGTCATCACACATCACGAAAGAAAGTACATGGAATGAACAAAATGTGGGTCTCATAGTGAACCCACACAAGCCCAAAGGCCCAAGATTGGGCCCAAGCCAAATTTGATCACTTTTGATTCCCATCAAAGGCCTGATTTTGGTGCCAGGCCAAGATTACTAGCCTAAATTCGATGGTGATGGAAAATTTTAGTTGCCATTTTATACCCTATAAAAATCATCAACGTAGGGATGTCAAATGGCGACCAAAAGTGGTTTAATCACTGTCAATGACCATTGGCGTCCAATGGTGACTGAAACAAGTTGGTTGCCATCAAACATGTGGCAATTGAAACATGTAGTCGCCTTAAGTTGCCAACTATACAATCCACTTGTTGGCACTTAATTGTTTTTGTCGTTTTCAACTGTTAAGAATGGTGATCGAATTTTTTCGATCACCAACTATTTAGACATTAAGGTGGTTACGATGTGATGCACAAGGTGTGAATGAAAATATTCAATTGCATCCAAAACATGATTGAGTTGGCAAAAAATACACCAAAGACGGATGAGAAGCAAGAAATGTGTAAGCAATAATCAATGGAAGCTTTAACATGCCCATGCGAACATCCAAGTGTTATCAAATTCCTTACCATCCATGTAGAGACCATGGAAGCATACAAATTGTGGTGGAGTGAAGGAACTTTTTGAAAAATGTTGGATTACAACATGAAGCACTCCCCCATTATGGCAGCAAGGGGGGCCAGATATGGAAGGGTAAACATGATTTGTCACCTTTAAATGAAATCGTGTGAAGTTGGCATGGGCATTCATAATCCCTTGTCCAAGGACAACATTATGTTGCATTTTCCACCAAACAAACTAGATGTTATGTACATAGGTGTGTGCAATTGGGGTGAAGTTGAACGCTTGCAAGAGGTGTCACCATTATTGTATGGATTTACAAAGGAGCAAGACGCCACCAACACAAAGAATATGCGTTGGTGGGTTGTCATAGAATTGTTTTTTGTTTATAATAAGTTAGGAATTACAAATTCTCCTCAATGAATGGCCAAACAACATGCCACAACTTTGAGGTTTGAAGCATATTTAGTGGGCAAGTTGGCAAATGTCATATGGGGTGAAGATTGGGATGCAAAATATTTTGTGTACAATTCAACCAAGATGTCATTTGGGAAAGTAATCCATGACATGTATGACCAAAATTCAAAGGCACGAAGAATTGTTCAACATGTCATGTCACATTGATGGGGCCTCCATACAATTGGACTCCGCCTTACAAGTGTTATTGAAGGCAGCCATAGACAATTTGTAGTTGTTACATATGGAATATGGTGTAATTTGCATGATTTTAAAAAATGACATGTTTTGGATTTGTGAATTACATAAAACCCAATTTTGCAATTGAATCATGTTGTCATGTGTAATCAAATTTGACACTTGTGAATCCACTTTCTTTACACATTTGAAATTTGTGTCCATATCTATGTTCTATAATGATGATGGGTTTTTTGTAAACATAAGATATAATGATCATTTATAGTTTCACAGAAGTACCGCCCAAAGACTTTTTATATTTTTGAATTATGGATGATTGAACTTACCATTGATAATGTGTTCCAATAAATGTATCATATAATTGATCAACATCACTTTGTAGACTTTTGTTTTAGCTTTCATTTTTTTTTTGGCGTTGTTTATTAGGGTGAAGATATTGTGTTTAGATTCATTATAGAATATAGTAGCTTAATGGATTTTGGCCCCTAGGTAGTAGGTCTATTTGATACGAGGATAAAATTATATTTTAGCTTGTGTTGAAACTTGGGATTAATGATAGAGTTGTGATATCTTGAAGGATTTTGGTTTCTTTTATAGGACTTTTTCTAAAGATTATATTTTTGCATGGTGAAATATTGGAATTTCCATAATTCTTCTTTTTCCTTAAAATATTATTTAATGTAATGGCGAGCCATAGTGTGACACATGGAAAAGATGGTGATTGAAAAAATTTCATTATTGCAAGAGTGACAATTGAAATTTTTCGGTTGTTGTAGGTTTGGTGACCAAAACCTTTTAGTCATTGCAAGGTCAGGTTTGAAATATTTTGATTGTCATAGGGTTGGCAACCAAATATTTTGATTGTCATAGGGTTGGCAACCAAATATTTTTGGTCGTCATAGGATTGGTGACCAAATTTTGTTTTTTGGCAGCAATTGTAATGGGGGCAACCTGAATGTCAACATATTATTTCTTGTATCAAGAGAGACGTTGATGTGATGTGCAACACAAAATGGCCATGTCACATTTATTTTGACAACCTTAGTGGTGGGACATGTTCAAAGAAGGCATGAAGGTGGTATTCAAGAAATTCAAATTGGATGAGAACATGCATCAACACCTATTGAAGGCATACCAAGTAACATTTCAAAGTTTCCATTATGTACCTTGAGCATTCAATCCAAATTAACTACTTGGAAATCCATTACATGATGAAGTAGGTCTAGAAGTGGAAAAGATCAAGAGGGGATAAGTATGGTAAAATAGATAATTTGTGTTCATTGTAAAAAGAAAAAGACTAATAACCATACATCTTTAATAATTGTATAAAATTAAATCTTTAAAAAAACGTCTACTTGTAAATATGTTTGGATCTTTAGTGGGTTTTATAAATTAATGGAAACATAGAAGATATTTGTGTATTCATAATATATGGAATTTCTCATGTAGAAAAAACTTTGAACATTGTATTAACTAGGAACTTAGTTTCAAAGCTACTTGTTGCTTACTTTTAAAAAAAAATCATTTAAAAAATTCAACTTATCACAAATTCAACCAAGGCCATGATAGTTTTATATGTATACTTACAAAAACTTTTAATCCACTTTCTTGTGCTTGTGTCAAAAATTATAAATTGGATTTTGGGTAGATGAGTTTCTTGTCTACTTTATCATGCATTTGCTGAGCAAAAAGAAAAATGATAGCTTGAAGAAGTAAAGGTAGTTGACCAAAATCCTGTAGGATCAATGTAGATGGACAAAGGAGTTGACATAATAGGTATGTAGGAGGAGGAAATTATGATTAAAAAACAACATGCATTTGAGTTTTAGTCAAATGAGTTCAAACACACCATCTCACTGTTACATGATGGGGAGTAGTCAACACAACAACAAAAATAAGAGTAAGTGATAGCACAACAAGTGGTGATGGAAGAACAATAGGAAGTAAATTCAATGGATTGGGTGGCATAGTAATAAGTAGGGTATATAGCAATCACTACTAGAACAAGTGGCAACAATAGGAAAGTTTCACAAGCAACCAAGGAGGAATAGTATTTGCAATTGACCTTTTAACATTAAACTCTATTGTACATAACAAGGATTTTGAAGATGGAATCGAAATTAAAGGGGGTAAATATTTAGGAAACATATTGGTTAATGAAGGTAAAATGTAGTCTATTTACTTAGTAAATAGTTAGTGATTGGATTTGAATTAAGGTCTTGGAGGAAAATTTTGAATATTACTTCAACCTTTTTATTTTAAACATTCTTTCATGATGTAATTTTGAAATTTTTTTGCACCTTGTTTTGGTAATGGATTTTGGAGATGTTTGCTAAATAATTATGTTTTGGACTATAAAAATATGTGTAAAAATAAAGTTTTAGCAATTAATACTTGCATGAACAATACCTATTAGTATTGACTATAAGTGTGTAGTCAATTTGCATGTAGATTTATAATTTTTATGAATGTTTATGATTTTGTATAAGGAACCTAATCAAGAAGGAAAATTTTAATATTTACCAAGAAGGTTAGAAGTTATGCCAATTTCAAGTAGTAAAAATCAAACCAAAATTGAGTTTGATTTTGGAGTTGGTTATAAAATTGGAACTTGAATTTATTTTGTAATCCTAGACCTAAAGAAATTACTAAAATCAAAATTGAATTTTTTGAAAAAAAAACTAGTATTACAAGCTAAATGGAGGTTAATTGGTAGTTGATCATTTGTTCTAGTTTGGGTAATCTAAAATGGATCTAATTTGGATATAGATTGAAAATGGGTTTTATTCTCAAAATCAAAACTAGAAGTATTGTGACCAAAAAGGAGGGTACACAAAGTTTTGTATACATTTTGACATCAAACAAGCATCATATAATTGTGTTAAAGGAATCAACATAGCTTATGAACCCAAATCAACTTTATTTAAGCATAACGACATAATTAATTTTATTCTATGGACCTTGATGGATTAGTTCATTCTGGATCATCTCTCAGTGTGTTCTATCATGGCCTATAATTGTGGATCATATCTTGACAATATATATAATCAATGTAGTCTCAATGCCCAAACCCATTATTGACCTTATACTAAAGATGGAAAAAATATTAACAAGTAACTTTCTTAACTGATTTCTTCAATTTTCCCAAAAACTTTCCATTATAAAAAAATTATTCAAAGTTCATAAATACCTAGGTACTTGATCCTTCCCATAATCCCATATAAAGCCCAAGCATGTCAAACTTGAACAAAATATTCCACAAAAAGCCAACCCATTCATCCCTTAAAGCTTGTCATTTCTTTTATCATAAGATCCTTATTGATTTGTAAATACCTAGTGTTCTGTTCGTTAATTTCAACGCAACGGAATTCATGAAACTAATAAGCATAACATATAGATAGGATGGTTGCAAGGTAGGGCGGTTCACCTTTTATATTGTAATCCATTTTTTTGCAAAGTGGTGTGCATATACATGCTATTAACTTGACATAAAAATAATAATTTTCCAAATTTGTGGTTAGATATAGATTGTCAACTTGATAAAAAAGATATCTAGATTTTAAAAATTGTAACATATATACACCAAATATATAATAATGGACTTTTGAAATTGAAAAATATGGATTGGTTGATGTTTGTGCCTCTATATACATGCATTTTTGTGTCTGAATTTTATTTGGGATATCTTATAGGGACTTAATATATGATATGTTAAAACAAAAAAAAAAAATTGTGCAAAAAGTTACTAGAATTTTTTTAACCAAAACAAAGTTATGGACTTTTGAATGGCCTAAAATGAACCATATTTTCATAAGTTCATATCATAATCATTTTTGAGTGGATTTCAATTTTTATTTATTTTTAACATGTACATTAAATTTTTTTTCACAATTGTTATTTTTCATATTGACTTTTTAGTTCATTAAACACCATGTAATTCCCCATTAAATTAATGATATCAAAATAAATTGTCATTTTAACACTATTGTATGAACTTTTAGGGAGTGCAACATTTGTGAAAAATGAACCACTTAGAGTGCATACACCCGACATTGAGTTTTGGCATTTTTCCCAAAGTCCTAATATCAAATTTTATTCCTACAACAAATCAAAATTCAATGAAGAAGAGTCAGAAAAAACAAGTGTGCTTAGTTTTTCCAATTGTCTTGTATTTATCCCCTTCAACAACCAAGTGCATTGTCCTCCATTTAGCAACTTTGAACCATTTCCATCATGCAACTGAAGAAATTCACAAAAACAACACTCCATCACCAACTTGATTTGAGCGCTAGTATAGAATGAAGAGTAACAAACCAATCTTCATAGCCAACAAGCAACAAAACACAAGAAAAATAGAAAGGAAGTAAAGAAGAAAAAATCAACTTCCTCCAATATTCATGATCGCCAACCGTCTCTATCTTTGGCATTTTTTGCCAATCACATCCAACACAGTAAAACATCCATTGGGGCAAGTTTGCCTTATATCATCCGGTTAGGGCTCAGTCACACAACCAAATTTGCTGACACAGGTCCAGATCACACTAGAACTGAAATTTATTTTGTTGAAGAAGCAGACCTAGTACTGAATTCCTAACCCAAGCTGGAAATTCTTCACAAAAGTAATGAACAGCCCAACACTTGTAGTTACCATGATGACAGAAGAAAAAGAGTCTAGGGTTGCCACTTGGGCAACTTCTTAGACTTTAACTTTTTAATTTTAATTTTTTGTTGGTTTCCGAAGTTCACTTTGATCGGTCCGTCACAAAACGAAAAAGACTGGAACGTTGGACATGCCAAAAAATAGAATCATCATGGTTAGACTAAGTTTTCATAAGAAAACTACTGTACTTGATTTAACCAAGTTTGGTGCACCCAAGATGTTATCACTTTGAGAAGGTACTTCTAGAAGGTAGGTGAATATTAATCTTTCTTTTCGCATTTTGGTAGGCTCAGATTTGAAGGTTATGAAGGAAAATTGGACCTATATAAAAATTCTTCCAGTTTCCATTTCTTTCTTCCTGGTTCGTCCCACTTTCTTGTAGGTTAATGGCAGGTTTTACATCACTTTAATCGAGAGAATGCCACCTAATCTGGAAAAGCACAAAGGATAAGCTCTAAGGCTTGTCAGATATGCACTTTGGGGGGCCGTTGTATCCTTCTAATTTGTTCCTTTGCCCACTTCGATCCCCATTTGGGTTTCTGCACTTTTGGCTTGGAGTTGGGTCCTCTCTCTTAGTCCTCCCTTTCCCCCTTTGCTGGGTGCTTTGTTTTAATCAAGTGTACCAGGGTTTCATCATTCTAGGGGGGTATCCTGTGTCCTCCTCTATCCTCAAGCTTGGGCTAAAGTGCTGGGTACCATTACTTATTATTCTTGAAGCAATGATTATGCACTTTGACCTTTGTACAATCAACTGACTCCCCCTAGTAACCTTGTTGCTTCACTAGGCACCCTGACAGTGCATAGCAGCTCTTCACAGCCTCACCTGTCTGATTCTGGACACTGTATGTAGCCTAGGGTCAGTTTCCACGTTGACAAAAACGAATAATTTATTTATTTTTCAAAAATAAATAAATATTGTGATATGAGTAGTGAAATTATTCAAAGTGTAGCCTATGATAATTAAGTTATGATGATTTTCAACATGTCAACTTCATATTTTCACAAAATTTCATTTCAGTATTTTGAGGATTATTTAATGATGAAACTGACCTTAGGGTAAAGTACTACTAAGATATGAGACAAATACTTTCATCTACTGGTTGATTTCCTGTTGAAATTGGAACCTAGATATAAGAGTTTCTTTTATTGGACTGGGCTTGTGGTATTGTGGGCAGGATGTTTTTCTTTCAATTTTGTGATGTAGCCACACTGGAATTAGCCAAATTTGGCTACAGGTCACTGAAGAGAGTAGACAAAAAAAAGAACCCTACTATATTTTGGTGACTGGAACTTATTTTCTAAGTATGGCAATTTCAGAAAAACATTCCTCAAAACCTGGAGACTTTGGTGCATATTTTATCAAAAGATTAGTTTGAATGAATCACACTAGATAACCTCATTTTTTTTAAGAAATAAATATTTAACAAAAAAATTGCCAATTATCAATTGTAGGTAAGGTAAATGGAAATTCTTCCATTTATCCCATGGCAATCATGGGTTTTAATAATCCTTCTAATGTGCCATATCACTAAGATCCCAAGGTTTACAACTTGGTATGAATGAGTGCTTGAGAGCAAGTTTCTTTTTCAATTTTGTGATATTGAAAATTTGGCAAAAATGAGTCAAAGTAGTCAACATGTATTGAAAATTTGGCAAGGCCCTTGGTGAGTAGGAGTTAATGAAGGCGATTTGGAAATTTTAAAACTTAGGTTGCAAAAAAATTGAATTTTGACTAATTTTTGTCATTGGAAACTCAAGTAAATTACAAAAAATGGTTTTGGAACGAAAAATTAGTTGGGTAGCCGGTTCACACTTGGGCCAATGGCACAAGCTAAATTAATCCCATATGAAATCAATAGCAAAGTAAATTTATCTATTGACAAAGGTTGTTTGTCTGTTTTATTTTGTTTTGTTTGTCATGATGAGATCTCCCAAACCACAGCACACCCTTGCTCTTGGTATCATTGAAAAGCCCTCAATTAGTAAAGGTGCACCAATATGGTTTGGTAGTGTTTATATTTACAGTGCAAGAATATTGAACAGTGTTTTGAAAAACAATTCAACAAAATCAAAACTAAATATTTATAATATGAATTGGGGAAAGTTTAGTGACCATTGATGACTAAGATTTCTTGGAGGCGATTTCATAATTTTTAATCCTAAGGTGGGAGAGAGATTGAGTTTTGAATAATTTTGTCATTGGAATTAATTTAAAATTTAAAATCTTTTTTTCACAATTAAGCTTTATCACCAAGGTCTCGTTCACAATGCACACTTGGGCCAATGGCACATGCCACATCAATCCATATGAAGTATGGTCAAGCATTGGTTACTTATTGAAAAAAATGTTAGTTAACAACAAAGATCCAAGGTTAAGCTATCCATAACTAACATATTGAGTTTCAAATTGGTCAAGAACTGAACATTTTCTAAAAGATTGATGAGATCAATTAGTTGTGGGTCCATCTCAAAGCTCAATGTTCTTTTTGCGATGGGCCACTTTGACTGGTTTTTCACATAATAACTATAAAGCACAAGCATGGTAAAGTATACAAAGAAATTCACTTGCCTAAAATTTAGTTTACAATTTTTGACATATAGTAGAAGAAATTGGATCACAAACTTTTGTAAGTAGCTTTGAAACCAACCTAGTCAATATAGTGTTCAAGCTTATTATATTATAAGTATAATATGCACAATTTGAGAGTGCACAAGTATCTTCTATACTTCCATTATTTTGAAAATAAGAAAAAAATAGTATTTCGTTTATTTGCAACTTGACATGTTTGAAAATTTAAATTTTCTTATCATAAATATATGGAAAGTGTCGCAACCCTACTTTGGGTGAAGTGGGAGGATGAAACTCCCACTCCTAAAGTTGGGGATTTGGAGTCCTTCGAGACTCCCGAATGTTTAGAGTTCGACAACAGAGGCCAAAACACCTTGCATTGGGGTGTTCTTGGTGTCATTGGAAAGGTCTTGAAGTGTAGATGTCTAAAATGCCCTCGCATTGGTCATTTGGACATCTTCAGCCCAAGTTATGGGCAAGAGAAGGGCCGGGAGTCAAACTGGCAGATTGACTCCTGACCACTAAAAGTCGGGAATCGACCTCTTCCCGACATCCGAATCGGGAGTGCGACATAGCGTTGGAAAGCTCTCAAAGAGAGCTACAACTTTGGTTCAGACCTCGTCACGATCCGACTCTGTAGTTGGGAGTTATGAGCTCCCAAAGTCCCAGGACTCCAACAGGGACAATTTCGGGATAATTTCGGGACTCCAACTTGGGAGTCCCGGGAAAAAGAGCCATTTGGATGTAGTCCCTATGGAGTGGCACAAAGAATACTATATGGGGGAAGGTGGTGGCTTCCCCCGAGTCCGGACTGTGGTGAGTCTTGTGTGCCAAAGTGCCCGTGGTTTGTCCCAACACCCAAGGGTGTCCCGAATGTGAATTAACCCCTGTGTGATTAGTTTTTGGATGCAGATTAAAGCTTGATCTTCTAGTCCCTCTTCCTAGTCTAATCCCGGGATTTCTAGCATGCCCCTCTACCCCTCTATAGTGCTGGAAGTCGGGAGCGCCCTCCAAGTCCCAACTTTCCGCAACTACACATAGTTGAACCCTCAAGTGGGTTCAACAAGGGACTTAGGAGTGCGTCAGAAAGACCTTTGCATGAATATTCTATTAAATTAAAATGATCTTTTTATGTATTTATGATGGATCAAGTTTGTGATATTTTCATTATTTTTTTGGAGATTCATTAGTTTCAAATTCAATTTGGAACATCATTAATTATGTGCATAGATGACCAACATTTTCCTTGTTACAAATGTCATTGCTTGGTGATAGAATTTGATGAAGATGTTGCCATATAAATCAAACTCAACTTGATGAGATCAAATCATTTATATGTTTTTAAAAGCCCATTTGGTAATCCTCATCCCTTAATATCCAAATATGGCAAACTAAAAAAATAAAATCCATCTTGTTTATTGCATTATTCATTTTACATGGATGTCATTTCTACATATTTACATTTGGCTTATTATCATAATACCTTAGCCTCTTTAGGATTTATCATGTTATTTAAAAAATATGGTAATTTCAAAAACATTTTATTCTTGATGTGAAGTTTTCAAAATTCACTATTTGTTCTACAAACATGTGTGGAATCCGCCCTTGTACTATAATAATAAAATGTACTTAAAAAATTTGAAAATAATATGAATCTATTAAATCATGCGTGTTTTAATATTTTATGAATATGTTGTAAGGGTTGTAATCATTTTTTAGTGTGTGTCATTAATCAATAATTAAAATTTACATGGGAGGATTAATGATTTGCTATCATAGAAGTTTAATAAGAAAAAAAGAGAAAAGCGAATGAAATGACAAAAAAGGGAAGAAGAAAAAGAAGTGATTTAATTCATCTATTGTAAAAGGGATCTTGAAGGACTAATTGTCATCTTGGCCATCACCTCTTCTTACAAAATACATGCCATTTGGGACTCAGGGGTGATGGTTATAGTGGGATTTAATTTACCCAAAAGATTATGGTGTAGAGGGGGCTTTGAAGCAGTAATTGTCTTATGGGTTTTTGCTTTTTCTTGTGGAATAAGTGCCATTTGTGATTCAAGAGTGGGTAATCTAAAGGGGGTTTGTAGTTTTGGGGGGGCGGGATTGCATTTGAGGGGTGATCTATCGAATACCTTTGGAGGTTCCATCAACTAGTACCATTTCATGGATTTTTGGTGGAGTTACTAAAATTTGAATTGTTGGTGCACATGTTTGGTTCGAATCACCAAGGCTAGAATACCAATAGAAAAAAATGCATTTAGCAGCTTACACCTTACTTGGTGCCCTAGGTAGTCTATAAAACATTCAATATATACCACAATATAACAAACAATACAATACAAACATCTAACATAAATTAGACTTTACAATATAAACTTTGTAGCCAATGTGTATAATATATAGGTTTTGAAAACATTCTTCAAATATTTGGAACTATAATACATAAGTATTCTATTTATTATTTGGATATATACCACATACAATAGAATGAACAAAGCATATTGCAAGTGAGTGGAAGTCTACAAAGGTTATTAATAATATGAAGTTGACTAAACCTTCATTACAACAACAATGAGTTTGCACTTTAAGTGTATTGGGCATACTGTACACTAGAAACTAGAAGTACCAACATGATAATATAATGTTCAAGAGTGAAAAAGGTAATAAAAAGGGTACAATGACAACTACCTTACATGTGTCATGATTACACAATGCAATCAATGTAGCATTTTGTTTACACATGGGTATTACATTCAAGTCCAAACATTGCTTTGGCCCTAACTTAATAATAAATAAAAGGTTGTAAAGGAAGAGAGTAAAACACAAACATAAGGTGTATTGAAAAAGGTACATTATCGATGGCGGGGTGTATTGATTGCACAACAACTTTTCTTTGGGCAATAGCCATCCTTCACACCATTTCACAATCCATGTATGCTACCTTCTTTTTTAGTTCAGCAATTAGTGATGCAAACCCAAAGCTTTTCAACCATTCTAAATGAAGAACACTTATACATTCTTCATTTCTACAACTATTAATAATCTTGAACCAAATGGCAACACACCATGGGTGATATAAATGTTGACAACTACATACAATGATGTCAAATAAAGGAAATGGGCAATTGCATATGACACACATTGTCACATTAAGTTCATATTTTCATTTATCCACAACTTCCACATAACAAATAGTGTGGGGATGAATTGATAGGCCTTCATAGCCCTTCTTGAGATTCAACAATTGTCCTATCAGAGCATGAAATTGGATACGTAGAAACCCCAATTTCCTTTTTGCCATTCTCAAGGTCTTTTGGTGTTCCTTTTTCTCGAGTCATCAAATCAACAATGGTCTCATCTTGCTTGCTAACCAACTATTTATAAAAATCAAGTGTCACCAATTATAAACTAGAATCCCCACCATCCACCACACCTCATTGTCGTAAAACATTAAGCTTCTTCTCCTCTTCTTCCATCATGGAGGTCATTAATCATTGACAACCTTGACATGTTCCATCTTAGTACATAGATGTTCCTTGCCCTTGTTGTCAAGTTCTAATCTAACAACCTCCATTCCATTCCCAACAACATACAACAAGTCAGCCATTTCCATTTTATTTTTCTATATCCAAGGGTTGATCTTTTTGACCTTCCCAACACTTGTAGGTTTAAGCTCACTTTTTGATTTGACATCCTTCTCACCCTTCACAATGTCAACCACTTTTAATTCCTTTATAACCTGGACCACATCTGTGCCCAATAATGATGCCTTATTTGCATTCAAAGTATCTAACTTTGATTACCATTTCCCTCGTTGATTACTGTTGGCCTCATGGCCAAAAACTAGCCAAACTAAATGATATCCCTTTCACCACCTTCATCACAATGCCCTTTGCAAATTCCTTCCCCAATAGTTTAGATTTTGGCATAGTAGGTTTGCCATACACAGGCATGCTTATATTAGGCAATTGC
>Ga0116228_10001317_pt1 | contig 20538 bp, 14 predicted proteins | sample S1TSphfallax_2_FD_89694 | JGI IMG/M metagenome (GOLD analysis project Ga0116228, IMG submission 89694) | Host-associated microbial communities from peat moss isolated from Minnesota, USA - S1T2_Fc - Sphagnum fallax MG | ecosystem: Host-associated > Plants > Peat moss > Unclassified | place...
AAACTCGGTGCCGTTGCGCCGGCGAAAGGTCACCGTGCGTTTTCCGTCGGTGGCGCTGAAGCGCGCAAGCAGACGGTCGATGGCACGCGAACTGACCTTCGCATGATGCCGGAGGTCCAGGAGCTCCATGACCACCTTGCCGTTCACCGCGCCAGGCTCATGGCCGAACATGCGATCGAAGGCAGGGTTCGTGAACTCCACTCGGCCGTCGGCGTCGATCAGGACAACCCCTTCGGACATGGTCTGAAGAATCATCGCAAGCCGTGCCTCCGATTCACGCAGCGCCTTCTCGGCCCGCTTGCGCGCGTCGATGTCCATGGTGATCCCCGTGATGCGCAGCGCACGCCCCGACGGGTCGCGCATCGTCGCCATACCGCGGCTCAAGACCCAGCGCCAGCTCCCGCTGCGGGTACGCACTCGAAACTCAGCCTCGTACAGTTCTCGTTCGCCGGAAACGACTTCATAAAAAGTCCCGGTTTGCCCGACATCGTCGGGGTGTACCCCGGCATCCCAGCGCGCAGAATGATCCCGCCCGGCGCAGGCGTCGATGTCATATTGATCGCACCAATCGTTCCACCAGGTCACCTCATCGGTGGCGATGACCATGTCCCAGAAGCCGAAATCTGCACGCTTTGCGGCGAGTTCCAGGCATGCATGACCGGTCGTCAGAATCGGCACCTGGCCGTGGGCCGCATCGAAGGTCCAGATCACGCAGCGTTCGCCATCGAACGCTGAAACGCGAATGACCACCCGCGCCAGGAACTCCCTGAAGACCCCGCGAACGGCGGTGTGCTCTGCGGCGCCGGTGGCGTATGCGCGATCATGCAGCGTCGGCAGAATGTCCGTTGAAATGCCCCTGAGCAAGGTGAACAGCGACGTGGGTTTCGGGCTGATCGCGTCGATTCCCAGCGAATGAGCGAGCCGTTTGCTCAGGAATCGCAGCTCGCCCCCGGGGCCGGTCAGGGCGACGCCATCGGCGATGTCCTCGAGCAGTTCGAATGCGCGGGGGAGCCCGGCGGAGGACTGACGCAACTTCGGCAATTGGGCATCCATCAACGCTGCCAGGGGTAGGTGCCGTCGAGACGCGGAGTCATGGTCGCATTCCCGCGTTCGAAAAAATCGGGCGTCACTGCGCCGGCATTGCCGCCCAGCCGATAATTAACCGAATACTTGCCGCTGCAGTCGTACTTCGGAAAGTTACGATCCAGCGCCTTGTAGAAAATCCGGTCCTGGCCCCAGCTCCCATGCCATACGCTCGACACGCAGACGGCAACTTCCCGCTTCAAGCAGTAGCTGTTGGTATCGACATGATGAATGCCGGTCCATGCCGGCCATTTGCCGAGACTCTCGCAATTGTCATTGAACAAGAAGGTGCCATCTTTGTCGCAGATCTTGCGCAAGCTGTAGACCCATCCCAGATCCTGCGCCTCGATCAGATCCACCAACGAGGCCACGTGATCCGGATCGAACCAATTGTCCTGATCCAGGAAGAGCAGATAATCCTCGGACACCAGATGTGTGGCCGCAGCAAAGATACGATGGCCGTAAAAGCCGCCGGCACCGACATTCTCGGGGAGGGTCAGGAGACGGATCTTTGCCAGGTCGAGCCGCGCAAGGAGTGCACTCACCGCGGGCAGAAATTGCGGCCCGTCGCAGACTACATACAAATGAGTGTTTGGGTAAGTTTGCGAGAGGACGCTTTCGAGACAGCGTTGCAAATCGGCTGCGCCGGTGGTTGGTACGACGACGACGGCGGACTTTCGCACGCCCGCAAGTCTAGGGCACCCGGCGTCGCGACGTCAATTTACCGGCGTGGGGTGGCGAACAGACGGGAGCGGCGAATGGCCCCATGCTGCCTGACACCAAATCTTGCGAGGAAGAGCCGATGTTACGCAGCATGAAGGACATGGAAGACTACGCGATCAGCGCGACCGACGGGATCATCGGCCGGGTGGCAGACTTTTATTTCGATGATGAGGGCTGGGCCATCCGCTATCTCGTGGTGAAACTCGAAGGTGGCGATGCGCCCGGGGATCGGCCGCGCGAGGTGTTGATTTCGCCGATCTCCATCGGTACGCCCGATTGGAACGGGAAACTGCTGCCCGTTTCCCTCACGCAGCGCCGGATTCGTTCAAGTCCGGGCATCGATACGGAGAAGCCGGTGTCCCGCCAGCAGGAGATGGGCTATCTCGGCTACTTCGGGTATGGCCGTTACTGGGGCGGCGGCGGTTTGTGGGGCGCAGGCTTGTATCCCGATGTGTTGCAAGCCGGCCTCGAGCCGGCGGGCGCGCCGCTCGATGCGACCGCCGATTCCCGAGATACGCATCTGCGCAGCGGCAACGCCGTGATGCGCTATTACGTGCATGCGAGCGACGGCGACATAGGCCATGTGGCCGGCTTCCTGGTCGAGGAGAAATCCTGGGCAATCCGTTATCTCATCGTCGACACCAGCAACTGGTGGTTGGGACACCAGGTCATCATCCCGGCCGAAAAAATCGACGGGATGAGTTGGACGGAGTCGACCGTGTCGGTCTCCCTGACCAGGGGCTCCGTCAAGCATTCGCCGCCCTATGATGGCAGCACGATGCTCGAACGCGCGGCCGAAGAGGCCCTGCATCACCATTACGTGGGCGAAAGCCCGCGCTCTGCGCCGGGCCGCGGGGCTTCTGCGATCATGGCGGCGGCGAAAGGTGCGCAGCAGCCTTGAGTATGCGCGCCGGGCGGATACCGGGAATGCCTGCGCGGATGTCAGCGGAGAAACAGTAGGACCGGGTCGATCGGCGTGCACGATCGCTGATGAATCCGCGGGCGCGGAGCTCTTCGAGCGACCAGCGTCGGTTCAGGCCTCCGACTGCATATACATATTCGGGCATGTAGCCCGAGAACAGCAGGCGATGACTCAGCGGCAGGCCGCCGACGATTCGCCGCATCATCTGGTAGACGAGCGTGGTGCAATTGACGGTGATGGTGTTGTAGAAGCGGGGCTCGCGTGCGATCCGGTTGGCCTCGCCGACATAGCCCAAGAAGAGCGCGCGCATGGCGGCGCGTTTCAGTCGAAGCCGGTAGAGGTAGACCCTCTCACCGCGAATGTTGGTGCGCAGGCGCACCACGTCAAGTTCATCGGCGGCAATGATGCTGAGTTCGAATTCCTTGAAAAAACCGCCTATCTCGGAGAATTCCTGGGATTTCTTGCGACGGACCTCGACCGAAAAGGCGACCTGGTCGCTCGCACCGAAACCGTCACCGGCACCGAAGCCGAATGAAATCAGCATGTGGGCGATCGCCGGACCCCGCCAGTAAGACATGATCATGTCGACCGACCGGAGCTTGTCGAGATCGTAGGAACGGCTCTCCCAGCGCTGCGAATAGTCGCTGATGGTGCGCCAGTCGAAGTTTCTGACCTGATGCAAAGTCACCTGATGGCCCTCGATCACTCCCACGGTCATGCGGGCAACATCGTCGAGCCAGTCGGCGTAGCGGGTGGGTTTCAGCCGCCTCCACCACAGAAGCAGTGCGGCGAAGCCTCCGGCGAAGCCTCCAAAAGGGAGTCCTGAACGACTCGTCCACAATAGCGTCGCCATCGTGGCTGAGAAGAGGCTCCAGAGAGCGACGTAGGCCGCTTTGGACCGCGGTGTACCTTCGATTCGATACCAGAGAGCGAGCGCTCCCCAGATCGTGAGAGGCAGCATGATCGATGTCGCAAGGACCCGCAGTGCGGCGGCCGGGAGCACGTCCTTAAGGGACTCCGCCGTCAATGTGAATATGATCCGGCGGCAGGCCGGCTGCGTGACGGGATCGAACGGCGATGTAGGCGGATTCCAAGGTCCGGGTGAAGCGTGCGGTATCGAACAGAGGCGCGAATCGGAGCTTGGACCGGAGCTCTCGGTTGAGTCCTGCGAGGCGGGCCGGGTTCGAGGCGAGATCGATTGCGCGCCGCTCATAGTCCGCGCTGTCCGTGGCGATCAGCTCGGGTAATTCGAGCGCACGCAGGAGGCTTGCCGCAACCCGGCTCGCGAACGATTCTCCCGGGCAGGTGAGTACGGGCAGCCCAGACCAAAGCGCATCGCTGGCGGTGGTGCCGGCATTGTAGGGCGAGGTATCGAGGAACAGATCGGCGGTGCGGAAACGGGCCCGATAGTCGGGAGCGGGAAGCGCGCCACCGAACACCAGACGACCCGGGTCGATACCCTTCTGGATCGCTTCCTTGATGAGGTTCGCTTCGGCCGTCGCGCCACCGGCATAGAGAAACAATACGCTCCCCTCGGCCGCCTCGAGTATCCGCATCCAGGAAGCGAAGATGGCGGGGTTCATCTTGTAATTGGCATTGAAGCAGCAAAATACGAAGCCTTTTGCGGGCAGTCCGAGCTGCGCACGGCTGAAGGAGCGGTCGGCAACGGGGCGCTTCGAATCGTTGGCCTGGTAGCTCGGCAGATAGATGATCTTTTCGGCATAAAACTCCCGACTCGCGGCGGGGATGATGGTTGAATCCGCGATCAGGTAATCCATATAACCCGCACCCAGCGTGCCCAAGTAGCCCAGGTACGAGAGCTGGATCGGCGCGGCACGCAGGGCGAATATTCGAGGCCGGCTCATTTCCGTGAAGCCGCCCAAGTCGACGGCAATGTCGACACCCAAGCCGCGCGACAGTTCGGCGATCTGCCGGTCGCTGCTCGAGCGCACATCGATGAATCGATCGAAGGCGTTGACCAGGCGGCGGCGCATGTCGTCCTCCGCCTCGGGACCGAATGAGAAGGCCATGACTTCGAAACGGGACCGGTCGTGGTGTTCGATCGCCTCGGCGATCAACCGCGCCACCGCATGTTCGCGAAAGTCGGCGGAAAAGTAGCCGAGCCGAATTTTCGCCGGGTTTGGCCTCGAGGTTGCGTCCAGCCCCAGGGGCTGCTGCGAGCCCAAGGGGGGCGAGTCCGGGTCGAGGTGCGCGGGGGCGTTCCGCGCAAATCCCTGCGCCCGGACCCAGCATTCGGCCGCGAGGCGCTGCAAGGGCGCCGATCCCGACAGGGCGAGCATGCACATCGGCGTGGTGGCGAACTCCCGGCGTTCGACGGCCGCGATGATGTGGCCAAGATCCTCGTCGAAGCCCCGCCAGTCGCATAATTGAAGTTTGAGATGCAGCCGCATGCCGCTCGCCGGACCGGCGGGTGCGCCCGCGCCCGCCCGCAAGGCAATCGCCCGCTCGAAGCTCGAGATCGCCTCGGCGTAGCGCCCCAGTGCGCGCAGGGCAATGCCGCGGTTTTCATACGCCTGCGCGCGCTCCGGCGCCTGCTCGAGCGCGGCGTCATAGCTTCGCACCGCTGCCTCGTAACTCAAGGTTTCGTAGAGGGCATTGCCGCGATTCAAGAGGGCGTCCGCCCACCCAGGCCTCAGCCCGAGCGCGGCATCATAGTCGGCGACCGCAGCCCCATAGCGGCGTAGCGCGAGCAGCGCGTTGCCGCGGTTGAAGAAGGAGTCCGCGTTGTCCGGCCGCAACGCGATGGCGCGGCTCAAGAAATCCACGGCGGCTTCGTGTTCCCCCAAGGCGGTGCAGGCAATGGCGCGGTTGTTGTAGGCATCGACGCAGCCTGGATCGAGTGCAATCGCCCGGTCGAAGCTCATGATCGCGGCGGCGTAGTCCTCAATGCCGACCAGTGCATTGCCGCGGTTCAGGTGGGCGGACGCGTAATCCGGCGCAAGCCCAAGGGCGCGGTCCAGGTCGGTGAGCGCGGCCCCGTGTTGCTTGAGGTGCAACAAGGCGAGGCCGCGATTGTGGAGCGCCGCGGTGTTCCGTGGGTCCAAGGTGAGCGCACGGTCGAAGGCACCCACCGCTTGCGCGTAAGCATGCATTTCCACCAAGGCGTTCCCGCGGCTGAAATGAGCGTGTGGATGATCGGGGTTGCGTTCGATGGCCGCATCGAAGCTTGCGACCGCGGCGGCGTACTGCCGCAAGTGGAGCAGCGCGACGCCGCGATTGTGAAAGGCTTCCGGGTTCTTCGGGTTGGCCTTGCCGGCGCGGGCGAATTCCTCGGCGGCTCGCTGCGCATCCTGATTCTGCATCGAGATCAGCCCGAGCAGATTGAGGGCATCGGCGTGCCTCGGTTGGGCCTTCAGGACCTGCTTGCAGTGATTGCGAGCGGCTTCCCACTGTTGGCTTCCATAGGCGGCCAGCGCCCGCTGGAAGGCGACGGCAGCCGGCGGTGGCATCAGTCGCTACCGCGCTCTTCGAGGAACTCACCCAGGATTCGTGCGGTGTGGCTCTTGCCCGGCTTGCGGCTGATGGTTTCGGGCGAGCCTTGTGCAACGATGCGGCCACCGCCGGTGCCGCCCTCGGGGCCGAGATCGATGATCCAGTCAGCCTCGGCCATGATGTCGAGGTTGTGTTCGATCACGACCACAGTGTTGCCGGCATCCACCAGCCGATGCAAGACACCGACCAGCTTTTCCACGTCGGCCATGTGCAGTCCGACCGTGGGCTCGTCCAAGACATAGACCGTGTGCAGCCGCTCGCGCCGCGCGATTTCCATCCCGAGTTCATCGGTGCGCACCTTGGCGAGTTCCGCAACCAGTTTGATACGCTGACTTTCGCCGCCGGACAGGGTCGGGCTGGGTTGACCGAGGCTGAGATACCCGAGGCCGACGTCCGCCAAGAGTTTGAGCGGATGTTGGATGCTGCGCTGGGCGGCGAAGAACTCGACGGCGTCCTCGACGCTCATGGCGAGCACATCGCCGATGCTGCGTCCCTTGAACAGGATGGACAGCGTTTCGTGATTGAAACGACGTCCGCCGCAGGCGTCACACAGCACTTGGACGTCCGGCAGAAAGTTCATTTCTATCCGCTGCATTCCCTGGCCTTCGCAGGCCTCGCAGCGTCCGCCCGCGGTGTTGAACGAAAATCGGCTGGCGGTAAAACCGCGGATGCGGGCGTCTGTGGTTTCCGCGTACAGGCGCCTGATCGAATCCCAGAAGCCGATGTAGGTGGCCGCACAGGAGCGGGGCGTCTTGCCGATGGGCGTTTGGTCCACTTCCAGCACCCGGCTCACCGACTGCCAGCCTGAGCTCGATTCGCAGCCGACGACGCCCCGTTCGCCTTGTTTCTGCCGGTCGGCCTTCGAAGCGCGAGCCGTCAGTCGCTTCAGGTTGCTGAGCAGTACGCCCCGGGCGAGCGAGGACTTGCCCGATCCCGAGACGCCGGTGATGACGCAGAGGCGCGCGAGCGGGACGCGCACGCTCACGCCGCGCAGATTGTGCAGGGTGGCGCCGTTGACGTCGATCGACGGCGTGCCGCGGTCGATCGCACGGCGCCGTCCCCGGGAATGCTGATACGGTTTGGCGAGGCAGCGGCCGGTCGGGGAATCGGCGAGGCGCGCGAGCTCGAGCGCCGTTCCCTGCGCCACCAGCCGTCCGCCGCGCCGCCCCGCGCCGGGTCCAAGGTCAATGACTTGATCGGCGCGCCGGATGGTGTCCTCGTCGTGTTCGACGACCACGAGTGTATTGCCCTTGGAGCGCAGACGATCGAGGGTGTCGAGCAGCGCGATGTTGTCGCGCGGATGCAGACCGATGGTCGGCTCATCGAGCACATAGCAGACGCCTTGCAGGTTCGAGCCCAACTGCGCGGCGAGGCGGATGCGCTGCGCCTCGCCTCCCGACAGGGTCGGCGCCGCGCGATTCAACTGCAAATAGCCGAGGCCGACGTCGCAGAGGAAGGCCGTTCTGGCCTTGAGCTCGGCCAAAAGATCGCGTGCGATGTCGCGCTCGCGACCCAGCAATTTGAACCCGGCCACACGCTGCTCGAAATCCCTTACGGGCAAGGCGGTGAGCGCGCCGATCGACTGGCCGCGAAAGAGCACGTGGCGGGCTACCGGGTTCAAACGTTCGCCCCGGCACTCCGGGCAGGAAGCCAGGGATTCATCCAAACCCTCGCGCAACGCCTCGCTCCAGCGCGATTCCTCGCCGCTCTGCTCGGCGTCGAACTCCGGTAGGTCGAGCCCCGTGCCGAAGCAGGCCGTACACCACCCATGCCGCGAGTTGAAGGAGAACAGGCGTGGATCGAGTTCGGGGAATCCGGTGCCGCAGTTGGGACAGGCACGCTTGGTCGAGAATACGGCGGTGGTCCTGCCGGCGACGTGGACCACCCCGCGCCCATGGGTGAGTGCCACCTCGAGCGCCGCGCGCAGCTCGGCTTCGCGCGCGGCGCTCATCGTCAGGGTCGCCACCGGCAGTTCGATGCTGTGCTCGACGAAGCGATCGAGCCGCGGCCATTTCGCCGTGGGCAGCCGCCGGCCGTCGACATTGAGTTCCTGGTAGCCCTTGCCGCGCGCCCATTTCGCGAGCGTGGTGTAGAGCCCTTTGCGGGCAACGATGAGCGGCGCGAGCAGTGTGATGTTCTCGCCCCGGTAATCCTTCAGAATCCGTGCAGCGATGGCGTCCGCCGACTGCGGTTCGATCGCGGCATTGCACGTCGGGCAATATTGAATGCCGAGCTTGACGTACAGCAACCTGAGAAAATGATAGATCTCGGTGAGAGTCGCCACCGTACTCTTGTGGCCCCCGCGGCTGGTGCGCTGTTCGATGGCCACCGTCGGCGGTATCCCGAAGATGGCATCAACCTCGGGACGGGAAGCCGGCTGCACGAATTGCCGGGCGTAGGCGTTGAGCGATTCCAGATAACGGCGCTGTCCCTCCGCGAACAGGATGTCGAACGCGAGGCTGCTCTTACCGCTGCCCGAAACGCCGGTGATCACGGTGAACTGATTGCGCTTAAGATTCACATCCACATTCTTGAGGTTGTGTTCGCGCGCACCGCGGATCTCGATCGCCGCCGGGCACGTCGGCCCGCCGAAGGGCCGGTCGGCGTCCTGCACCCTGCGGCTGAATGCCGCGGGACCCTCGGCTTCGCGCAGGGCGCGCCCGGTGTGCGAATGGCTCGCCGCCATCACCGTCTCCGGTGTGCCCACGCAGACCACGGCGCCGCCTGCCGTGCCGCCTTCCAAGCCCAAGTCGATGATCCAATCGGCTGCCCGCACCACGTCGAGGTTGTGTTCGATGATGAGCAGTGAATTGCCGGCGGCGACCAGCCGACGGAACGAGCGGAGCAGCTTTGCGACATCGTCGAAATGCAAGCCCGTCGTCGGTTCATCGAACAGAAAAAGGGCGCCGACCGAGGCGCCCGCGTGCGGGCCGGCCCGTTCGCGCACGGCATTGTCCGCCAGATGCCCCGCGAGCTTCAGGCGCTGTGCCTCGCCGCCGGAGAGGGTCGGCACCGGTTGACCCAGACGCAGGTAGTCGAGGCCGACGTCGGCGAGCGCGCGCAGGCGTTGACACACCTCCGTGTCGCCGGCGAAGAATGCCATTGCCTCCGACACCGTGAGGTCGAGCACATCGGCAATGCTGCGCGGCGGGAAGCCCGGTCGCGATAACATGCACTCGAGGATCTCCGCCCGATAGCGCCGGCCATTGCAGTCGGGACAGCGCAGGTACACGTCCGACAGGAACTGCATCTCGACATGCTCGAAGCCGTTGCCGCCGCAGGCCGGGCAGCGGCCGTTGCCGGCATTGAAGCTGAAGGTGCCGGCGGTGTACTTGCGCTCGCGCGCCTGCGGAAGGCGCGCGAATAAATTGCGGATCGCATCGAAGGCGCCGACGTAGCTGGCAGGATTCGACCGGGTGGTGCGACCGATGCGGTTCTGGTCGACCATGATGACCCCGCCGATGTGCTCCGCTCCCTTGAGTGCGCGAAGGCGGCCTGGATTGTCGGTGGGCTGCCCCTTCGCGCGCTTGAGCGCCGGCAGCAACACGTCGTGCACCAGCGTGGATTTTCCCGAACCGCTCACGCCGGTGACGCACACCAGCCGGTTGAGCGGTATGTCGACATCGATGTTCTTGAGATTGTGCTCTGCGGCGCCTTCGAGGCGCAGCTTGGGTGCATCGGCCGCGGGCACTGCGGCGGATGCGGGCGCGACATCGACCTCGACGCGGCGGCGTTGGAAAAGATAATCCGCGGTGAGCGAACCCGTGGCGGCGGCTAGTTCGTGAACGGGTCCATAGAAGACGATTTCGCCGCCGTGTTCGCCGGGGCCGGGACCGATGTCGAGAATCCGGTCGGCCGCCTGCATGACCTTCGGGTCATGCTCGACCACCACGAGCGTATTGCCGGCGTCACGCAGGCGCTGCATCACACCGACGATGCGACCCACATCGCGGGCGTGCAGGCCGATGGACGGTTCGTCCAGCACGAACAGCGTACTCACCAGAGAGGTGCCGAGCGCCGTCGTGAGGTTGATCCTTTGCACCTCGCCGCCCGACAGCGTGCGCGACTGACGGTCGAGCGACAGGTAGCCTAAGCCCACGTCGGTCAGATAGGCGAGGCGCGCCCGAATCTCGCGCAACAAGAGCTCGACCGTGGCGTCAAGTTCGGCCGGCAGCGCGAGCATGGCAAAAAATCGCCGGCACTCATCGATCGGCAGCAGCATCAGATCGCGGATGTTGAGACCGGGGTCGCCGATGCGCCACAACAGCGCCTCGGGCTTGAGGCGCGCCCCGTGACAGGCGGTGCACTCGGTGTACGAGCGATAGCGCGACAGCAGCACCCGGATGTGCATTTTGTAGGCCTTGGTTTCGAGCCAGGCGAAGAAGCGCTTGACCCCATACCAGACGTTCTTGGTCCACTCGCCCTCGCCGTCCAACACCCAATCGCGCTGCGTCGAGGTGAGCTCGCGCCACGGCGTGTCCACGGGAATCCCCCGCTTGCGCGCGAATTTCAAGAGGTCGGCCTGACATTCCTTGTTCGATTCGGTTTGCCAGGGCTTGATCGCACCGGCGCGCAGCGACAGCGAACCGTCCGGGATGACCAGGCCGTAATCGACGCCGATGATGCGACCGAAACCGCGGCAGGTTTCGCAGGCGCCCAAGGGTGAGTTGAAGCTGAAGGTGCTCGGGTTGGGGTCGCGATAGGCGATGTCGCAGTCGGCGCAATGCAGGTCGGTTGAAAAGCGCCACGGCGGCGAGGCATCGCCCGGCGAAGCGTCGCCCGGCGAAGCGTCGCCCGGCGAAGCGTCGCCCGGCGAAGTGCCGCCGGGACCCGCGTTGCCGGCCTCGGGTTGTGGGTACACATCGAGCCGGCCATGCCCTACCTTGAGCGCCGCCTCGATGGCGTCTGCCGCCCGCCCCGGGTCGACGCTGCCCCAGCGGAAGCGATCCTGCACGATGTGCAGGGTGTCGCCACGCCGCTCGTGGACGCGGGTATAGCCTTGCGCGGTGAGGAGCGCCTCGACTTCAGCTTGCGTAAAATTCTCCGGCACCGTGACCGGGAACGTGAGCAGCAGGCGCGGATCGCCGGCCTCGCGGGCACGTTGTGAGAGTGCGTTGCGGATCGTCTCGGCGGTATCGCGCCGCACCGGACGATTGCAACCGCGGCAGAAAGCCACGGCAGCCCGTGCGAACAAAAGCTTCAGATGATCATTGAGTTCGGTCATCGTGCCCACGGTGGAGCGCGAGGTCCGCACGGGATTGGTCTGATCGATGGCGATCGAGGGCGGTATGCCCTCGATCCGGTCCACCGACGGCTTGTCCATGCGATCGAGGAATTGACGCGCGTACGGTGAGAAGGTCTCGACGTAACGCCGCTGCCCTTCGGCGTACAGCGTGTCGAACACCAAGGATGACTTGCCGGATCCGCTCACGCCCGTGACAACGATCAATTCGTTGAGCGGCAGATCCAGGTCGAGGTTTTTGAGATTGTTCTGGCGCGCGCCGCGGATGCGGATGGCGTCCGGGCGGAGCGGATCTAGTGGCGGCATTACCGCTAGTTTACAGGGTCCACCTGTGTTTTACAGAACGCATGGAGACCGCATCGCTGCGGGTGCCCATGCCCGGGGCGGCCGCTCACCGGCCGGCGAATTGCTCCATCATCAAGCCGGTGCCGCCGCGAGTGACGTGAGCGACGATCGCGGTCCGGCGATGGATCTTGGTGACCAGCCCTAAGTTGATGGCGAAGGCAAGCTGGACTTGTTGGCCCTTTCTGAGACCAAGATTCTCGGTCTCGACGAACACGCCGTTCGCACTCAAATTCTTGGCCTTGCAGATTCGGCTCTTCTTACCTGACATCACGACGTATACCGTGGTCCGGGCTCGGTGGCGGGTGTGCAAACGACGCTCCATCAGGATCGGCCTCTTCAAGTTGGGACATTGATCTGCGCATCATTATGCACATCGGGATGCGATTAGCGAAGCGCTTCGTGCGTGCGTCGGATGTTATGTCGAACCTTGCACGATTGGCGCTGCGTTAAGGAAAACCTCAATCTCAATCAATGAATTATGCAGAGCACCAACGCGTCCAGGCGAACCGGTAGGCGGCCTCCATGTGGCGCGCGAAGCGCCTCCGGTCCATGAGCGGAGAGTGTGCGAGGCGGGTGCGCAATTGGGGCCGCAGTGCCGCAAGCCTCGACAGGTCTCCGCCAAGCGACATGGCCGTTTCGATGAAGGCTGCATCGCTCGTGGCGGCGAGATCGGCGAGCCCCACCTGCGTCAATTGACTCAAGCCCCCGCGCCCGACACAGGTTCCGCCCACGCGCGTCACGGTGGGAACACCCATCCATAACGCATCGAGACTGGTGGTGTGGCCATTGTAGGGGATCGTGTCGAGACCCAGATCGATCTCGTCATAGCAGCGCAGATAAAGCGGCCGGCTGCGGTAGGGAACGAAATCGACGCGATGGCGGCCGATGCCATGTGCGGCAAGCCGTTCCGCGAGCTGCATACGGTGCCTTCCCGCGGGCGCCAATAACATGAGCCTCGCGCTCGGAATCGCCTGCATGACGCCGCCCCAGAGACGCAACGTGGCATCGCTCGCTTTGCAGGGGTTGTTGAGGCAGCCGAAGGTCAGATATCCGCGCTGCAATGCCGGCAGCGGACCCACGTCGATTCCTGTGGTGAGCGGGTCGTAGCACCAAAAAGAATCCGGCAAATGAATGCTCTGCTCTCGATAGTTCCGTTCGAAGCCGGGCGGGTCGAGCCGCGGGTCGGTGATCCGGTAGTCCATGGCAGTCAATCCGGTGGTGCCCGGGTAGGCCAGCCATGCAATCTGAACGGGGGCGGGCTTGCGGGCGAAGGTCAACAGGCGGCTGCCCGCCATGTGCATGGTCAGATCGATCAGCACATCGATACGATCTTCGCGGATGATCTCAGCGACGCGTGCATCGCTGAGCAGCCTGACGTCACGCCAGTGATCGGCGAGTGTGGCGATATGCGCCGTTCGTTCATCCGGCCGCAGCACGCTGGAATAGCAATAGATCTCCACGGCGGCGCGATCGTGTGCCGCCAGCAGGGGCGCGGTGAAGAGCGTCTGGCAATGCTCCCGGAAATCCGGCGAGACGTACCCCACCTTCAGGCGCCGCAGGGGATCTCGATCATTGGCGAACGTGTTGTCCATGGGAAACAACGCGGCGGCGAAGCGCTGCTCCCAGCGCTCGCATTCGGCGCGCACGGGATCGGCAGTCTCGGCCTCGAAACAGAGTGCATAGGCCAGGTTGCCATGCGTAGCCGGGTTGTCGGGATCAAGTTCCAACGAGCGGCGAAAACAGCCGATCGCGGCGGGGAGTTCTCCGGCATCTTTCAGCACGCTGCCGAGGTTGTCATGCAGCGTGGCATTGCCCGGCTCCACTTGCAGGCCTTGACGGAGCAAGTCCTCGGCTTCATCCAAACGACCGAGCGTACGCAGCAGGCAACCGGCGTTGTTGAGCGCCGCGACGTGGGTTCCTTCGAACCCGATGGCGGCCGCGTAGGCCTCGCCGGCGGCGGCGAACTCGCCGAGCTCGCGATGCACATTGCCGAGGTTGACCAGGGCATCCACATGGGACGGGCGCAGCTCGATTGCTCGACGGTAGAGCTCGCCTGCGGCGCGCGCCTGTCCCAGTCCCGCCAGGGCGTTGCCGAGATTGAATGCGGCGTCCGCCGAGGTAGGATCGGCGGCGTGCGCCTGGCGAAGGATCACCTCGGCGGCGGCAAAATCCCGCTGCCGGCACAGGGCGATGCCTAGATTGACCGCATGGGACGTGACCGCCGGCTCGCGGGCCACGGCCCTGCGCAAGAAATCGACGGCTTCGTGGGTTCGGCCGACCGCTTGGAGGACCGTGCCCAGGTTGGCCATCGCACCTGCCGCGTCCGGCCGCAAGGCCAAGGCTCGTGAGTAGGCATCCACGGCTTCCGCGATCCGGCCACTGCGCTGCAGGCAATTGCCCAGGTTGTTGAGCGCCGCGAAGTGGTCCGGCGACAGCTCCAGCGTGCGCCGGTAGGCACCGATGGCTTGGGTGTGCTGATTCATCGATTGCAGCACGAGCGCTCGCGCGAAATGCCCCTCGACGGAGCATGGGTCGAGGGCGAGTACACGTCCGTAGGCGGCGTCGGCAAGGGCGTACAACCCCAGGGCCTCGAGTGCCTGACCGCGGCCCATCTCGTATTTGACTTCGGCCGGTAGACCGAGGCTCTGCCGATGGCTGACGGCCTCTTCAATGCGATCGAGCGCAACTTGCGGATTGCCTTGCTGCAGCTCGAGAAGACCGCTGCGAAACAAAGCATCAGCATCCGTGGGCGACTCTGCCAGGATCTCATCGTAGAGACGGCGCGCCTCACGGAAATCGCCGGCGCGATGCCGCGCGGTTGCCATCGCCAGCAACGTGGAGTCCGACGTACTCGAGCGTTGCGGTGTCATATCGGGCCTGGCCGGATCGCCAGCGGTCCCAGCGCATCGACCAGGGGTCCCAGATACGGCTCGAGCGAGCGTGTGCGGCCGACGCTCGCCGCAGTGATCGGACTGCGCACGGCGCCGGCGCTGGCGGTTCGAACCGCCCGTTCGGTGGCGAAGTGGCGGGTGCAGTCGTCGTGCCAGTCCAGCCCCAGAAAATCGAGCAGTCGACGGGTCATGGCGACAGGCTCGGCGACCAGCTGTTCGTAATCGACGTCGATGAAGATGTCGCCGGGCAACAACGCCCGCCAGTGCGCCATCAGAGCGTGGTAGTCCCGGTAGTATCGACCCAGTTCGGCGAGGTCATAGGTGAAAGCCAGGTCACCGACGAACAGTTTCGAGTAGGCCGAGAAACAGGTGTCGAGGGGATCGCGCCGGCAATGGATGATGCGCGCCCGAGGCAGCAACCCATGGATGGTGCCGAGATGCCGGAAATTGCTGAGATCCTTGTCGATGATGCGGAGCGCTCGCGGCGCAATCTTGCGCAGCTTGGCGGTGACGAGCGCCGCGAGGGTCTCTTCGTGTCCCGCCGTCACCGGTCGCTGCATGACCGGCTCGAACAAGCCGCGTAGCTGCAGCTGCTCGCCGCCGCCATGCACGGCAGGGTGGGAGGCCAGGATTTGTTCCAGCAACGAGGAGCCGGAGCGCGGCATGCCGACGATGAAAACCGGCAGCTCGGAGCGCCGATTGACCTCGCCGTCGCCCGGCGGCCTGGCATCCCAGGTGCGGGCGGCGATGGTTGCGAAGTCGCGGGTCACCGAGTCGGCGTCATAGTCGATGCTGGCGCGCTTCAGCCGATTGGCATGATGCCAATGCGCAAGCGCCGTCGGCGGCTCACTCACGTCCATGTAGGCCTTGCCCAGTGCGAAATGCAGAAGGAGACGATCCCGATTGACGCAAGGACCTTCGAGCAAGCGTTCCATCGCCGCAATCTGCGGGTCGCCCGGCATGCGGCGCTCGAGGTTCGTTTGGTTGTACCACGCATCGGCGAGCGTCGGCGCTCGTTCCAGAGCTCGTTGGAAAGCGGTCCTGGCCTCATCGAAGCGCCCGAGCTGCACCAGCAGCACGCCTTTATCCGAGAGCGCGGCGGCACAGGAGCGGGCGGCAGCTCGGTCGAACACGTCAAGCGCCTCGTCGTCCTTGCCGTCGAGCTGCAGCGCGAGCCCGTAGGCCCGAAGCAGTTCGGCCGATTCCACACCCCGGCTCAAGGCATCTTCGCAAGTTCGGGCGGCCGCCTTGAACTGATCCACCAAGCGGAGCAGATGCGACTTGAGCGTCAATGCATTGACGTGGTGTTGGGCGCGCGCGCCGAGCGCAGCGAGTCGCTCAAGTGCAGACCAGTAGCGGCCCATGTGCAGTTCGATGTCGGCGGCGCGGATCTGATATTCCAGCGAGTCCGGCTCCCGCGCCACGGCCTCGTTGGCCTGGTCGAGCGCTTCGGGGTAGCGGCCGAGATCCTGGAGCAGCAGGGCGAAACCGTCATGGGCGGCGGCGTTGGCCGGCTGCTTCGCAATCAGCTGGTCGAACAGGGCAAGCGCGGCCGCCGTATGCCCCAACCGGCCGAGCGCGTTGGCGAGCCCGCAGGTCGCCGCCGTGAGATTGGGCTCGAGTTTCAGCGCATGCTCGAAGCTGCGCCGGCTCTGCGCATAGTCCTGCTGGGCGAACAGCAACCGGCCGAGGCAGAGCCATGCCAGCGGCAGCTCGCCGTCAAGAGCAGCGGCCCGCCGCACCACCGCGATCGCGCGCTCAAGGTCATCGGGTTTGCAGCATAGTTCGGCGTAGGAGAGCAGGTGGATCGCCGTGGCCGAGGGTGATGCGGCGGCCTCGCCGAGCAGGCGGCGGCCTCGAGAAAGGTTGCCTCCCCCGAATTCAATGACCCCGAGCAGATGCAGCGCCGCGGGATTCCGCGGCTGTTCTTCGAGGACCTCGCGGCACACGGCACGTGCGGAGTCGATACGGCCGGCCGACAAATAGTCGAGGGCCATTTTCAGCGGTGGCGCCGCGCGCGAGTTTAATTGGTTCGCAAGCCCAGTCATCACGTCACCCCTTGAGGGAGGTACGCGCCGACTGCTTAGGCGATATCCTTGCGGCGGATCGCGAGCTGCTCGGGCGCGTCAATGCCCATCTTCACGCGCCGGCCGGTGCCGCCCAACAGGGTGATCTGAATCGGTCCGTTGGCAAACAGTTCGGCCACCGTCATGTTCCCGTCCGCGTCATCCGCGGGCTGGATCACTATCGATTCGTCAGCGCGTCGACTGAGTACAAGCATGAATCATGCCCGCGCCAGCGCACGCAGCGACTTGGCGAAGGTCTTTCCTTGTGGACCGTAGGTTATGGAGGAGCCGCCCCGCAGGATGTTCATCAATTGACTCACATGGCCGCGGCGGGCGTTGATGATGTAGCCGTTCACTTCGTTCGCGACGCGGCAGGCCGCGATCAACTCCAACAGGGACCGCCAGCGCTCGCCCACGTTGAAGGAAACGGTCTCGGCGATATCCACCGCCGCCGTGCCGCGCTTGCGCGGCGGGAGCGTGATCTGTGCGGTGGCGCACAGCTGGCGGCGCTCCGCCTCCAGTTGTTCGATGGCAGCCAACAGTTCGGTCTTATGGGCCGCCTGTGCCAGCACCTCGGCATGGCAGGTGCCGCTGAGCGCGACGCGTTCGTCATCCAAAGTCTTGCTGAGCGAACGGGCGGCTTCGATCTCGCGATCGAGTACCGCTTCGAGACGCCGCTCCGTGTCGCTGTTCATGTCTAGTTCAATCCCGTCTCAAACTGGATGAGCTTGTCGGCAACCCGGCCCGAGTCGACCTGGTACGTGCCGTCCTGCACCGATTGCTTCACCGCCGCGACTTTTTGACTGTTGACCACCGGTGCGGCGGCGACAGCCTCGCTCAGCTTCTGCAATGTAATGGCCGAACCGGTCAAGGTCACCGTATCTGCCGTCGAACCCGAGGTCTGCGCCGCCTTCGCGGTCGAATCGCCCTGGGTCTTATCGGCTGCGACCGCAGTTCCGCTCGTCGCACTCGGTAGGGGTGCAAGCGGCTCGGCCGAAGAATATCCATTGATCCTGTTAGACACCTTGAGTCTCTCCTAGGGCAAGCGGTCTACCCGTACCCTGTTATCGGGAGGGTAGAGGGGAACTTTAGTCCGCGGGCCCAAAATGGTTGCATGGGAAGGTTATCGTCTGTGACGCGTTTCACTTTAGGGAATTTAGAAAATAATTTCGACGACTTGCGCAGAGCGGGCGATTCCCTCGACCACCTTGCCCGATGACAGGTTCATCACCTTGACGCGCTGGTTGATGAGCCCATCGGTCAAGGCACGGCCCTCCATCCGGACGCTGATACCGCCGGCGTCGGCGATCAAGGTGACCGTCTGGCCGTGCTGGACGGCCTGCATCCCCATGAGTTCCTGGTTGGTGATGAGGGCGCCGCCGGCGATCGCCCGACCCGCGGTCAGCCCGACGGCGATGGCGGGGTCATCCAGGTAACCGGTCGGCAACGCCGAGAGATCGTGCTGCTCCACGGCGAGATCCTTCGCCGTGAGCACGGTGCCGGCGATGAGCGCATGCGCCGCCACCACGACTTGGGTGGTGCCGATGATTTTCACCGGCACATAGACATGCCAGGGCGGGTGACCCTCACAACGCAGCTCGATCAGCACGCGGCCGGGCGTCGGCAGGCCGGGCGCCCGCTCGGACTTGACCGGGAGCTCGCAGCGCGCGAGCCGTACCTGCGGCGGCAGCGGCCCTACTTGGAGGCGCTGTTTATCCGTCAGCGCCGGCAGCAGCTTGGTTGCCTCGGCTCGCGCCAATGCTTCCAGCTCGGCAACATCCTGAATCGCCGGGGCGGTGACGGCAGTCACGGTGACTGCGGCGGCGGTCGGGGCGTTGACGCCGGCCGCTGCCGTGCCCGTGAGAGACACCCCGAGGGTCAAAGCGAGCACTAAGACACGCTTCGGCGAATGACGACTTTTTGACGATCGCGGCGACATATATAGACATAAGCAAGCGGCGTGCCACCGGCAGACTGGGCGCCGGGCAACATGGCCTGCGCCGGTCCGGCCGGTGCGGCTGCCGCCCTGGCAAGGGCTTGCCGCGTGGAGCTCGAGCGGCGCTCTGGCTGTGCACGGACAGTTCAGGCCAATTTTGCGTCTGAAGGCTCTGCCAGTTCGATTTGCGGTGGTTCAGGGGGGTTGGCACAGCACTTGCTTTGTCCCCTATCGAGGAGCAACCCAATCATGTTCGACAACATCTTCGGTATTCACGAACCCGCACTGCTGCTGCAAGGTCAGCGTCTCAGTGTGCTGGCCAACAATATGGCCAACTCCGACACCCCGAACTTCAAGGCGCGGGACATCGACTTTGCCGAGGTGTTGGGTGGAACGCAAGGCGATGCGCCTTTGGCCCTCCGCGTTACCAATCCGGCTGATCTGACCCCGAGCGAGGGCGGGTTGCCGGCGGGTGAATTGAAGTATCGCAATCCTTATCAGGCATCACTCGACGGCAACACCGTGGAAATGCCGGTCGAGCAGGCGGCGTTCGCCGAAAACAACGTGAGGTATCAGGCGAGCCTCAACTTCATCAACGGCAAGATTGCGCTGTTGTCGTATGCCATCGCCGGCCAGTAAGCCAGCCACCAGGAGAGAATGCATGTCCTTGTTCAGTGTCTTCAACGTCGCCGGCAGCGCACTCAATGCGCAGACGATCCGGCTCAACACGACGGCGAGCAATCTCGCCAACGCAGAGAGCGTCAACGGCGATCCCAGCCAGGTGTACCGCGGCCGGCATGCGGTGTTCCAGGCCATGATGGACGATTCCGATACCAGCGACGATGGCCAGGATGCGTCAGCCGGTGTGCGGGTCCTCGGCATCGTCGAAAGCACGGAGCCACCCACCATGAGCTATCAGCCGAACAATCCGCAGGCCAACAAGGACGGTTACGTTTACATGTCGAACGTCAATTCCATCGAGGAAATGGCCAACATGATCTCGGCCAACCGCTCCTTCTCCACCAACGTCGAGGCGATCAACACGGCGCGCGACTTGCTGCTCAAAACGATTTCGATGGGTCACTAGGACTTTAAGGACCTTTATTTATGATCTCACAGATTCACGCTGCGACCACCGGGACGGGAACGGGTACCACCGGTACCACCGGCACGACGGGTACCGCCAGTGCCAGCAGTTCCTCGAGCACCTCCGGTGGATTGTCCGGCACCGGCAACGTCTCGCTCGGTGGCACGGATTTTCTGACGCTGATGCTGGCGCAGCTCAAGAACCAGGATCCGACCAGCCCGGTCGACAGCAACGCGTTCTTGAGCCAGTTGGCCCAATTGAGCACGGTCGAGGGAATCAACAGTTTGAACACCTCGTTCAGTACGCTGTCAAATTCGTTGACGGGGAACCAGGCGATGCAGGCATCCTCGCTGCTCGGCCACACCGCGTTGGTGCAGAGCTCGAGCGTCGCGACAAGCACGGCCGGCGAGGCCATCACCGGCGCCGTCATGGTGCCGCAGACCAGTTCCTCGGTCATCGTGAACATCACCAACTCGAGCGGCGAGCTCGTGAGCTCGATGAGTCTCGGCGCCCAGTCGTCCGGGCTCGCCAACTTCAGCTGGAACGGTACGGAAGGGGACGGCTCCGCCGCACCGGCCGGAACCTACAAGGTGACTGCGCAGGTGCAAGGGACCGCCGCCGGAACCGCAATCAGCACCTACATCAACGGCACGGTCGAAAGCGTGACGATGGGCTCCGGGACATCATCCACGGGAACCTCCTCCTCGACCTCGACCGGGACCTCCGGACT
>Ga0116228_10001318_pt1 | contig 20532 bp, 19 predicted proteins | sample S1TSphfallax_2_FD_89694 | JGI IMG/M metagenome (GOLD analysis project Ga0116228, IMG submission 89694) | Host-associated microbial communities from peat moss isolated from Minnesota, USA - S1T2_Fc - Sphagnum fallax MG | ecosystem: Host-associated > Plants > Peat moss > Unclassified | place...
CCAGCAGAGCATCATTCTGGACACGTTCGAACCCAACAAGCGCGGGCAGGCGATGTCGGTGGTGGCGGTGGCAACTATTGTCGCGCCGATCATTGGGCCGACGCTCGGCGGTTATATTACCGACAATTTTTCCTGGCGGTGGGTGTTCTTCCTGAACGTTCCAATCGGGATCATGGGTTTGTTCGGCGTGGCCGCCCTGGTGGAAGATCCGCCGTGGGTGAAGGAGCGGCGTAGCCAGGGGGTGGATTATATCGGTATCGCGCTGATTACCCTGGGGCTCGGCGCGCTGCAGGTGGCGATGGACCGTGGCGAGGATTCCGATTGGCTGACGTCGGGATTCATTCGGGTGATGTTCCTGCTCGCCTTTCTGGGGATTCTCGGCGCCATCGGGTGGCTGTTGACGGCGGAACGGCCGGTGTTGAACTTGCGCGTCATGATGAACCGCAATTTCGCGCTGGGCGTCACGATGATCGCCGCCATGGCGTTCGTGCTGTATTCCAGCGCGGTGGTGGTGCCGCAATTCGCGCAGCAGGTGATTGGCTATACGGCCACGGATGCCGGCCTGATCCTGTCGCCGGGCGGCGTGGTGGTGATCCTGCTGATTCCGATCGTGGTTCGCCTGCTGACGATAATGCCAACCCGCTACCTGATTGCGACCGGGTTTATGCTCATCGCATGCTCGCTGGTTTATTCCAGCACTCTGGTGCCCGACATTTCGTTTGGCCGGCTGGCCACGATGCGGGCCGCGCAAACCACCGGCCTGGCGTTTCTGTTCGTGCCGATTTCCACCATCGCCTACTCGACGGTGCCGCGCGACATGAACGGCGACGCCGCGGCGCTGTACACAATGTTCCGCAACGTGTTCGGTTCGATCGGCATTTCGACGTCGAGCGCGCTGATCACGTCGCGCACCCAGGTGCAGGAGGCGCATTTATCCTATTGGATGACTCCGCTCAACCAGCCCTACAATACGTTGCTTCAACACAACGAAGCCACCATCATCGCGATGGGCCAGTCGGCCGCCAGCGCGCCGGCGGTGGCGGCGGGCGTGATCTACCAGACGTTCCTCAAACAGGCCGAAGTACTGGCCTATTGCGACGTGTTCCGCATCTGCGCCGTGGCGGCGTTCTGCATCGTGCCGTTGACGTTCCTGTTCAGCAATTATAAACCGGCAAAAGGCGCGGGGGCCCCGGCGGCGCATTAGAGCGCGATCGGTTCAAGTTGACCAGGTTGAACAGTCGATCGCGCCCTAACTGGTTGTTTGAGAGCGTGAGCAACGCCGCCGGTTATTCAACCTGAAGCGATCACGCTCTCGGAAAGGAAGGAAGAAAGCATTTCTTTTTTGAAAAAAAGAAACAAAAAACTTTTGTCTGCTGCAAAACCATTATCGCATATTACGCGGTGCGCTTTAATAATCAAAAGTTTTTTGTTTCTTTTTTTCAAAAAAGAAATGCTGCTTCCCTTGCCTACCTTCCGTTAAACTTCGCCTGGCGCTTGTGCACGAATGCGCTGACACCTTCGGCGAAATCTTCCGTGAAGCCGGCCTCGGTCTGCAACGTCCGTTCCGTATCGAGCGAGGTGGCGAAACTCTGCTGAGCGCCGGTCCAGGCGGCTTGGCGAATCATGCCGAGGGTGCGGGTGGGGCCGGCGGCGAGGTCGCGGGCGAGGGCGAGGGTGGTTTGCAGCACATCGGCGTCGGGGACGACGCGGTTGATCAGGCCCCACACGAGGGCTTGCGGCGCGGGGAGGCGGTCGCCGAGGAGCATGAGCTCCATGGCGCGCACGCGGCCGACGGCCTGTGGCAGTAGCCAGGTGGCGCCGGCGTCCGGCACCAGGCCGATGCGGCGGAACGCCTGAAGGAAGTAGGCGCTTTCACCGGCGACGATGAGGTCGGCGGCCAGGGCGAGGCTGGCGCCGGCGCCGGCGGCGGCGCCGTGTACGGCGGACAGCCAGGGGATTGGCAGGTCGCGCAGGTGGAGCATGAGGGGGTTGACGTGGCGCTCGAGCGTCAGGCCGACATCGATGGGGCCGGCGTTCTCCGCGTCGCGGGGGGTGGTGAGATTCCATCCGCTGCAGAAGCCGCGGCCGGCGCCGCAGAGGACAGCGGCGCGCGCTTCCGCCGCAGCACGACGGAAGGCGTCGTCCAGCGCCAGCACGACGGAATCGGAAAGCGCGTTGAGTGTGGCCGGATCGTTCAGCCGGATGGTGGCGACGTTGTCGGTGATTTCGTATTCGACCATCGAGGCCATGGCGCCCCTCCCTGGGGTGTTTGCCCTAATGTGACGAGATTTATCGCCGCGTCCAGTGTGGGGTAGTTTGTTTTGAGTCGGCATGGATTGGGTGGGACGGGATGGGTGCGCTGGACGGGGTGACGATATTGGATTTGAGCCGGGTGCTGGCGGGGCCGTGGTGCACGCAGTTGCTGGCCGATCTTGGGGCACGGGTGATCAAGGTTGAACGGCCTGGCGAGGGCGACGATACACGGGCGTGGGGGCCGCCATGGCAGGAGAGCGCGGACCCGACCGGGCGGCGCATGTCCAGCTATTTTATGTCGGCCAATCGCGGCAAGCAGTCGGTGGCGGTTGATATTTCGCAACCGGAAGGCGCGGCATTGGTGCGGGCGCTGGCGGCGCAATGCGATGTGCTGGTGGAGAATTTCAAGGTTGGCGGCCTGGCGAAATACGGGTTGGGGTATGAGGCGCTGTCGGCGATCGATCCGCGGCTGATTTATTGTTCCATTACCGGGTTTGGCCAGGATGGGCCTTATGCCGAGCGGCCTGGCTACGATTTCGTCGTGCAGGGCATGGGCGGATTGATGGGGTTGACCGGCGTGCCCGATGGGGAACCGATGCGGGCGGGCGTGGCGATCACCGACCTGATGACGGGGATGTATGCGGTGAGCGGCGTGCTGGCGGCGTTGCTGCAACGGGAGCGAACCGGCCGCGGCCAGCATATCGATGTGGCGTTGCTGGACGTGCAGGTGGCGACGATGGCGAACCAGGCGCTGTATTACCTGGTAACGGGGCAAAATCCGGCGCGGCATGGCAACGCGCATGCGAGCATCGTGCCGTATGAGGCGTTCTCGACGCGCAACGGAGACATTACGGTCGCCGCCGGTAATGACGCGCAATTCCGGCGCCTGTGCGTGGTGCTGGGCGAGCCAGCGCTGGGCTTCGATGCGGAATATGCGACGAACGCGGCGCGGGTGCGGAACCGGCAGGCTTTGGTGTTGCGGTTGGGTGCGATGATGCGGGATTGGGATCAGGCTTCGTTGTTGAGGGCGCTAGAGGCGCACGGCGTGCCGGCGGGGCCGATCAATACGATGACGCAAGTATTTGCCGATGAGCAGGTGCGGCACAGGGAGATGGCTTTTGCCCAAACATCGCCGGTGTTTGGCGAGGTGCCGGCGGTGCGATGCCCGCTAAGATTTGGCGAGGCGTCGCATTCGGCCGGCAGCGCCCCGCCGGTGTTGGGTGCCGACACCGAGAACGTATTGATTGAGTTCCTGGGACTGGATGCGGCACGTATGTGTGCCCTGCGGAAGTCCGGGGTAATTTCATGAGCAAGAGTTTTTTGGTTGTTTTTTTCGAAAAAGAACTGTTTCCTTTCATTATAGCCCAGGCCCCGTGACGGAAAGCTCCCCGGTCGATTCCAGCTTGGCGGTGATGGCGTTGTACAGCCGCATGTCCTCGGTGCAGGCGGCCGCGATGCGTGCCTTTTCCGCGCCGGAAAGATCGCCCGCGGTCAATATGCGTGGTGCGGCGTTGGCGCGAAAAGTTCGCGTGAGACCCCAGCGCGCGCGGAGCCAGGTGGTGTAGAGCGCGACGTGGGTGATTTCGATGTCGACGCGGGCAAGATTGCGGAATGCGGAGTCCGCGGTGCCGTCGCCGAGCAGGGCGCACATCGGGTTTACCGGCAACAGGCCGTCGGTTGCAATGATGCGGTGGGCCAGTTCCCTGACGGTGGAAGCCGGCCAGTTCGGATCGAAATTTTGCAGGCCGGCGAGACTGCCCCAGTAGCGTGTGTCGGCGGTTTCGAAGTTCGGATCGCCTTTCATGCACAGCAGGACGTAGTTGGTGAACGAGATTGCGATTTCATGCGGGTGGCGCACGATGGTGAGAAGGCGGTCGGTGTAGCGGTAGAGTGCGCTGTCGATATACCAGGGCAGCGGCACATGGCCGCCGACGAAGATCGTATCGCCCTTTTTTTGAATCTGGCGCATGAACGCGTGCAGCCGGCGGGCGAGTTCTTCGTCGTCGTATCGACCGACCGACCGGATATTCTCGTGCAGGCAGGCATGGGCTTGGTCCATGGCGGCTTCGAAGTCGGTGCCTGCGCATTTGGGCAAATGGACGAACAGCAATCGTTGTCGGGCGGGAAAGGCTTCCAGGATACGGCGCAGGAGGTCGCGCCTGAATTCGTCCGAGCCGAACAGAAGTCGCGCTTCGGCGCGGGGATCGGCGGCGGCGGCCGACGCGCCGGCGGGCGGGCGGCCGAGAAAGGCATGCGCCAGTTGACGTGGCGAGGCACCGGACCAGTCCACGCTTGCGAACAGGGCATCCAGACCTTCGTCGGGGCGATAGCGCTGCAACACGCGAAGAAGTTCGCGCAGCGAAGCAGGGGCGGGCGTGAGCAATCGCGGGCCTCACTGGAAATGAATTGGCATGATGTTGGTGTCGAACGATCGGAACACGCGGTTGTATTGCCGGCCCCTTCGGGCCCGTTCGACATTAACTGAATCGAGTTGCCGGGTCGAACGGGGCCTAAGCGTTTGTTTGAAAGGGCATCCTTGTCGGCGTGACGATGCCTTATTTGCCGCCGATGCCTTATTTCGATGTGCCGATTCAACCTGCGGTATGGCAACGTGGCCCCGGACCGTGCATTGTATCTTGCATCGACTCCGACAAACATCACGATGGTCGATCATGTTCACCACCGTTTTTCGCACGATGTGTCTTGTGGCAAGCTGTATCCTCGCAGCCAATCCGGTGTGGGGAGGTTCGCTGACGACTTTATACAATTTCCGCGGCCACGCGGACGCGAATGTGGTCAACACACCTTTGATCTACCATGCGGGTGTATTGTACGGCACCAGCGGCAATGGCGGCCGTCATGATGTCGGCACCATCTTTAGCTTTGACCTGGCTACGAACGTGGAGACTGTCCGGTTCGATTTCGGCCGCCAAAGCGATGGTCAAAATCCTTCGAGTGGCCTGCAACTCTATCACGGTGCGTTCTACGGCACCGCGCTGCAAGGCGGCCGCGACGGTGCCTATGGCACGCTGTTCAAGTTCGATCCCGCCACGCCCCATTTGAAAACGGTTTACACCTTTGGGCCTTCGGGCGCCCGGCTGCCTTGTTGCGGGCTGCTTCAGTTAAGCGGAACATTCGTCGGCACGTCATACGGTGGCGGCGCATTTCTGCATGGTTCGATTTTCCGCATCGATCTTGCCACGCGCGTGCAAACAATATTGCATAGTTTCAAGCAGGGGGGGGACGAATACGCGTCGCCCGGCGGACCCCTTCTGCCGTACGGGGATGATGCTTACGGCTACACGTATGCCGGCGGTGCAAAGCGGAACGGCAATGTGTTCAAGCTGGACTCGCGAGATGGCAAATTCACGCTGCTGCATCAGTTTTCCGGCTCGCCCGATGGCAGCGGACCGGATGGCGGACTGGTGGCCGAAGACAACCTTGCGTATGGCGTTACGGCATGGGGCGGCGTGTCCGACAATGGCTCGATCTACGCCCTGGACATGCGGACGGGAAAACTGGCGATCCTGTACAGCTTCACGATGACCGGCGGCACCGGACCGTATGGCAAGCTGATTCTGCGGGATGGTGCGCTTTACGGCACAACTTCGGGTGGCGGCCAATACGATGCCGGGACGATTTTCAAAGTGGATGCAGCGACCGGCGCAGAGACCGTGCTGCACAGCTTCACGGGGGGAAGCCCGGACGGCGGCGTGCCCGGCGCCCTGACGTATCATGCAGGCGTGTTCTACGGCGCCACCCGCCAGGGCGGCAAACATCGCGTTGGCACCTTATTTATGCTGGTTCCTTGAGCGGGCCGGCGGCCGCGGTTGGTAACATTGCGTATTGTTACGGCACGGATAGCACCATGACGAGCGTGGTTGCCACCAAAGCCGGTTTCGGTGCGCCATCGATGTCCATGGTCACTTCGTTGGTTATGAGCGTGCGTCCGGGGCCGCGGTCCTCGAACGACAGCATGCGGACGCGGTTGCGAATGCGGTCGCCGCATTTCACCGGGGTGAGAAACCGCACGCGGTCCAGGCCGTAATTCAGGCCGCCCAGCACGCCGGGGAGGTTCAGCCATGTCTGGCTGCTGAGGGCGGGCAGCAGCGACAAGGTCAGGAAACCGTGCGCGATGGTGGTGCCGAAGGGGCCGGCGGCGGCGCGCGCGCGGTCCACATGGATCCATTGGTGGTCGCCGGTGACGTCGGCAAAGCGGTCGATCCGGTCCTGGTCGATGGTGAGCCAGTCCGACAGGCTGATTTCGGTGCCTACCTTGGCGCGCAGCGACTCTATGGCGGACATGGGGCTCTCAAAGAAGGGCGGAAGGAAGTATTTCTTTTTTGAAGAAAAGAAACAAGAAACTTTTCTCCGGTGGCTGACGCGGCCGTAACAAGGGCGCGCCGGGATTACTTGTACTGCTCTGCAATGACGCGGTATCGCGCCTGCTTTTCCGCCTCCGCCTCCGGCGAGCGGAAGCGGCGCACCAGATGATGAATGTGCGGGCCGCCGTTGCCTTGGCCCAGCAGCGCGGCGTTCAGCGGCAGCAGCCCGATATCGACACCCAGCACCTTTTCATGCACGGCGCCGCTGTAGCGGACCGGCTTTTCGCCGCCGCAGCGCAGCAGGCGCACCTGGCGGTCCGGGTAGGGCGCGACCTCGCCGGATTTGTCGGCGCCGAGAAAATTATAGCGCGGCAAGGCGTAAGCGTCGTGTTCCGCGTCGCGAAGCAGGTCCAGCAGCGGGGCGTGATCCTCCGGGCATAGTTCCTCATCCGCATCGAGCATCAGCACCCAGGCCGCTTGCGGGGGCACCAGGTCGAGCGCGGCGTTGCGCATGACATCGAAACGGTCGGCCGGGTGCCCCTGCAGCACGAAGGGTTTGCCAATCGTTTCGAGGCAGGCTCGGGCGCGCGGGATGGTGTCGTCGGTGCTGCCGGTATCCAGCAGCACGAACCCGGCGGCGATGGGGGCGACACTTTCCAGCATATTCACTACGCTGTCGTGTTCGTTGCGCATAATGGCGGCGAGCCAGAGCGAAGGCGCGTCAACCGGAACCGGCGGCGTGTAGGCGGCCTGGGTGTAGCAGACAGGTAGAAACCAGCCGCCTAGGGAGCGCGCGGTCAGGCCGGCGACGTCGATCGTTCGTTCCGCGTGGGGCCAGGTGGCGGTTGCATCGGCGATATCGGCGGTGCCGAGCACGATGGCGCGTGAGGCGACGACTGGGCGGAGGGCCGCGAGCCAATGCGGCGCGTCGCGGAACAGCGCCAGCACGTCGATCCGCAGATCACATTCCTGCAGGAATTTGCACAAATCGGCGGCGTCGAAACGAATCCGCAGCAGCGTGGCGCCGCCTGGCAATTCCCCGACCTGCGGCAGGAATGCGGGGAAATGCGGCGCGATATGCAGCACCGCGGGGCGGCCGGTTTCCAGTGGCAACAGGTCCGCCATGTTGATGCCTGCGTCGCCAACAACAACGGCCAGATGCACGTGCGCGTGGGCGCGCAGGATGAGGCGCATGATGCCGGCGCGTTCCGGCGCCGGCGGGAAATGTTCGGCCGCCGCCGCCCCACCGGCGCGGCGGAGAAATCCTTGCGCGAGGCGGGCCGGGGCGGCGCCCGCGATGCCGGCGAACAGAGTAGAGAATTCCGCCGATTGCAGAATGGCGGCGCGCCCGCGCACGAATTCGCCGTAGTAGTCCTTGAAGGCGGCAATGGTGTCGGGTGTTTCGGGCGCGCGGCCGAGCAGGCAGCGGTAGAGCGTTTCTACGTCGGCGTCGGTTAGCATGGCGACGAAGTATTTCTTTTTTGAAAGAACGCAACAAAAAACCTTTGCCCGATTGCTGCCGCGCTCACATTGCGGCGTTGGTGCGATCCTAAACAGAAAACGGTTTTTTGGTTCTTTTTTTCAAAGAAGAACTGCTTCCTGTCCGTCGGCCGTTTCATGCAAATTCCGGAAAAACAGCAGCCGCGGCAGCGATTGTCTCGGGCGACACCGGCGCAAGGCGCGGCAATTCGGCGAGGATGCGGATCGCGCCGTGGCGGACGATGGCGTCGCGATTGCCGGGCGATGCGTCGCCGACGAGCACGACGCCGAGGATATGCAGCTTTCGGATACGTAACGCTTCCAGCGACAGCAGGGTGTGGTTGATGGTGCCGAGCGTCGTGCGGGCCACCAGGATGATCGGCAGCGCCAGGCGCACCATGATATCCACCGTCAGCGCGGCGGCACAAATTGGCGCGAGCACGCCGCCGGCGCCTTCGACCACGAGGGGTTCGCGTGATCGGGGGAGATCGAAATCATTCAGTGTCACGCTGGCGCCTTCGGCGGCGGCGGCGGCTTCCACCGAGAGTGAGGCAGCGAAGGCATGGCGAGGTGGGTGGATGCGTGTGGGCGGCAAGCCGGTGAGATGCCGGATTGTTTCGCTGTCGCCGGGCTCGTCGGCGAGGCCGGTTTGGGCGGGTTTCCAGTAGTCGGCGTTCCAACGCCGCACCAGGCAGGCGGAAACGATGGTTTTGCCGACGCCGGTGTCGGTGCCGGTGACGAAGGCGCCTTTGACCAAAGAACCAGGCGCCATCAGGCTGCACGGCGCAAAGCGGGCCAAGTTGCGCGCATGGCAGTCATGAGCGTGGCGATGGCCTCGGCGTCGTGCACGGCGGACAGGGCGAAGCGCAGGCGGCTTGTGCCGGCGGGCACGGTAGGGGGACGGATGGCAACGGCCAGGATGCCGCGCTCGCGCAAGGCGGCGGCGAGATCGAGGGCGTCGCGCGCGTCGCCTACCAGGGCCGGAATGATGTGTGTGCTGGAGGCGCCGGTGTCGATGCCGAGATCGGTGAAGGCGGCGCGGACGGCGTGGGCGTTTTCGGCCAGGGTGGCGCGTTCGGCATCCATGGCGGGAACGAGATCGAGGGCGGCATCGATGGCGCCGAGGATGGGCGGGGGCAAGGCGGTGGTGTAGACAAAACCGGCGCAGGCGTTTTGCAGGAAGTCGATGACGGGGCGGCTTGCGGCCACATAGGCGCCGAAACTTCCCAGCGCCTTGCTGAAGGTTCCCATCACGAGGTCGATGCCGGGGCGGTGCGCGCAGAGGCCCATACCGGCCGCGCCGAGCACGCCGGTCGCATGCGCCTCGTCGATGTAAAGGAAGCCGTTATATCTGGCGGCCAGGGTGGTGAGCGCGGCAATGTCGGCGCGATCGCCGTCCATCGAGAACACGCTTTCGGTGACGATGAAGCGCTGGCCGGGTGCATTTTTGTTTTCTTCAAGCAACGCTGCGAGATGCCCTGGGTCATTGTGGCGAAAGCGGATCGGCTTGATGCCGGCGATGCGCGCGCCATGCACCAGGCTGGAATGGTTCAGGTCGTCGGCGAACAGTTTTGCCGCGGGCCCGGCAAAGCGCAGCAGCGCGCCGAGCACGGCCACATTGGCTTGCCATCCGCTCGCCAGCAGCATCGCCGCCTCATGCCCCTTCAGGGCCGCAACCCGAGCCTCGATGGCGGCATGCTGTTCGAAGGTGCCGCAGACCAGGCGTGACGCCCCCGCCCCGGTTCCCAGCCTGTCGCCGTATTCGGCCGCGCGTTCGGCAAGCAGTGGATGGCGGGACAAACCAAGGTAGTCGTTGGAGGAGAAATTCAGCAGCTGGTGGCCGTCGCGCATGACGGAGCCCGGGCGTTCCGGGCGCGTCGCGACGAGCGCACGCCGCAGGCCGGCTGCTTGGAGGCGGTCGAGTTCAGCGGTAAAGAGGGCGTCGAAGCGGGACATCGGCCTCCAGCCTTCCGGCATTGCGCGTTCTACGCGAGTTGGAGTCTCGGCACACACGCAGGGGTGGCGTCAAGTCAATCAATGGCCTCGTGTAATGCCACAACCCGCATTCCGTTGGCGATAATGGCCATGTTGTGCGTTACCGGGTCGACGAGGCAATGGTGCCGATGCAGCGTGTCAGGCATGGCTTGGAGGCAGGTCACTGATAAGTAAAAGTTTTTTGTTTGTTTTTTTCAAAAAAGAAATGCTTCCTTCGTTTCCTTCTTTGTCATCCCCCAGCACTTGCCGCTAAATGGCTCCATGAACGCCATTCCACCCACCCCGCTGCGCCACGACTGGTCCACCGCAGAGATTCAGGCCTTGCTGGAGGCGCCTTTCCCGGAACTGATGTTCCGGGCGCTGTCGGTGCATCGGGCGCACCATGATCCGTGCCGGGTGCAGATCAGCACCTTGCTCAGCATCAAGACCGGCGGCTGCCCGGAAGATTGCGCCTATTGCCCGCAGAGTGCGGCTTACGACACCGGTGTGCCCGCCAGCAAGCTGATGGAAGTCGGTGCCGTGCTGGCCGAAGCGCGGGCGGCGCGGGACGCGGGTGCGACAAGGTTCTGCATGGGCGCCGCCTGGCGCGGCCCGAAGGATCGCGATCTGGACGCGGTATGCGCCATGGTGGAGGGCGTGCGGGCGCTCGGGCTGGAAAGCTGCGTAACCTTGGGGATGCTGACGGCGCCGCAAGCCGAGCGGCTCGCGGCGGCGGGCCTTGATTACTACAACCACAATCTGGATACGTCCCCGGAATACTACGGCGACATCATCACCACACGAACATATCAGGAGCGGCTCGATACGCTGGCGCAGGTGCGGGATGCCGGCATCAATGTGTGCTGCGGCGGCATTGTGGGCATGGGCGAGGCGGCGTCCGACCGTGCCGGCCTGATCGCCGCGCTGGCCAATTTGCCGAAGCATCCCGAAAGTGTGCCGATCAATGCGCTGGTGCGGGTGGCGGGCACGCCCTTGGCGGCGGCCGCCCCGATCGATCCGATCGATTTTGCGCGGGTGATCGCGGTGGCGCGGATCACCATGCCGGTTTCGTATGTCCGGCTGTCCGCCGGCCGTGAGGGGATGACGGACGAGGCTCAGGCGCTTTGTTTTCTGGCCGGCGCCAACTCGATCTTTTATGGCCCGCGCCTGCTGACCACAGCCAACCCGGCGGCCGATCGCGACCGCGCGCTCCTGGCCCGCCTGGGGATGCAGGCTGGGTGAGGCCAGGCGCCGCGCCTGTTCAGTCCGTGCTGCGTTCCGTTTGGCGCCCCTATACGCAAATGCAAACCGCGCTGCCGCCGCTGCGCGCGGTGCGCACCGAGGGCGCGCGTATTCATCTCGATGACGGCCGCGTTCTGATCGACGGCACCGCAAGCTGGTGGACGGCCTGCCATGGCTACAACCACCCGCACATCCGCGCCGCCGTGGCCCGCCAGTTGGCAACGATGCCGCATGTGATGTTTGGCGGCCTCACGCATGATCCGGCGGAGCAGCTCGCCGAACGTTTGACGTCGCTGCTGCCGGGCGACCTCAACCACGTGTTTTTCGCCGATAGCGGATCGGTCGCGGTTGAGGTGGCGATGAAGATGGCCGCGCAATACTGGCTCAATCAAGGCATCCGCACGCGTACGCAATTTCTCGCGTTTGGCGGTGGTTATCATGGCGACACGTTCGCCACGATGGCGGTGTGCGACCCCGAGGAGGGCATGCACGCGCTGTTCGGGCCATTGCTTCCGCGCCACGTCATCCGGCCCCTGCCGCGGGACGAAGCGGGTGAAGCTGCCTTGGAACAGTTCCTCGACGAGCACGCGGAGACGCTGGCCGGCATTCTGGTAGAGCCGCTGGCGCAAGGCGCGGGCGGCATGATTTTCCATGATGGTGCCGTGCTGCGCCGCTTGCGGGCGTTGGCCGACCGGCATGGGCTGCCGCTGATTTTCGATGAAATATTCACCGGCTTCGGCCGTACCGGCACGATGTTCGCGTGCGAGGAGGCCGGCGTTGTGCCGGATATCATAACGCTCTCGAAAGCGCTCACCGGCGGCACCATGGCGCTGTCGGCCGCCATCGCGCGCACACATATATTTGAGGCTTTTCTCGGCACCGCGCCGGAACACGCGCTGATGCACGGCCCAACCTACATGGCAAACCCGCTGGCCTGCTCGGCAGCATTGGCGTCGCTCGAGCTGTTCGCCGCCGAACCTCGCCTGGCGCAGGTGGCCGCCGTCGGCGCCGCGATGGCCAACCAGTTGGAAGCCTGCCGCGAGCTGCCCGGCGTGCGCGACGTGCGGATGCTCGGCGCCATCGGCGTGGTGGAGTTGCACCGGATCGCCGACATGAACGCGCTCAAGGCCGCGCTCGCCGAGGCCGGCGTCTGGGTGCGCCCGTTCCGCAATATCGTATATCTGACCCCCGCTTTTACCATCACCGCGGAAGATTTGGGGTTCCTGTGCAGCGCGGTCGGGCAGGTGCTGGCGCAGACCCCAGGCGGCGGCGCCTAGGGGCGACGGCCCGTTGCGCTGCGGTTGCAGGCCTTGGCCTTCCTCCCGGCGGTGAGGGTCGCTATAAGCGCTCCGGCGGCGGGTGTGGCGAAATGGTAACCGCATCTGACTCAAAATCAGACGGGGGCAACCCCTTGCCGGTTCGAGTCCGGCCACCCGCACCAATTTCAAACACTTGGCACGCGCTTTGTTGCTGGTGTGGTGGTGATGTTTCCCGGTTGGGAAATCGGTTTTCCTGCCTGTTTCCGTGCTGTTCTTGCTGGCCTGAAGACGTGCGATAAGGTTTGCCGGGACGGAGATCTGACGCGTGATCAGGATGCGGAGCGACGTTTTTGAGGCGTTCCGGTTAATCGATATACCGGAGGACAAGGACCTCAAGGCCGACATGCTTCTCGTTAGATGGATGCTTGGCTTTGTATTAGCCTTGCAGATTGCCTTCGCGTTCAAGGTGTTTCTCGACATTAACTGAATCAAGTTTCACGGTCGAACGGGCCCTATGGCGGCGCTCATTTCGATTTGTCATTTGCAAGCGCCGAGGAAGCGGTTCCTTTTTGAAAAAAAAGAACGAAGAAATTTTTGGTCTTACTTCCTTGCTTCGCCAATGTTATCCAAGTCGCCAAAACGTGGTAATTGGCCCTCCCGCTGCGTTGGCCGCAATGATAGGGAGGCAGCTGCATGGATCCTGGGGCGAAGCGATGCGACGAGCGGTAATCTCAGGCGTGTTTGCGATGATGGCGTCGGCGCCGTCGCTGCACGCCGCACGGGTAAAATACAAGTTCATCGGCGGCGATTTTGGTATGGTTTCTGGGTGCCTGACCACGAAGGATCACGTTACCGTGACGTTGGTCCTAGACGCTCCAATACCCGAGGGTGGTTGCAACGCCGACCCGCCCACGTCGGTCAAGATCAATGATGGGGTTCACAAAGACCGCGGTAGCAGCACCTTCAACGGTCAAGTCAATATCTGCAAACAGGGCCGGAGAGCCTATACCTGGATCGTCAGCGGCGTTTTGCAGTCAAAATCCGGTAATCCCCTGCTGGGTGTCGACCTGGAAAACACCCAGGACAGCGTTGTCGATGAAGCTATCGATTACACCGGACAGTGCGCGCCGGAGAGCGAGGGCAGCACCAGCGCGCCCGGCAAATGGTCCAAGCGTTGATCCCGCATTCTATCGAGCCTGTCGCCGCTTAGAGCGCGATCGGTTCAAGTCGACTTTGGTTCAACGGTCGATCGCGCCCCAGTTCGTTGTTTGAGAGCGTGAGCAACGCCGCAGGTTAATGAACCTCAAGCGATCACGCTCTTAGACGAAGGCATGGCTGAGACGAAGGCATGGCGCGTAGCAGCGCGTCCGCCAAACGACGCTTGTTCTGTATTTGTTCGTGCGCTATCGTGCGCCATGTCCGCGTCCGTAAACCTCTCTCCCGCCGACCCGGCCGAGCTCGAGCAGGCTCTTGCTCACGCACTACGCTTCGACGGGCGCAAGCAGTTCCGCCCCTCGGGGGAGATGATGGCCAAGATCACGGCCGCGCACCTGCTGGAGCAGCTCAAGCAGGCTGGCTACGTCGTGATGAAGAAGCCGCCGGCGGCACGGCACGTGGCCCCGGCTTGTGGGCCAGATGGAAACGTGCCCGGTGGAAACGTGCCGGGTGGAAACGTGCCGGGTGGAAAATTTATTGCCGCCGGCGAGGTTTAGACGCATGCCCGACGGGCGCCGCTGTACGGGCAATCAAGATTTTGCGGAAAAACGCGCCGGCGCGGCTTGATTCGATTGTCGACCGTTCGGGAGAGTGGTAATTCGTAACGTGGCGCGACCATTGCCGGTTGCGCCTAAAACCGAGGGGAAAAAAATGTTCAGCAGGATGCAAATTTTTGGCGCGGCGGCGTATGGTTTCGCCGGCCTGGTTGCGTTTAGCGGCACCGCAACGGCTGGCGATGCGCCCGGCATGGTCGGTCACAACTTCGTGACGCCGCTGAGCGTGCAGCACAATCCTCACGCAACGAGCAAACTGTGCAAGATCGGCGGCGTATGGACCAGCGAGTATGACGCAACCATCACGCTTGCGGGCAAGAAGGGCAAGAAGGGCACATACACCTACGGCAGCGGTTGTACGTGGAAAGTCAAAACGTCCGGGCTGACCCAGACCGGCTTCACCGCGACGATGACGCCGGAAAAATCGGAGGCGTGTGACGGCTATCAATGTTTTTCCGAGGCCCTTGAATTCCAGGGCAGTTGCGACTCCGTTGCCGGCACCTTTACCAATTGCGACGGAAGCGGTGGTGACGATTCCTGGACCAAACAGTAAATCCTTTCTGCTGTCTGCGCCGGCCCGCACGGCCGGCGCAGACAGACACCTCATCACGAACCTGGCCCTCGCGAACATTGATCAGCCGGATTGAACCGGGCGCTTCGCGAATGCATACGGGCGTCCATTTGATTATCGCCCCAGCCACCTGTCGATCACCGGCACATCAGTGCGGCGAATTCGGCTTTGTTGCGGGTGACAAGGGTCAGCCCGCCGCACAGGGCAGTCGCGGCAATCAGCGCTGTCGATGACGGCAGCCGGTGCTTGCCGGCGTGCCGATCCAGGCGGACATTTTCCCCGAAAGGTCAGACCGGTCCGTCGGCCTGCGGTTCTCCCAAGCGGGCAAGCCGCCGGATCGCCGTGCGATTGCACCAGCCTTCCATCCACTGCGCGAATTCCGCCGTTCCCGGCAGGTAGGGATCGTCGGCAAGCGCGCCGCCGGCGTCCGCGGCAAAGGCGCCCTCCGACGTGCAGGGGCGGTAGCGCGCGTTTGCCGGCAATTCCGGTTCATCTGACATCGGGGTAGCATGGCACGGGCGAATGCCACCGTAGGTCTCGAAGTGTCACAAGCGACGCGGCAGGTTCGTTTCCGGGTAGCCTGGCGTGCCTCCACGCCTGTATGCCGATATGGTGAAACCACGCTGACGCAGCCCGCACGTCATGATATCGCAGTCACGCCGCGTGTAACATATTCGTGAGAGGATCCGGCAGGCCGTGGACAATATCGACCGCCTGTTTGAGCTGCTGGTCCGGCGCAACCGAGGCCTCGGGCTGCTGACCGCGTGCGTCACCGTGATCATCGCCATCTCCATTCGGATCGCCATCCCGTTCTCCGGGTATCCGTTCTCGACGTTCCTGCCGGCGGTCCTGATCACCGCCCTGGTGGGCGGATGGTTGCCCGCCGGCCTGGCCGCGTCGGTGTCGATCTTGTACGCATTGCACTTTCTGATGCCCGCCACGCACGCCTATCCCGCCGCGGTGAACTCGCTACCCGGCGTTGTTGTCGCGGCGGTGATTTTTGCGACCCAGATCGCCTGCCTGGGAGTGATCCGCGTGGCCGCCCGCCGGGCTGTCGCGCGCCGCCGCCGCGCCGACGAGCTGCTGGCCGAACGTGACGTCATGTTCCGCGAGTTGCAGCATCGCGTTGCCAACAACATGCAATTCATTTCCAGCCTTCTGGCGCTGCAGAGCCGGCAATTGCCGCCTGGCGATGCGGGGCGCATTGCGATGCGAGACGCCGCCACAAGGTTGCAGCGCTTCGGTACGATTCACCGAAGGTTGCATGACGCGCACCGCGCCGAGCGGCGTTTCGATACGCTGGCGCATGATGTGCTGCTCGACCTTCTGGTCGCCACTGGGTGCGAGCACGTCAAGCTGACGATAAGCGCCGATCCGGCGCCGTTACCGCTCGATACGCTGACCACGCTGATCCTTATCACCACCGAGGCCGCAACCAATGCGGTGAAGCACGTCTTCGCGCAGGGCCGCGGCAAGCAGCTCGATGTCACGTTGGCGCGCCTGGACGACGGCGCCTTCGATCTCAGGATCGCTGATGACGGGCCAGGATTTCCCGAGCCGGCGCAGACCAGCTACAGTCTCGGCTGCAAGATCATGCGGTCGCTGGTGGACGGCCTGCACGGCACGATGCGCACCTTTTCGGACAACGGCGCCGTGGTGCGGGTCACGTTTACCGCTGAAGCTGCCGCCAGCGAAACATTCCCAGCGACCCCCGTCCCAGTGTCCCCCGTCGCCATGCACGTCGAAGGCCCCGTCGCGGAGCCACGGCGCGCCGCGGCGTCGGCCGCTCCGGGAACCGCACACGTCCATATGCGTTCAGCCGTCGGGCGATGAGCCCGGGGTCGATCGGAGTGGTGAATATGCGTTTTGCCTTGGTGCTCGGAACAATGCTCAGCTGCGCGACAATGCTCGAAAATCTGCCGGCAGAGGCAGCGATCGCGCCGGTGGCCGCGTCGCCCGCGGCCATGACCGCACAAAGCGATGTGCACAAGATTTGGTGGAACTGGCACGGACGCCGTTGGTATCACCGCCGCTGGTATGGCCGCCGTTTCGTCGGCGGCGTGTGGGTCGCGCCCCATTGGGGCTATTACTGATCGCTGGGGTTAAGGGAGGAAGTATTTCTTTTTTGAAAAAAAGAAACAAAAAACTTTTCTAGTTTAAAAAACGCCGCCTCCTGCTCTTGGGGTTCCGAGGGTTCGATGCCGGGCTTTACCCTGTGCTGCCCCCCCGCTATAGGGAGCGCCCGTCTGGTCCCGGATAGCTCAGTTGGTAGAGCAAGCGACTGTTAATCGCTCGGTCGTAGGTTCGAGTCCTACTCCGGGAGCCATTCTTGCAGCTACTGCGTTGTAAATACTAGGTTTTGGCAGCCCGTTGCCTGCCAGCCTACGCTTCATCGCACATTTTTGAATGAGGCGTTCTTCGCGGATCGGAAGGAACGCACCGGCAACCTGCTACGGGCGAACGTCTTGAACGTGTCCGGTATAATGGTTGGCTACCCACTTGACGTGAATCAACGCAAAACGCCTTGCGCGGCCCCATCTATGCCCCAGAATTTGCCAAAGGAGCTGTCCATGCTCGCTCAGGACGTTATGACGCGCGCCGTTCTCACGGTTACCCCGGACACCAAACTGGTGGACGCCGCGACCCGCATGCTGGAAGCCCATGTCAGCGCCCTGCCGGTGCTCGACACCGCCGGCAAACTCGTCGGCATTATTTCGGAGGGCGACCTGCTCCGCCGCACCGAAACCGGCACCGAATCGCATCACCCCGGCTGGGTGGAGCTCTTCCTGGGGCCCGCCCGCCTGGCCACCGAATATGTCCGCACCCATGCCCGTACGGTACGCGACGTCATGACCGAAACGCCGGTCACCGCAGCCGAGGATGCCTCGCTCGCCGACGTGGTGAAGCTGATGGAGCGCCGGAACATCAAGCGCGTGCCGATCATGCGCGGCGAAACCATGGTCGGTGTCGTCAGCCGCGCCGACCTCGTCCGCCTGCTGGTGACCAAGCTCGCCGCGTCCCCCATCGCCATCGCCAGCGACACGGTCATTCACGACGCGGTGTGCCTGGAACTGGCGCATACGAAATGGGCCAATGCGCACAACGTCAGCGTGGACGTCCACAGCGGCGTTGTGACCCTCGAAGGTGTGCTATTCAACGAAGCCCTCCGCCCCGCGCTCCGCGTCGCCGCGGAAAACACGCCCGGCGTCAAATCGGTCGAAGATCACATGGTATGGGTCGAACCCGTCACCGGCGCCGCCCTCGGCGCCTGAGCGGGGGAAGCAGGCCGGGGGGCTCTGCCCCCTGGACCCCGGCTAAGGGTCTGGGGACTTGTCCCCGTCACGCCAATGCGTGCTGCGCACGACGGCGTCGAGGGGCAGAGCCCCGGCTTGCTTCCTTCACGCAGCCAGCGTCTCGTCTTCGACCAGTACCATGTCGGTGAATGGACGATTTGTTCCGGTGTCAGCATGCAGGGTCTGTCCGCGCCATACGACGACGTCGTCCCAGAAGCTTGCCACGATTTGCGCCACTGACAGCACGTCGCGCAATGGCAGCAGCCAGAGCGGCACGGGCGGTGCTGGCCGGCTGCGTAACGGTCGCAGTGCCGCGTCGATGCCGCGCGACAAGGCTGCCCGCAATGTCCACATGCACGCAAAGCACAGAATGGCCGCCAGCGACCCGCCCGACAGCAGCACCCACAGCAGCGCCCAGAATAGCGGATATTGCACCACCGTACCGGCATGTGCGACCGGCGCCAGCACGCGGATGGTGCGCGACCAGCGCTGTTCATGCAGCCACAGCGCGCCGAGCGTTCGTTCCTGCACCGTGACCACCGGCAGTGTCGGCGCGATCCGCACCGCCAGGCCCGCCTGCCGCACCAGGGCGCCGAGGACGTTGTCGTCCGCCAGGTGATCGACCAGCGCGCGCAGTCCGCCGACGCGGGTCAGTGTGTCGCGCCGGAGTGCCATGGTGCCGCCGAGGCAATCCTGCCGCCCGACCGCCACCGCAATCAGCGCGCTGGGCAGGAACATGTGCGACAAATGGATCGCCCCGAGTTGCGCGGCGACCCCCTCCGCGGCTGGCTCGCCGGCGCCGATCGTCGTCACCAGGCCGGTACCGTGCTGCTCCAGCGTCGCCACCACCTGCGCCAGGTAGTCCGGGCGCACATGCAGGTCGCTGTCGGCGATCACCAGCACATCGTGTTTGGCGCAGGGCAGCATGTTCATCAGGTTGCCGATCTTGCGATTGGCGCCGTGCAGCCGCGGGTCCACCACGATGGCGATATCGCAGGCAGGAAACCGCGCCCGCACCCGGCGCGCCACCGCCAGCGCCGGATCACGCGGGTGCTGCGCGCCGATAATCAGCTGATAGCGAGGATAATCCTGTAGGCAGAACGACGTAATCGCCTGCTCAAGCAACGGCTCATCGCCGCACACCGGCTTGAGGATTGAGACCGGCGGCATCTGACCTGGCTTTATCAGACCGCGCGTTATCGGACCCTCGGCCGGGCGCACCCGCGCGGCGAACGCCAGAACCAATAACAGCCCAGCCACAGCCTGCGCGGCGCCGAGGGCCGTCAGGGCCAGGAGCAGCCCATAAACTCCGTGCATCGACCCCCCGTCATGCAGCCTAACGCACGTGGAAGCAGTCTTTCAACCTGTGCGCGCAATAGCCAGTAGCAGCCTCACGCCCTGCCGCGAAGGATAAAGTCGATCGTACGGCCAGCAAGCCACACACCACCGGCATGCGCCGTCACCAACCCGCGGGTGTTGATTCGCCGCGCGCCGCACCAAATATCGCGGCTATCTCAAACATTTTGTGGAGCCACCATGTCCGCTACCGAGACGTCGCCTCCCCTTGAGCGTCACAGTTTCGGCGCCGAAGTTGGGCGCCTGCTCGACCTGGTTGTACATTCGCTTTACTCCGAGCGCGAAATCTTCCTGCGCGAGTTGGTCGCCAACGCGGCCGACGCGACCGATCGCCGGCGCTTCGAATCGCTCACCAACCCCGCCATCAGCGCGCCCACCGACGCGAAGATCCGTGTCGAGCCCGATCGCCCGGCCCGCAGCCTTATCATCGAGGATGACGGCATCGGCATGAGCCGCGATGAGCTCGCGCAGAATCTCGGCACCATCGCGCGCAGCGGCACCCGCGCTTTCACCGCCTCGCTCGAAGGCGCCAAGCCCGATGAACGGCCCGCGCTGATCGGCCAGTTCGGCGTCGGCTTCTACTCGGCTTTCATGGTCGCCGACCGGGTCGAGGTCACTTCCCGCCGCGCCGACAGCGAGCAGGCCTGGACCTGGGCCAGCGAAGGCGCCGGCGAATACACGCTGGCCCGCGGCGAGCGCGCGCGCCCAGGCACCACCATTACCCTGCACCTCAAATCGGACGCGGAAGAATATCTCGACGCCTACCGCCTCGAAACGATCATCCGCAAATGGGCCGACCACATCACGCTGCCGGTCACCATCAGCCGCGACGGCAAGGACGTTCCGGCCAACGAAGGCACCGCGCTGTGGCGCAAGCCGAAAGCGGACATCGAGGAGAAATCCTACACCGAACTCTATCGCCACGTCAGCCACGGCTTCGACGAGCCCTGGGCGACACTGCACTGGCGCGCCGAAGGCCAGATGGAGTTCTACGCGCTGCTGTTCATTCCC
>Ga0116228_10001322_pt1 | contig 20503 bp, 17 predicted proteins | sample S1TSphfallax_2_FD_89694 | JGI IMG/M metagenome (GOLD analysis project Ga0116228, IMG submission 89694) | Host-associated microbial communities from peat moss isolated from Minnesota, USA - S1T2_Fc - Sphagnum fallax MG | ecosystem: Host-associated > Plants > Peat moss > Unclassified | place...
ATTTTCTTGGCTCAATTTGTGCTCCTCTGAATTCCGAGAACTGAAGAAGAGAGAGCGAGGTCTTGCTGTTTGTGTCTCTTGCCTGCTTTTTGGGTTTTCTATTTTATTTTAATTATTTTGGCCTGGCGGTTTTGGTTATTTTTTAAATGAGAAGTCTGCCTGCAACAAGAAGATGCAGAGGTGCGTGTTTTTCAACATTTGTGTTTCCTTCCTGTCAGAATACAACTCGAAGAGTGTGATTTCTTATTACATTGTGCTTCAACAGGCAGCTTGGTCTGTTATTCCGAAGTTTTGATGTCGACCCAAGTCCTGTGTTAGGCACAGATTCCATAAGAACCAGAGACAAAGAAAGAGGTGAATGGAAACCCCAAATCTGGGAGATTACAAAGGGAATTCGCATGTCTACATGAGTCCAATAATATGGTGCATTTCTGTGATACCCATCTAGTTTTTTTCTGGACATTGAAGTTTGTCTCTAGAGTGAAATTCTGCATGGCATGGCTGCTAAAAGAAGTCTGGTTCCAGAATTGAATTCTGGAATAACCAAACCCTAGGGTGGACAAAACCTTTCTGTATCTACCCTCAAGAGAAGATTTCCAGAATGAAGCTCCAGAATTTCATCATACTTACATTTTTAAATTCTTTTGTCCCAGGCATGATCATGTTCTGATGATGTCTGCTGATGTGCTGCTTACTCTTACTTTATGGTAGTAACATTAGCCCTTTTCTTTTCTTCCAAGTCTTACAATGTGTCTGTGTTCAGTGTTGGGAAGAATCAAACCTTTTGAATAGTTCAACATGGGGAAGAAGATGAGCTTTTCTTTAATCTGGGAAAGATCAGTGTACACTTTCAAGGGTTTTTTTGTGTTGGTCCTCTAAGCCTAATGCAGTCTAAAGCTAGGCCTGTTGATAGATCAATTTCCAGCTGTTGACCTGAATGATCTGCTGCTGCTGCCGGCCTCTACATGGTTCCTGAATATAATTTGTTGCAAAAGAATATGTCCATAATTTGGGTTTTTGTTCATCTTGTTGCACAAGGCAATTGGCCATGCATGTGTACTTGCCATAAAAGTCTATCGGGTGAACTTTAAGCAACCTGGAAAGGGGTGATCTGTGATTGAATTTTTTTGGCTTTACATCCTTCCAGAGGAGGAGATTATTTGAATTTGAGCATAGGAAAATTTATCCTTCTCCCCATAGCAGCAACTGTGCTTTTGATCTTGCTCAATTGTGTGTATGACATCAAGCTGTGCTTGTCTCTGTTTACTGTCAGGACTCTGTCTATGTGAGGTTGTTGATTGTCCCCGACAGCAATGTTGGAGTATACAGAGGAGGACAAAAGTGATGAAGGACCACCTTCCTCAAGTGTGGTAGAGAGGTCTCCTGCTGCCAACAAGACAGGGACTGCTGATCGGCTGGTCTACAAATTGGTCAAGGTATGTGTTCCCCTTGTTTTTTGTAGTTCCATGCAATGTGTATCTGAAACCATGTACAGAGAAGTTCATGTGCAGTAGTTTGGCAGATAAGGCTCATCTCAAAAGCTGCATGTGTGAATTGAGTGCCTTAGTTGGTGCCCTAGTTCATGGGTCTCTTGCCAATGGCACACACTGTATTATTGACCATGATTGGGACAGGTTGGAGATGATGGATCAGTTCTTCCAGCCACAGAAGATGAAGTTTTCCAGTCGTTGGTAGAAGGAAGGAGTGCTGAACTTGCACCCTCATTCACTGGAGGGAGTGATTCCAATGAGGACTATGAGGATGAGGAGGGAAGTGGTGGATCTCTTGATTCTGATGATGATGATTTGGATGCAAAGGAGGATCCATCATGTCAGTCTATTGCGTGAACTCTCTCTCTGCTTTATTTGATTGGAAATGTTCATTGTGGGATTGCTCCTGTCTCTGCTACCCCACGTCTAACTATGATAGGACACTTGCTATACTTTAGTGTGTTTATGAGAGGTATTCTGTATGTAGTTCTTAGCAATGTGCAACAATGCACATTGCTAAGAAATTCTGCTGTGATGTTGGATTTCTGGCCAACCTGAAAGCTTTTTAGAGGCTTTGGGTATTGTGTCTCCATTTGAACAATTTTGGCAAGCTTTGTCTCTGCATGAAGGTTTGAGGAATGAAAAAATGAATGATGTTGTTCTGGATTACAGTTTCCTCTGAACTCAAGAACCTTGTGGCTGAAAGGAAGAAGCTGTTGGCACGATTTGAGGTACACCAACCTCACAGCATCACCAGTAGTAGTTTTTTAACCAGTGGATACAGTATGAACGCTTGTGGCAATAGCATCTGTTGCATAGAGAAATTGTCAAGATTTTGTGATGATTTAGAAAAAGGTTTTTTCAAGTCTCTGAAACTTTAGGACACCTGTTGTGTGCAGGTTGTGGATACAATGTTGTCAAGAGTGGATGCAGAACAGCAAAATCGAGTATCATTAGAAGATCAGGCTGGTAGTGTGCTTGGTCACAAGAGCAATTTGTCTGTGTATATGAGCACAGGTGATGCAATCGGAGACTACAAGAGACAGCGTCGACCCAACCCAAGATACTTTGACTTTGATGCTAAAGGTGACCCTGCTCCTCCTGCAATGCCACCACTAATGACATTGAGGTCCAGTACTGGAGAACCTACTGTAACAGGGACATCACCTGAAAAGCTGCATTTACAGCCATCTGGTCTAGTCACAATAATTCCCAGAAATGCATGTGGTCGGGGGTCTCAACAAAGTTGCATCCAAATTGCAGGAACACACAGGGCAAGAGCTGTAGTGAATCAGAAGCCTTCTACCTGGACATCCACCAAAGTTCAGGCACCAAAATCGGTAGGTGTTCCTGTGGTCAACAGTATGCCTAATCCCACTTCATTGGAGAATCTGTCAATACGTGAACTTCATGAGGCTTTCCGCAGCACTTATGGTCGTGACACATCTGTTAAAGACAAGCACTGGTTGAAGCGCCAAATATCCACTGGGTGGAGCAAACAACGTGATGCTGCCCTTAGTATAGGCTCACATTCTCAGCTGCCTTCACAGACAGATCCAAAAGTCAGGCCAGAGCAACGGTTGTCTGCTGAACAACCTCTTCCCTCATCAACTGCAGCCACAGAGCTGGTCACTGAGAGGGACATGGTCAATGGTGGTCAAGAACTGGGAACCAATGGTGTTGACTTGACTGAACAACTATGCACCAATGAGGTGGACAGCAAGCAGTCTCTGTGCAGAGTCCTCCCTCTGGCAGTAATCTCTCCAGAGGAGGGGTTTGACGCATCAGCTCCTGGCAGTTTGAATGAATTGGGAGCTGGTGGTGCTCAAATAGCAGTATTTGGTGAGGTAGTCAACACTGGGAAGCAGGTCGGGGGGAAAAGGCAGCGGAAGCCAAATCGTCGTTACATTGAGGATGAAGGGGAGGTGGGTCCAGGCACAGTCATAGCTAATTGCAGCCGGCCAGGTCCTGCTGGGAGTGATTCTGGTGGACATGGTTCTGGAATGTCAAGTAGACTTTCTTGGAGAACTGTCATAACAGATGCTGGTCCAGCTGACCTTGTTGGTCAATCTGGGACCTTGCAAGTTTCAACATTACAAAATTCTTCCCGGGCAAACATTCTTCAAGGTCAATGCACAAACTCTGGCAACAGTAGTCTGGTATGTAAATCAATTTCTCACATCATTTCTTGCAACTACCATTGAATATTGGGCACTATGCTGCGGACTCGTGGATGCTTGCACCAGTCCCTGCAAGAAAGAAGACATTCTGATTAGGTTCGAATGCAAGATATATCTTTTGCTTCTCTGTTCCTCCATGTAATCTGGAGTGATTATTAGGGCAAGAAATTCTTTTTTCTTTTCATGATTGTAGAAACAGATTGATTGATCATATTTTCAGTCTGTGTTTGGTGCATACAGAAGCACAAAGCAGAAGGAAGGGCTACAAAACTTGTTAAGACGACCCATTCAGCAGCACCAGCATCACAGCATGACAATGAGGGAACTGTACTCAAAGTGAAGTTTCGATTACCTGCTGCTCCAGGCAGGGACAAGGTAATCTTTAAGGCTTAGAGGTTCCACCCATGCTTCACTTGTCACTCCTACAGGGTCATAGAATGTTAAGGTAGCCTGGAAAGATGGAAACCTTACTTCAAAAGGAATGGTGTATGCCTCCTTATGATGATCAACTGAGATATGTTCATCTGCAGATGAAGGAATGGTCTTTGCAGTTTTTTATTGTTGGGTGTGCTGGAGACCCCAACCACTATCCTCCATGCAGCTGTCTCCATGCCTTTGGCTTAGATGCTTGCTTGTACATGACAAGCTTGTTGCAGCTTATATGAGGATACTACTTGCCTTTTTTAAACTAGCTATGTCTCTTGACTTTTAGCCAAGATCAGAACCAAGCCTTCCTGTTGCTTCCAGAAATGCAACAGAAACTCAGGATGCAGAGTTTGTATAATGGTTGGTTTGCCCAAAATTTTGGGCAGATCATTATATATTGATCTACAGCCACTGTCAGGAGCTGATGAACCATTGGGTAGTCATCATGGCAGTTTGTCACTTGTGTATATTTGTGATGGAGGTGATGGTCCGACTTGGAGGTGATGGTCTGACTCTCATAAGTTTATGACTACAATTGTCAGACTTTAAAATTGTTGTAGAGATTTCTCTGCAATTTCTCCATTATGTGTAGTTCTATCTGATGAATAAGCTTACTTTTGGATCCCCCTTTGATCTTGGGGAGGGGTCTTGTCTGATGGTTTTCCAGCCTTGCATATTGTTATTGCTCTTGTTGTGTTCATGTTTCTTCTTGGTTTCTTTGGTCATGTCCTTCTCTTTTGATGTTCTTTTGAGCTAGCGAGCAGCATGCTCAAGTCTGCAGTTACTGCTGATCTTGTGACAAAACTCCCCTGGCATGTTGGTGCCTATGACAGGGACCTCCACCTACTGCTAGGAGCTAATGAAGTTGTTGGGGATGTTCAATTACCATACATCTTGCTGTTGAAGGCCACTAAACATGCTTGTGTCTGTGTGCTATTGTTCAAACTGTGCCTTTTAGGGTTCACCATGTCTTTGAGGGTGGGGTTTGCTCATGTGTTGTTGATCTGAAATCTCTACAACCACGCTATTGGGTCATCTCTCAGTTGTGTTTAGGTGACTTAAGAAGTCAAAGTATGGAAAAGGCCTCAATACTTATGAAGATGTAGTTGCTACGTTCTACTGTTGCTTTGCTTTTGTGTTCTCATCCCCTCACCTGTATCCCTTCTTTCTCTTGAAGATTTTGTGGTTGGGTCCTAGGATGGCTTGTACGAGTTGAATGAAGAGGCCAGAGATCAAGGATCATGCTTGTTGCCAGTGCCCTCAAGGGATTCTGCAGATCTCCTGCAACCTCTGGCTTCAGATATTGGGGGGGCAGGTCCTGCTGGGGAACAGCTTGTTGCTGCACCAGTTCCAACAGCCAATGGCGGAACCAGACGGAAACATCACCATCCATGGACTCTTCATGAAGTAATGACATTGGTTGAGGGTGTGGCACATTGTGGTGGGGGGAAGTGGGCTGATATAAAGAAGCTGGCTTTTTCTTCTATTGGTTATAGGACGGCTGTTGATTTGAAGGTAAATTTCTCTCTTGCTAGGCATACTGCTGGTATGTGTTAGGGACTGAGCTTGACTCAATGAAGGTGATTGTTCTATATATCTTGTTGATCCATTTGGTCAGGTACTTTTATCATGAATGTGCCTTTGTTCTGTGTGCTCATATTGACTGATTTCATGATCGATATGAGTTAGCTGCAATAGGTAGGTAGATGTACATGGCTTCTTCTCTTACATAAGTAAAACAACACAGAGTATTGCAGCTTGCTACCTTGAGCTGACAAGCTGATTCATAGTTTCAACAGCAGGTGAATTTGGTCATCCATGTATTGCATTGGTCCATTAGCCATGTATATGAAGGCATATAAGGTTGGTTCTTTGCTTTGTCGAGTCCTGCAGACTTTTTGTATGTGGATTGTATTGATATCACATTGCAATTGTGTGCCTACAAAGACTGTTCTTTTGGTCACAGGACAAGTGGCGAAACTTATTGCGAGCTAGCAGAGCTCAGCTATATCCACCCAAGCAGGTATGTCTCTTACAAGCACTGGTGTTTCTGTCACCTTTCCCTGGATATACTAAACTTGGATTTATAAACAGTTTACATCTCTGAGGGTTTGCTACTTCCAGAGAGTTCTTCATAGCTTATGTGGTGAGTTTAGTCATTCTTCTGAACAATTCTTTGAAGCATTCATTAGATGAATCTCAGAATGCATTACACAGATTCTTGGTTCAAAATGGGGGAGCTTTGTAAAGGCCACTTTGTTCTCAAAGTTGCATGTTCTAAATCCTTGTGTTGATTCTCTCTCCTCCTCCTATAACTTCTTTTCTCTCGTCTTCTTAGTGTTCCACTTTCTTCTTTGTATCTTTGTTTTCTGTCTGTTGAGCCATCTAGTGTTATGCTAAGCCTTCCCAATAGCTTCAGATTTGTGTCAGAAACATGGTTGGTTGGTTGATGTTTGATATTTGCTAAACCCATCCATTGCTTGGAACTAATGAACTCCGAAGTCCTTATAGTAGTTAGTCACTGACATACCTGCTGCTGTTGATGTTCACAGAAGATTCAAGAGTCTCTCCCTGTTGTTCACAGCACTTTTTAGTTCTATTCTGTTCTATTTATTTGGTGTGATTTGCTGCTCTTCTTCCCATAGATTGCTGTTCTGGTTCTTGACGTTTGGTCTGAAACCTCCCTAACATTGTTATCCAGTCATCTCACAATTTCCACTGAGGTTTACTAATAGTGTCAGTGGGGAGATTTTGATACTTATGGAGATATTTTGTTTCTACAATTTCACAGTTTCTCTAGGTTTGTTTCATTCTGTCAGAACATCAAGTATGGTAGGACAATGCCCTTTTTCCTGTTACTTGATGGTTTAGGGACATTCCCAAATATTGACAAACAGATGGGAAATGACATGAACAGGGAGAAAGGAAGAAGCAGTTTACTGCAGCTATTCCAGATACCCTTTTAGCTCAAGTTCGTGAGTTGGCAGCCATCCAATGTCAAGAGGCCCCAGGTAGAGGTGCTGCAGGGATGACAAGTCGCAGTGGGAGAAGCGTACACAGAAAATAGCTACATCATTATGTTCCAGTAATTGAGTTCCACCATCAAAATTGCCTGAAGTTTATGAGCAGTAAATTCAGGTTAAGCTGGTGAGTATCAGGATTTTTTGATCACTTGGCCCGAGGTTGTGTTCCCTTCTCTCATTTTGAAGTGATGCCACCCTTTTGTATGACTGACTGCCCCATACAGTAAGGTGTCAAAGGTTGACAAAGTGTTGACTGATGACTTTGCTCTTGTCATTAGACCTTGCACAGGACCTTAGACTAGTAAAACATTTGGGTATAATACTTTGTTGTAGGGGATAGTCACCCCAGGTAGTATCATTTGAAGGGACATATCAACACAGCAAGTGTAGGTTTGTGTTGTAAGGTAGTGAAGCAAGTGTGTGAACTCTTGCTTGTCTGTGGCCTGGTTCCCTACAGTAGTAGGGGTAACCTTGGCTTTTGTATTCTTCAGACTGTAAGTATTGAAGCTGCATGAATTTGGCCATGGCAAAGATGGTAGAGGCATAAGGAGGGGGGATGGGTGGGTGGGGGTGGGTTTGGGTGGGGAGTGTAAAGTTCTCAAATTGATTGCATTGTGCTTTTGAATCTATGCTGTACAAAGTGTTCAGTTCTCACAGAAGTGATAGAGTAATCTCTTTCCAAAGGCTGACCTGCTAGATGTAAGCTTGTAGGATGCCAAGTTTGTGCAGGTGCATCCAACCACAACCACATGTTTGCTGGTGTGTGCGTGAACTGAACTCACTTTACAAAAGAACATGTAGTCATCAGATTCATCCATTGGTTTTGTGATATTGACCCTATGGTTACCCACAAATTTGCAGCTTCCTTCTCCATTTTTCGTGCTGTAGTAATTTAATTTTTTCAATGTCTCGAGCTACTTGCTTAGTATGAACATCAGTTGTAGTAGTACTCAAGGCAAGTACCATAGAAAGATGCTCATCCCAATCATTCCCTTGCTCATTTATTCACTTGGTCAGTTAGGTACTGTTCATGGACTTTGTTTGGCCATTACCTTGAAGGTAGAATGTAATACCATTTTGTTCAAAATGGACTTGATTTCAAAGTTCTTGTGAAAGAATCATTTTTTAAAAAATTAATGAGTTTCCAGAGATGAACATCATTCTAAATTTAATAATCTTTGCTCATTGGTCTGAAAATTATCAAATGACAAACATGAGCAGTCTTGTTGAGAGCTTTCCAATGGTACCAAAAGTGGAATCAGGAGCCCTATTGTTTGGAAGAATTATAACATGGTCACCTTCAAAGACACAAACAAATAAACAAACACTTATCTTAATTCAAATGACAAGAGGAACAAGGAATTGGTGTATACATGTGATTTTTCAAAATCTATCAAATGATTGTCCTTGGACAATTTCAAAGACAATTCATATTTGCCTTATTTTCAAGCCTACCTATTTTGCTCTTTTCTCCTATACACCAACATGGATATGAAAAGGCAAATTACCATGTGCATTTCACGTCCATGATATTTATATTATTCACATTGGATTGAAATTTGACTTTCACATAAATAGTGATGAACTATTGGAAACCATTTGGGAACATATGAAGAAGGAAAAAATAGTTGATTATCATGCATATTGACGTGGCACACAAGTATATAGATCAAGCAATCTCTTCCATATTTTTGGTAGCACAAAAGTGGATTTTGTATAGGAGAAGGTCCTGCTATGGGGGCCTTCCAAATTTGAAATCCTCAAGCTTTGGTAAATTGAGGGAGGTCAAAAATTCAAAAGCCCCCATAGTGGGACCTTCCCCAAGGTAAAGCAACTATATGTTTCTCTCGTTTTTTTGAAGTGACTAATTATAAAACTAGATCTTCCAAAATTCAAAAGGCCCAATACAACCTATACTTGGCCTTTTGAATTTTGAAAGATCCAATAAAACAAAGATAAGTTTTAAATAAGTTTGAGATAAATGAAAAAAAGTCAAGCAAGACGTATTCAAGCTAAGGAGCGACCTAAAATACAAAGGAAAAAAAGTGTTGGTGCTTTACATATATCTAAGGACCCTCAAACCATGAGTGAAAAGTAATTCCTTTCATCAAATGCAATTGAATTAACTATGACAAGCTTATATTGGTAGATAAAAGGGTTTCAAGTTGACACAAGACCACTCCAACATTGGTTTCAAATTTTGGCAAGATAATGCACACAAAAAAATCCAACTAAAAATGGCAAGCATGGAGAATTTTTTCATAGTTAAATATGCCACTATCCAATACAATGCCAAATTTGGAACTCAAATTGTTTTTCAACATGAATTCCATATGGGTTTCTTAAAAATTTAAGGTATCACTTAGGATGAAAAAATCTAGTCTTTGATGAATTTTTTTAAAAAAAAATTGATCCCCATCAATATTAATGAATTTAAAAGTGTCAAATATTTTACAATACAATATATTAGGACAACACAATTATGATTTTTTTCAATATCATACATGTTGTGTCTCGAGTATGAGAAAATAGAACTAGATAAAGGAATATAAAAAAAGAGTGATGTTATGACAAAATTTGATACATTTTTGAAAAATTCAAAACATATGAGTTTTGAAATCTATGATTTGTAGTTGTGATTTGACATGTCCAATTTGTTTTGATTAACAAATCTAGAAGTAGTGTGAAATTGTTTCTTGGATTTGCTCTCCTGAAAAAAAATTAAAAAAAATAAAACTTGATGTGAATAGATGTGTCCAACATTAAACTCCAATATTAAAGAACATGACTATTGTATCCTAGTTCACAAGTCGAAAATTGTCACAAAAAGGTTTTATTTTTCCATTTACTAGCCTTGAAATTATCATTACCAAAGGAACATTTGAACTAGGAAAGGAGATCGCAACAAGTTCAAATTTTGCAACCATAACACAATACATGTTATGAGCATCAATACAAAAGGATAAAAAAACTCACTTCTAGATTTCTCTACTACACAAAATGGGTCCTACACCAAATCATCTACCAACTCCCATTGCCTAATACAACACACAATCAAAAGGGCTCATATGCTAAGTGTTTCAATGTTTCCATTTAATGCACAAATGTAAGTTGCCAAATTGGAAAAAGTTGCGAGGGTTTATTGCCCACCTTCATAGCACTCCAAAAAACAAAAGATATGCGTTTTTGTTCATATGATTGTTTGGCTGATGAATCAATCATGTGACAGGATGTTTCAATGTTTTCCATTTAATGCACGAATGTAAGTTGCAAATTTGGAAGAAGTCATGGGGGCTTATTGCCCACCTTCATAACACTCGAAAAGAAAACAAGAGATGTGTGTTTTTGTTCGTATGATGGTTCACATGATGTATCAATCATGTGAGGGGGTGACTTCATCGTTCACCTCTCTTTGAAGAAGATTTAAAGCTTATGACTATGGAAGAAAATTCACAAGACATCAAATCAAACCACTACTCTCCTCCACTCCAATAAAATCTGAACAATATGATATCTTTGGAACATGCCAAGCAATGAATGGGTGTTATGAAAGGAGATTATATACTTTTATGTGTAGACAATTTTCAACTCTCGGAATTATATTTGTTTAACTACTCTTTTTGATGCCCCTTGGCTAATAGCAATCTTGGCTACCTGAGCCAATCTTCACGAGAAGCTTAACATTGTGGCTAACTATAATAACAATTTTTGCAAGCTCTATTATGCACCCAACAAGAAAGCCCTTGACTTGCTTGCAATTAATATCATGATCTCTAAATTTCTTGAGGGTAAGTTTAGTTGGATTGATTCAACAAGCTCTATTTGGATTCAAAAATCTGGGAGAAGGGGTGGGAAGAGAGTGCATTTCTCCTTGTACATTGTATCTCCTGGACACAAGATTTCATTAAATTTTTTAAATGAAGAGATAGATTGGTGATTCTCATAAGAATATGATTGCACTAGTTGGTGACAATGTCAGACACATCATGGATAACACAAGGAAGAGTTGCCACAAGCTTCCTCACTAACTTCATTAACTCCCAGTAGTGGGTGTACAATAATAATTTGTCCAAACTTTTAGGCAAAACCCTATGTAAACACTTTTTGTCATGAGTTTCTATTGCATTTCTGAAGTCAATCAAAAAATTTAATCATGGCGTCGGCTAGCACGCATGAGACATAGTTACCAACTGAAAAAGTAATTAGTGTTGCCATTTAAGTTGCAACAAGCTTGTGAAAATAAGCCTCATTGTAGCTTTGTCCATGTAGACACAAAGCATCTAAGCCTAGTGCATGGAGAGAGGCCCACCTAGAAGGTATGTGGTTGGACCTCATGCACCCTAAACCTATCCTCTAAGCGCACCAATAATGACTAGTATATGCATAACATCTATGAAAGCCACTTGAAAATATTATCTATGAGGTTGCAAATAAAACTCCACATCAAGTGCACAATGATGAAGATAACAAGACAATGAATGTGCCATAACCTCATAGGAGTCATTCACAAAAGTGTCAAACACTCACCACCTTCATCATGAATGGATGTGATGAGTTGCTATCACTCTTCATTGACTTCATGAGCTCCTGAAAGTGGGTGTAGTAGATATGCATAAGGACTTCAAAGACTCTCTATGTTTCAAATATCTCTACGGTACACTATGAGTAGCAATTTGATCAATTGACGAATGAAAAAGTGATTTTGTTGAAATTAAGTTCCATTCGAATGAAAATATTGAATGAGATTGCATGCACCTTGTTTTGAATGTGAATTGAATATCAAATTGAACTCAATTCAATTCAAATTCAATTGAAAAGAAATGGTATGCAAATTGGTGGAGAAGGTTTTCAAACCTGCTTGTGAATGTGATGTTGAAGAACAAAAACTTTAAAAATACTCAGATCCCAAAATACACCTTTCCATGCTACTTTACTTGAGAATGGGCTAGACAGATTCTGGGCAGAAAATTGGTAAGATGAAATACCATGGGACACTACAGTTATCCTATCTATAGTTGTCCTACCTAAGCCAGCTCCAATGAATCATCATCACTGGAATTTGCTTTGACAGCATGTTCTTGATTGGAAGGAGGTAACTACTGTGGAGTAGGCATGGAAAAGAATAGAACTGTGTTAGCTCACAATGTGTCCAATGAGTATTTTTTTCACCTTCAGGGAAGGAGATCTAGGGCTCTCGCTCAACTCTTTTTCACAGGCATCATGAAACCAAGGCAACAATAACAACCAGCATTGCACATTGGAACAAACATTAGGGCAGGCAAAACAATCCTTGCAGGCATTATATCGATTTGAAACAAGACACAGGAAAACACAATTTTAAGGTGATTGCATGCTGCTATTGTCAAGGAACATAATCTCTGGTGTGTTTGTTATGATGAGACTCACTGCTTCATAGATAAGAGCACAAAGTTGGTGGAGTCCAGGACAAATAAATGGTTGCTCTACTCACCCAGTTTCTATGGCAAGATAAAGGACGGGAAAAAAAAAAAGTCTCAATATTAAACCCTAAAGCCGCTGGCTGGCTTGTTCAGCCCAAGAAACTCTCAACAAACAAAAAGAAAAAAAGAATACATGTGTTAAGGAAAATTGGAAAACCTGTTTGTGAGATTGTTGAGCAGATCCCCAAGGCCAAAAAGCAAAGTGTGATGTGCTCCTCCCTTTGAAGAAATGGGATTGATTTCAAACAGGAAACCCTAAAGAATTTGGGTTTGTGTGATAGGATTTGCAGATCCTTCTTCTCTTTATTGCTGCTGCTTGAGGTATTCTTGCCATCCCAGTTGCTCAAGCCTTTCCGCTTTCTCCAACACCATCTCCTCCAAACCCTTTTGATAGTCCAGCATCTTGTCCACCAATTCCGGGCTGCTGAGGCCAAGTATCCGCACTGCCAACAGTCCTGCATTGGTGGCATTCTGAATGGCAACAGTCGCTACCGGAATTCCTCTCGGCATCTGGACGATGGAGAGCAGGGAATCGAGCCCATCAGTGGCGCTACCCTTGACAGGGACGCCGATCACAGGAAGTGGAGTGAGGGATGCCACCATTCCAGGAAGGTGAGCAGCTCCGCCTGCACCTGCGATGATGACTCTCAGTCCACGTTGGTGAGCCGTTTGTGCATACTTCACCATTCTTTCCGGTGTTCGATGGGCCGACACAACCGTGAGTTCATACGCAATACCGAAGAGTTGAAGAATCTCTGCAGCACTTTGCATGACTGGTAGATCCGAATCCGACCCCATAATGATTCCCACTGCCGCCGCCGGCTTAACCTCAGCTGCAGAATCCAAAACATCCGCTTGCATTGCTGCAGCAAATGTGGTCATCGTTGAAAAGCCCCTCTCTATTCTTCTTCTTCTCCCTGCTGGGTCGTTTACTTGTCTCCTCCTCCAACTGCCAGTAACCCTAAAGCTTATACCCTGCGTGGACAGACTTGCTGCATCCTCATGGGAAGCTCGGGCAAGGTTACAAGACCTATTGTACGTTGGTGATGCTTTCGCAGAAAGAGGAGAAGCGTCTACACTTGATGCGTTTGCAAACTTCAGAGAAAGGGAAGCTACAACAAATGCTTGAGAGGGACATAGAAGAACACCCATTTCCAAAGCCAATTCCGAAGAATCTCAACAATCTTTTCTTCGCGTGATTGCAAACAAAGAGACAACCCCACCCACCAGAAATAGGCAGCAGCTCTACGTCGCGATAAATTCAGAAAGGGGAGGGGATCCACGCCCAGAAGAGAGAGAGAGAGAGAGAGGATTGTGTGAGCGGAACGTTCTAACCCTAAACCCTAAGCCATGGAGAGCCTAATCGCCATGGACTTGAGATATAAGCGGAATCACAGGAAACCTTCCAAAGGCACTGTATGGGTTGCCGGATCCGGCATGTTGGGTTACATTCATCAGCATTCTCAATGCATTTAGGAGAGCAAAGTCTCGGGAGCAGGGAGGAGGGTAGGAAAATCAATGCAGAAATCATTGAGGCCAACTTGGAGGTAGATTGGATCCCTGTGTTGGAACCTCCATTGTGAACATGTATGTGATGTGTGGGAATGCGGAGGATGCAAGAAGAGTATATGAGAAAATGATGGAACAAAAATGTGGTGGCTTCAATTGCAGGATATGCTCAGCAAGGAGAGAGAGGGAAATAAAATGCTTTTGAGAATGTTGGAAGAATGCAGCAAGGGATTATACCAAACACGATCACATTGGCAGTCTGAAAGCTTTGGAAAAGGGCAAAAAAGATCCACAATCATCTATCTCATCAGAGCTGGGTTTGAGTCAAGTGGATGGGTTGGAAATGCACTTATCAGCATGTATTGTAAATTTGCCAGTGTAGAGGATGCACCCCAGGTACTTGACAAACTTTGTGGATGTTAATTTGATTACTTGAACATCAATGGTTACAGGATACTCTCAGCAAAGCTGCAGTAAGGAAATGTTGGAAAATTTTCAAGCAAATGTAAAAGCCAGACTTAAAGAATATTGAAATCAGTTTTCTGTGCATGTGCCAATCCAGTAGCTCTGGATCATGGCAAACAAATTCATAGCTAGATTCTCTAAGTGGGACCTGATTTGGATCTTCACTTGCTGAGCACTTTGGTGACCATGGTGCTACATGTGGAAGATGCACATCAAGTTTTTGACCAGAGGAGACAACCAAATGTGATATTGTGAATTCAGTGATCACAACTTGTTCTCAAAACAGGTTTTGCAAAGAGGCACTGCAGCTCTTTTGTAATGTGAAGGAGAGAAACCAGACAAGGTGACAATTACTGGTGTTCTCTACACATGCAGCCATGGTCAGTTTGTCAAGGAAGGTTGGCTCTACTTTTCCTCAATCTGGTTTAAACATGACATTATGCCACTATCTGTGCACAATAGCAATGTGGTCAATATCCTTGGTCGTGCAGGTCAGTTGCACAAGGCACATTCTTTCGTCCTCAATATGTCATGCAAACCTGATGGTTTCTTATGTGGAATCTTGCTCAGTGTGCCTCTGGGATTCATGACAATGTGGAACTTGCAAAACATGCTGTTGAGCATGTCCTAGAGCTATCACTAGAAGCTAGAAGATGCAGATGTATATCAGTGATGGTTGGTTTAGTTATGGGGCAGTTCTGAATCCAACTCCAGATAACCAGACTCTAGGATCAACCTCTTGAATCTAACCTTGTGACTTGCTCTTGTTGGAACTAGAACCGGAACCAAAGGTGTAGGAATTTGAAAAACCCTACTCAAAATTGTCTGAGAGGTTTCATCAAATTAGAAATAATTGGAATCAGAACCATAGTTTTCATAAAATCAAGAAATTTGTGTGAATTGAAACTGAAGGTTTTTGTCAAACCAGGAATTGGACAACCCTAGTATGTGCATGGTGCTATCAAATGTCTATATTGAAACTTGTGTTGGATGATGTTTGGAAAATGAGTGATGGCATGATAGATGGGTGAAAAAGGACCTTGGAAAGTGCTGGATTGAAGTTGCCCACACAATTCATGTTTTCAATGTCAATAACAAATCACAACAGTCATTATATTCACTCCCCCTAAAGGGATTTGTGTTGACATGAATGTGCTATGTCCTTGAATTGGACTTATGCCATGATGGGTTGCTTTTGCAATCTCTGTAAGCCAGTGAGTTGTCTTGGCAATTTGACATGAAATCTCATGCTGGCTTGAATCCCTTTGGGGTCTTGAAATGAGAAACTCATGCTAATGTGAATCCCCTTGGCTTCTCAATGTGAAGCACTCATGCTAGCATGAGTGCTTTTGGCATCTTCTTAGGTGGATTCAAGTCAGTGTGAATGCCTCGGCTATCGCATTTTGGGATTCATTCCCCTAAGTTACTGTTCAAGGGAAGACTCAAGTTGGTTGGAGTAGCCTTGTTATATACTAGGGTTAATCATGTTGGCTTGATGTGTCTATTGTGGGCACTCATGTCAATGTGAGTCCCCTTTTAAGAGGATTCAAGTTAGCATGAATGTTTTGACTATGTCTTTAAATGGGATTCATGAAACATGAGTGCCTTTGTTGCACCCATAGGGAGGATTCATGTCAAGGTGCATGCCTTAACACCTTGGTGCAGAGGATTCACATTGTGAATGCCTTTGGCATGTCCAAGGTAAGGGGAATCATGTTAGGACAATTGCCCTTGGTGTGTATTCAGCAAGATAGTGATAGTCACACCATCATGAGTTTGTTTGGTGATTCGAAGTGGAGGACCCACACCAACATGGGTACCTCTAATGTGTCCTTATGTGAATTCACAATAGCACAAGCACCTTTATTGTGTCCTTATGTGAATTCACACTAGCACAAGTACCTTCATTGTGTCCTTATGTGAATTCATGCCAATGTGAATTTCATTAGTGTGTTGGCATGGAGGACTCCCATGGCAACATGAATGCTTTTGTTGTGTCCTTAAGAGGATGCCCTTTTTTGACTATTTAAAGGCTTGAATCCCTTGATACCTATTTAAAGGGGATTCATATGGGCTTTAATCTCTAGAGTGCCATTCAAACCTTCTATCACTTCTTATTGTCTTTAAAAGGGGGTCAATGGATGTAATGGGTGTGGTAGATGTGTTTTGCATAATGTTATTAAACTACTATTTAATTTGAGATTTTTCTAACCCTTTCACAATGAACATATTTTGGAAATCGTCTTTAAAACCATCATAAATGGATGGTTATTTTTATAATTAATGCAAATTAATGTTAAAATCATTGTGCAAAATGATCATTATTTTGAAGATTACTTATGATATTGATAATTCAATTCATTTAATTCACCAAATTATTATTATTATTTATTAAACTCTCTTGTTAAGTTGGGTATTAGTAATTAGACATCCCCATTTAAATGATTTTTTGAAATTATTATTTGTGTAATATGTAACCTTCCTTTGCTCTTGTATGTTTTGTCAAGTAGTTTTGAGAGTTTTAAGGTTGAAAGTTCATGAAGTTTTATTGTATCAATTATGAATAGTCTTAAATTGTGATAAAATGTTTCAACATTACTTGCGTTGATTGAAATATTATTTTTACAAGTGCAAGAGTTTTATTTTGAAATAAACTTTTTTTGGGATTAAAATGGTTTTTAATTTGTTCAAGTTGGGACTTGTGTTTTCATTTTTTTGGTTTGGCTTGTGTTGACGCTTGTGGGAATTTAAACCCCAAATCTAACTTGAGACCACAAGCTAGCACATAGTTATGTGACAATAATTATAATCTCTTGGGATTGGTTTTTCATCTATATGTGAAAGCAAGTTTATATGGTAGTTGTCACCCATGATGTTTGTTTTTATAATTGTATCCCAAAATACATCATTGGGCATTCAAAGAAATAAGCCTTGACTTATTTGGTTAACAAACAACAAAGATGAAAACAACCTTCTTCATTGACCCAACAAGTCCAATAGTCATCAAGTTTTCCATTTGACATCTATACATCACCGAAACATCAAGAGTTTTTTTTTTTAAAGTAATGAAAGATAAGCAACCATTGAAAAATAGATTAGTTTTGCTCAAGTTTGAAATTATATTTTCAAATTTTTTGGGCATCTTAATATTACAAAAGTATTCCTAGATTTGGATTTCCAATCACATAAAAAATGAGTGTGGAGCATAGGTAATCCATGTAGTTGTGCTACGTTCAAATGTGGACAAGTTGCTTGACATTGCTAATGTTGAAAACAAAATTTTGAAGTTTGTTTCATTTTTGCAATGTAAGGTTTTGTTGGGTGTTTCAAAAGGGTGACTTCAAATTTGTGGTTGCAAATGTGATTAAAAGAAAATTAACATCACAATTTCCATTGCTAGGCTCTTCTACCACAACAACCTAATGTTAAGCTTGATGCAACAATCATCTACTTTGTATTTTGTTTCAAGGAATGAGGTTTACGATTTTTCAACCATGTTCCTTCCACCAATGATGTCAACATCAACATCATTGATAATGTTTTTATCCCATTGATTCCATCAAATAACTTCATCTAGCTCCATCAACAATTTTCATCCAATTTTATTTCCAAAACTATATCAATTAATGTCATCCAAAAAACATCCAAAAATTCATTCAAAGTGTAGTTCACATTTGTACATGAATTTTTTTAATTTAAGAAAATATATTATTTACTAGTGGGTACCCGTGACCTTCGGACACTGTGAAGTCCCCCAAAAGTGAGTGGGGGGGGCGAGAAAAAAAAGACAAAATTATCAAAGAGTAGTTTTGAGTTATCAATGTTATTAATGTTAGAATAAGGCATATTCTAGCCCATTCTAGACAACCTTAGGCTTTTGCAGGTATAAGCATGAGTCGTTGGGATGAGCTTGCATGGTCATTTTATTTAAAATCCATTACATGCTTGGAAATCCTATGGAGGGAATTTTTGATATATATAAAAGCCCGATTTTAGTCTAATGCAATCTAATCCAACCCATCCCCTTGGACGAAACCAAAGCCCGAGCCCTGAAAAAAAAATGGGAGTCCAAAGGAGACCCCAAAGAACCCCATACCGATAAGAAGAATCACTGCAACACCTCGCGGTAGACCACATTACTGGTGTAAATGCTAGCAGGGGCCCCATTCATAGCCGCCCTTGTGCCACCCCGAACTAACACCCGGACGCCCCGCCGTGAGCCACACCAAGAGAAAGCCACATAAAGCTGCCCGTGGCAAAAAACAAGCTTGGGCAGGTACACCCCCATTGTCTGCAGTGTCTGCCCCTGGGCCTTGTTAATATTCATGGCAAATGTGGGCCGCAACGGGAATTGTCGTTGGCGGAGAGTAAAAGGCATCCTTTTCGTGTCAGAGGGAGTGATGCTGAGGCGGGGAATGAAAACGCGCCTGCCCTTGTCCGGTCCTGTGGCAATTTCAGCATCAATTATGTGCTGCATCAACTTGACCACAATAAGCCGAGTGCCATTTGCAAGGCCGCTCGGCATATTCCACAGCAAAATCATCGAGTAGCCTTCCTGCAAGGTTAAAGTGTGGGTGGCACCCCTGACGTGCTGAGGGAGTTTAGAAACTCGGTGGGGTAAACCCCTCTCTGTTCGCCTTGCACAACAAAATCAGCGTTGTGGTACGTGCGACGTTGTGCTAGTGGGCCGTCAGGTGTGGTGAGGTCAAACTGATTCATGATGGCGGTGTTGATGCTGTCAACGTCCTCGTTCAAAGGAGTTAAAATGGCCCTCTGAATGATGTGCTCATTGTTTGATTATGAGTCTGTGAAGTGGCCAAGGTCGCCGTAAACTTCATCCACCAGGCTATCAATGGTGTCACCCTAGTAGCACATGTCTTCTGGGATCAAAACAACCTCCTCCCCAACCTCAGGAAAGACTTACTCTGTGCCCTCCCCAATGCGTTGCAAGTAGTCTGCCCAAGCTTGCTGTTGTTGGGCATCAGTCGCGATGTTGGCTCTGCCCTGTGCCAAAAGCCTCTGAACACGCATGTTTTCATGCAATTGACACACTTTAACACGGTGCCAAAGGACTGCGAACCTCTTGAGACTGGCATCCACAATCTGGCCTTTCGTGCCCCAGGGTACCATAGGCAATATCTGCCTAAAATCACCTCCCATGACAACAACCTTGTCCCCAAAAAACATGTCCTTTAAGGCAGGGTCAACAGCGCCCATAACATGCTGGAGCGTGCGGTTCACAGCCTCAAACACATGCTTGTGGGCCATGGGTGCCTCATCCCACACAATGAGGCGTGCAGCCCAAATCAAGGCCACTTGTGGACTGTTCAGGGGAACATAGCAAGCAGAGGAGCCACAAAGGCCTGCTACGGGAATTTTGAAACGTGAGTGAGCTGTGCAGCTGCCTTCCAAAAGCAGGGCTACAATGCCAGAAGATGCCATCGACAACGCTATGTCACCAGTAGAGCGCACCCTACTGAATAGGCACTCGTAGAGGAAAGTATTGCCAGCCCCTCCCAACCCATCAACAAAAAAGGTTTTGTCCACCAGCTTGGGGTCATGGACCGCGTCAATGACATTATCGTAAATGGAACGCTGGTTCTGATTTAGCAAAAGCACATCCCGAGTAAGCTGTTGAGCTTGCCGCATCACATTGTACCTGGCCCGCTCCTCAGATATAGTGGCGTCCCCCGGGGCAACCATCTATGCAGGGATAGGTAGGTCAAAATCCTCTAAGGTTTTCCCCCCTTGGGCTTGCAGCAGTTGCTCCACTTCCTGTAAGCCCTAGTCAAGGATGGCCTGGTCCAGTTGTCGGTTGGGCGTTACTTGCGCGACGCAATCGGTGGCGGGGGGGGGTTATAATCCAGAAGGGCACAGTTATTCATGCTTAAAGCTAGCAAGGAAATCTGGTATGCAATAGGATACAACACCTCGTTGGGCACTACTTGGAG
>Ga0116228_10001323_pt1 | contig 20475 bp, 12 predicted proteins | sample S1TSphfallax_2_FD_89694 | JGI IMG/M metagenome (GOLD analysis project Ga0116228, IMG submission 89694) | Host-associated microbial communities from peat moss isolated from Minnesota, USA - S1T2_Fc - Sphagnum fallax MG | ecosystem: Host-associated > Plants > Peat moss > Unclassified | place...
AACCACAAATAACCAAACTAAAATAAGTAACGAAAGTAATTCAACCTTGTGAAAGTAACCTAGTTACTTTCCTACTCCAGTAACTAATGAAACCTAACTAGTTGAGCTTGAATTCTCAACAATTGGGTGGGCCATTTGGAGTTGGCCGAGTTTTGCTACAACAATTCGGAGCATTTGGCAACGAGGTCCACCCCCTTTCAAATGGTGACGGGCAAGTCACCAATTGTGCCTGCAACTTCACCCGCACATGGGCAACCCCCAAGTGATGTAAATGAGGAAGTGTCGATGGTCACACAACTTAATGAGGAGAGGCGGCGCTTGTGGGAGATGGCTAAGGCCAATCTTGAAAAGGCACATAAACGGTTCAAAGATTTTGTGGGCAAGTCTTGACAAGAGGTGAATTTTGAAGAAAGAGATGAAATGTGGTTGAAGATCAAAAATTTCCGATTGCTAGAAGGTCTAAGCAACAAGTTCTTGGGCCCATATGCAGGCCCATTCAAAGTGTTAGAAAAGAAATTTCTTGACACTTACAAATTAGAATTATTGGAAAACCTTAAAATTCATCCCATATTTCATGTTTCACTTTTGAAGTCAGTCTCTTGTGATGCCTCAAGGCCTAATCGAAAGCACAACTCAAGGCCTCCACCCAACCTCATTCATAATGAACCAAAATTTGAAATGGAGGTTGTGTTCAAATCAAGGCAACTAAGGGGGCAAGAACGGGAGTACTTGGTCAAGTGGAAAAGATACCATCCAATATAAGCATCTTGGGTGAATGAGTCGGATATGGAACATGCCTAAGAAGCCATAGAAGAATTGCATAATAGATCGACAAAGAAGTAAAACAAACATAGAATGTGATGAGGACATCACCTTTCTTTTAGTGGGGCAAGGGATTACACAAATGTAACACATCAAGTTGTAAGTGAAATAAAGGTTAAAGACTTCCAAAAGATTACATCATGAACATATCAAATATGACTAAAAGAGTTATCAAATGACATGGACAAATAGAACTTTCTTGCATAAGCCAAAATCAAAATTTGACTCCCACATTGGGGCTAAGAGAAACCTTGGCCCCAAAAGAGGAAGTAAACAAGGTGAACTTTCAGGGATGCGCACATGATTAAAGTGCATCCCAAAGGGTTCATTGGTAGTCGCGGCCAACACGGGAAGTCATGACCTTGTTTGTGTATTATAATTGCGTAGCTTGGGACTTAAGCTTTCGCAAAGGCTAAACGTTGGTTTTTGTACCTTGATAGGCATACCTTTAATTAAGCTTGATTGTTGTGGTCAAGGCACAAAGTTGGGAAAAGAGTCATGTCAAGTAACATAGGTTTAGATTAGACTTGGTTCAAATTCCTCATGAAGGGAAGGATGGAATAATTGCTTCCTAAATGAGGGCTTTGTTAATTAGGCTAGTTTAAGTCTTTTGACAAAGCAAAGGTTAATGGTTTTTTATGAGACCCCTTTGGACTTGAAAATAAAATGTTGGAAGCTTAGGGACACTTAAGTTATCTTGAGGCAAGGTCCTACCATAAAAGTCAGTAATCAATAGCCAAGGATCCAAATGAAAACAATTGCATTAAGAAAATAAATTTTAAGTGTCAATGAGGACATTGAACTCTTCTTCTAATGAGGGAGAGTGTCGCAACCCTAGCATTGGGCTCAGGACCAAGGTAAGGGCTTACAAAGGTGCGAACCAAGAATGAAGCCTAGGAATCACATTTCATGCTCTTGGGAGTGTGGGAGAGTGTGAAGGAATGAACCCCCACACTCCCAAGTGAGCTCCCATTTTGGGTGTTGGAGTCTCGATGGACTCCTGAATCTTCAAAGACCAATCTCAGGGTCATAACCCATTAGATTAAAAAAAATTGCATATCATTAGAAAGCTCTTGGAACTTAGATGTTTAAAATGAACTTGCATGACCCATTTGGGTTCTTAAAACACAAGTTATGGCCAAAAGAAAGGTCGAAAGTCAAATTGTTAATTTGACTCTTGACCACTAAAAGTCAGGAATCACCCTGATTTCTTGCATGCAAGTGGCATGCAAGTGGCATGCCACATACCTTTGAAAAGCTCTTGACGAGGGCTACAACTTTATTTTAGATCTCACTTCAATTGGAGGTATGCACACAAAGTTATGGGCCTCCAAAATTGCGAGAGTCCCAATTTTGGGAATTTCGGGACTGCCACTTAAGAGTCTTGGGACAGGCCCTATGGCTAGGCACAAAGAATACTATAAGGGGGAAGGTGGTGGCTTCATCCAAGTCCGGGCCATGGTGAGTCTTGTGAGTCCATGTTTATTCGTGGCTCGTCCATGCACCAAAAATGTTTCAATTATGCATTAACCAACTTGTTGTTTGGTTTGTGTAGGTCCATGTGAGTAATTGATTTTCTTGTCAATCTTCTTAATCTCGATCCTAGAGCTCCAACAGGCCCTTTTACCCCCTAAATGTTGCAAGCCAAGGAACATGCTCCAACTCTTTTTTCTTTCGTTGTCTTCACCTTTGGACTCGCAGTTGAGTCTATCAAGGAGCTTACGGGTGTGTCAATCAAACTATAGTAATATACTAATGCCCTAATTTTTCCAATCAAACATCAAGCCATACTATATGCCAAATTTTTCTAACTCTTTAGATACTTTATATGTGGACTACATTAGTCCCTTGGACCATAATATATATTTTTTCCCTTTGTGGAATATGTTTAAATCCAATGGGGTTGCTAGTGAATTTTTTATGATCTAGAAAGTCCATTTTTGGGGTTTCAATTCACTTGTATTCATCATTGCTAAAATGTGAATTTTCTAACATGTGTGAATAACTTCAAGATTCATGGTATGAGAGGAATGATGATTGTGGAAGTTAATACATGTGGTAGGTATGGCATTTCATAACATACGTGTTTGGCAAGTTCATTATGTGGGAATGGGATGTTTGTGTTAGGTAATCCTTTTTGTTTGAGAGTTTACCAAGGTGGAACAACTGCATTTGGTTTGTTACCCTCTACTTGGTGCATGCACATGTCGAAACCAATGTGTTGGACAATGTAGTATAATTTAGGTTGGTGGAGTTAATATTTTCCTTAATAGCACTTAACCAAGCCGTCTTTAAATGGTGTGTTTCAAGCACCATAATGGTATTTGTTTTAAGTAGATGAGGCTCATGTGTTTGCTTGGGGTCGTGTTTAATAACTAGGTAATAAACAACAATATATATGTTCAATGGGCATGACTATATTGTGACATTAATTCTATACAATTTTACAACCTCATAAAAACCTTCATATAATTTTATTGTGGCATGAGTTCCAACCAAAGTGGTGTAAATTGTAATGTATGGAGCTATGCAGATTGCAATAAATGTGATACCATACCAAACCCTTGGGTTCAAAAAACTACTACCCATGAACCCCAAGGAGCAAAAACAATGCATGTTTACATTATAGAAGATGTTCTTTTAATATAAATGGGATGAGTTATAATTGGGTAGCAATTAAAATTTGAATAGTTGAACCTAGGTGCAGATTGTAAGTTATGGATGGAGTAGGGGTTGTTGTCAACCCAAGACATCCGTACATGTTTTCAATGAGCGATGAAAAGCAAGTAAAATGCTTGGACATGGGTATAGTTGAGGTATAGTTCCATTTACAAATATCTGCTTTCACTAGGCTTTCCTAAAGAAAGTACCATGCATAGACAATTTTAGATTGGTTTTGGGGCATTGATGAATGGTCCAATCCCCCCAACACCCAATTCCAGAATGTATTTGTATGTGAGAAACATAATTATGTCGTTATAACTACATCATTGTAGTTGTTCTAGACATCATTACTAAAGGGTTATACATAATTTGGAAGATGTTTTTTAAAGCTTCATGGTTCTTTGTGCTAGATTGGGTTGTGTGGAGCAAGAAGGCCCAGTTTTAGTGCCCTGCAAGATGTAGACAAGGTATGATATGAAGGGTGAACGCAATCAGGTCATGTCTTTTATCATGGTTATTTGAGTGGAGTCTATTGCCTTGCACTTCACCCATTCTAAATACATCAATGACTAATGGCTATGACTATGTGTGTCGAGTATATCAATATTAGCTTAAATATGATGAAGAATGAATTTATCTTCATGGGGATTGGGTAGCCGTGGGAATATGCAAACAAAGGCAGAAGTCTTTGCAATGTCAAGTAGTGAGAACATTGTTCCCTTGTCATCTCTGGATGCATATACATTTCCTAAATGTTTTTAAACATGTTGCCTTCTAGCTCAGTGATCTTGTCAATTGGTAGCCCTTGCTCAAGTGGGAATCATGTAAATGCGAACTTAATCATGTGATTTGTTAGATCATGTAATGCAATGCTTATGTAATTTCAATGTTGGGAGTGCAACATCAATTGCTAATGCATATTAGTTGTTAGATGGACCTAACACTTATTGGGTGTTTGTTCATGATTGAGCATAGATTGACATTGGCGTCAACAAATAGTGTCAAGATGTTGATATTGCCCAAGGCTAACTTGAGTACATTGTATGTATTATAAGTAATTTGCTTATCTATTTTTCTTCAATAGCATTAATTGTATAGCCATATATAGTGTGATAGTAGCACACTTATCCATTTAAATGCTTATAAGCAAAGTACAACTATGTTGAAATTAGGGAGATTATAATGGTTATGGGAATTGAACAACATAGTTTGAAATTGTATATGTGGTTGTTTAATCTTTTGATTTAGGTGAAAAGTAATTATGTGGCAACTTGTAATAACATTGAAAATCTAGGATGGGGAATGGCTTATGGGTTATCTATATATTTGCAGATTTGTTAGGCATGCCAATGTGAATGATGTTTGTAAATGAAGATATTGTCCTTGAATTAGATGGTTTGTTCATAAAAATTATTATGACATTAATAGTAGGGGCAATTGAATCGATAAGCTTCAAGTATGTTTGATTATACAAGACCTGTAAATATTGGTAGGTAGGTATGTGATTATTGTATGATTGTCTAGTAATTTGCCATATCACATGTGAGGCAAACAAGGCTACAAAAGTCTGGAATACCTTAGTCAACATTACATTCTTGGAAGCTTGGAATGGCTTAGATATCTTTATACACATGAAAGCTCCTTTTTTCTTTGTAATGTCTTTAAATTTTGGGGTATTTTGTGTTAGCAAGTCCACGTTTCAATTAACCTATCAGTTATAGATGACATGATTGTTGGCATTGCAAAGAAAATGAGATGGACCTAGCACCTATGTGTGTTTATTGTGCATTGAACATACATTCACATCAACCTCAGCAAACAATATGGCATTTAAATTCCCTAAAGGTGACTTTTCCCCTAATGTATGTTGTAAGATAATCCATTCATCTATAAATCCTTATGGTGGACAAGATTTGGAGGTTGGTTCCCTAACCATGGCCTCAACAAAATGTAACAATAATAATTAACCCCTATATTGAAATGCCAGGATAGTATGAATGTTTATGCATAGGTCAATGGATTGTTGTAGAAGAATAGCAAATTTGTTGATGCTTGTATGTAATTCACACTAAAGGTTGGGGAATTACCACTATGGATCTTTGTAGGTTTGGGCAATGGACATCTATAAATTCAAGTAATATTTTTATTTTCAAATGGTTCATTTTCAAAGGTCTTATAATGAGCTTAAGATGATTTTGATTGTGTTGATTTGATTCTATATGAGGTTTGGATAGCGAGACAAGTATATTAAATGCCATTTCCCATGACATTATAGTAATCCACCTTATCACATGTGAGGCATATAAAAGAACAAAGGTATGGAATATCCTATTTAGTTGCAATGTTCAAGAATATTAGAATTATTTAGATGCCATCATTAATGCATCTATGTGTTTAGTATGTTTATATATTTTCACATCAACTTTAATAGATTAAATAGAGAAGTTCATATTTCCCGAGGGTGACTTAGTGCACATTGTATGTTGTAAGTAACTCATTTTTATAATTTTCCTACCTGCTAAGAAACAAATGGAAGTTGTCTCTCAAGTATCTAGCCCACTTGGTGATAGAAAAGTTAAGTCCTTTGCCATATTTAATTGTTAGCGCAACACAACTTTGCTAACAACATAATTGTTGTAGTGGCACAAGGCACTTTGGGTGGATAACAGGATTATGTATGCACTATTTGCTTAGTCCATTGTTGTAGCTGAATAATAGTAGTCTTGATGTGTGTACATTGTTGCTAATTTGGGTAAGGGAATTGCTTGAGTTGTTATGTGTATCTTTGTAGATATGGGCAATGCACAAGTGTCAACTACATGGCTATAAATGAAGGTAACTTCTTTGTTTCAAATGCTTCGTCTTTATCAAATTCAATTTGACATTTTACACCCATACATTATTGACAAGATTTCTAAGTATGTTTGAATTTATAAGATTCATGGATGGTAGCCAAGTCCATTATAATGGCATCTCATATGACATATATTGATATTGCCTTATCACATGTGACACAAATAAGACTATAAAAGTCTTCAAAACCTCAAGTTCAATATTGATTACATGTTGGAAGCTTGCAAGGACTTTGTTCATAACATGGTAGACATAACTTGCATTCATAGTTATGACATTCTTGGTGCAAGAATGTTATGGAAGCCCAAAGAAGCAAGAATTTTAAAGAATTTTATAGAATTTTAATTGGTAAACAGTGTAATTTGGTAAACATTCACGGGTAAAGAATGTTATGACAAGGTGTTAAATGAAGAATTTTAAAAAAAATTAAGTTGCAAAATGAAGAATGTCATCACTAGGCTTGCATTTCTATATATGTGACTATTTATCCATTTCTTTTTACATTGTTCTTGTTGAACAAATGTTGTTTTGTAGCTAATACTAATTATCCAAATTTGGGATGGACTTGGTTAACATGTGTTGTGTATTCTTGCAATACACAACAATGGTACCTTATGAATGGCACATCCATACATAAAGGCCTATGCAGATAGTTTTAGTTGGTCTACCAAGCTTGAAATTGATCTTTTGTGTTATTTCATTACACAACATCTTCTATTAGCTAGTTTATAGGTTTCATGGGTCCAATCTTTGTGGACATGTCAAGAAGGGGAAGCTAGAATTTTCCCTCAATATTTATTATGTTGTTACTCTACAATAAGGACAACTGTAGTTGAGAGAGTAAGTTTCTATAGCAATAAACAACATATGTACATTCTCTATAGTTGGGCAATGGTTAGAACTTACACTTCTAGGGTTGACACTTGAACTAATACCATTCAATACATATGTACCCATGCCCCTAGGATTTGTAATTACTTTGGGACTTTTGCTTGGGTATGATGTTCATTACTTATAATTGTTCCAATAAAGTTTCATCTTTGATTGCAACTCCCATTTTCTTTGATTTTTGCATTAGTTTTAACTATGTAATCATCTTTTCTACTATAAGATAATGGTATTGTGGTGACACATGTCAACATTACATAAACTGCATAGACCATATTCTCAACTACTTTTCAACTAATCCTCACCATTTCCCTTTGACTATCATATAATCCCGCACTAAAAGCTAGCACTACAACAATGATCAATGGCAATGGAAATTGCTATAATGCACATCATGCATGATTGAAAAAATGCAACTTTGGAAACCAAGTTTGGTTTGGGCGACATGTTGAAATAGACCTAGGTTGAGTTTTTCATAACAAGACAAGGACGTAACAAGACAACAACAAGTGTTCTTTAGGCACAATTAAACAACTAAGATTAGATTATTTTGATTTACCAAGAGTAAATACTCATTTTTCTTTTCCCATGGGTAAATACTCAAACTTGTTGTAATCTAGCTCAATTGAGGTTGTGCCACAAAACATGCAATACTAGAGGCAACAAATGCATATAAAGGTAGGAGATTTGAGTGCCTCAACTATTGTGTTGGTGGATGCAATGGCAGTAACTAGATGATCATATCTATTCCTTGCACTTATTGGTGTGGAAAGTTTGAATTACAAACTTGATTAATATATATTTTTCTAATATTTATTATACATTCCACCAATTTTTTAGCTTTAATCACTTCTAGTATAGTAGATACATTGAGGGCAAGATGATAAACTTTTAGTATGATTTTCAAGTGTGTTGGCAATGTAGTGCTAGATCAAATGGATGATTGGTTAGGATCCAATTTGCCTAGGAGATTGATGTTGTGTTTTCACCTAGCTTTTGGATTAGTGCAATTTCTATCAACATTCTTCCAAATGTCTAAGGCTTGAAATATTAACTTAATTACACTATTGTGTCAAACTTGTTCTTCATAGTGCTTTTAGCTTAATTTTGTTTTACCAAGTTCCCTCTTGAGGGCATACAATATTGAATGCATCTTATATATATATATATATATATAGAATTCTAGTGCCCACTATGTTAGTTGACCTAATGCAACATGTAGGAAATGTTGTGTAGAATGTACTAATCCAACTAGGGTCAAATGTGGAGTTTGGGCAACTTATGTTGAATCCTAAGCCCTAATGGGTTCATCAATATCATCATGGTGTATTTGAGGTACGTGCACCACCATCATGGTGAATACTTGTAAGGGGTTAGGTTTGTTCAATGCTAACATTTTCTTCTTAATATATCTAATCATTGTATTAAATTGTTTAGCTTGATGTAAGTTGGTAGGTTTCCATAGTTCATCTTAAGTCCATTTTATGTTTTGTCCTTTTTTCCCCCTATCTTTTGACCTCCAGTTTATGTGCCACATGTACCCACATGCACTTTGGCTTGAAATACGAACTCGGGAGCAATCCAATATGGTATGCAATGTGACCATATGCCATACATCATGGTAGTATTGTGGTAGTTGATTTACAATCATGGATTATTTTCCAAAAAATTAGATATTTTACTTTTCATTTCCCTATTGCCAATTGTTTTACATACATTAATACATTATTCATCTTGTCAAATTTTAGGCCTTTTCACATGCCCAATGAAACAACGCAAAATTGGTGTGGAATGTGCAATCTAGATGGGGGCTAAAGGTGAAGGAGTGTGGGCCTTGATGGGTTCATTAGAAACCATCATCAAAGGTGTGTTTACATCTATATGGTCAAAACCATGTAGATTATATTTATTAGTCTTTTAAAATACCATTAAATTTATGGGTGAAATCCACATGTGATTAGATCAAAAACTAAAATTAATCAATTGCATATTAGTCATGTTATGTATAAATAAGTTGAATTTTTGTTATATAGTCATTGTCGCAACCCTAGCTTTGGGCTCGTGACTAAAGCAAGGGCTTGCAAATGTGTGGGCTAAGAGTGAAGCCCATGAATCACATTTTATGCTCGTGAAAATGTAGGAAAGTGTGAAGGAATGAACCCCTGCACTCCTAAGTGAGCTTACACTTTGGGAGTTGGAGTCCCGGATTCCCAAATTTTCAGAAAGTAATTGTAGGGGTTAAAACTCATTAGATTGAAAAGTTATTTATATCATTAGAAAGTTTTTGGAACTTATATGTTTAAAATGGGCTTGCATAATCCAATTGGATACTTAAAATATATGTTTTGACCAAAAGAAAGGCCGAGAATCAAATTGTCAATTTGACTCCCGACCACTAAAAGTTAGAAATCACCCGGATTTGCTTATGTGTAGGTGGCGTGCCACATATTATTCAAAAGACCTCAACAAGGGCTACAACTTTGCTTTAAACCTCACCTCACCTCAATTGGAGGTCTGCACACAAAGTTATGGGCCTCCAAAGTCACGGAAGTCCCAATTTAGGGAATTTCGGGACTCCAATTTCGGAGTCCCGGGACAAAATGACATTTGGGTGCTAGTCTTATGGCCAGGCACAGAGAATAGTATAAGGGGGGAAGGTGGTGGCTTCCCCCAAGTCTGGGTTGTGATGAATCTTGTGAGTTCATGTTTGCCTGTGGCTCATCTATGCACCAAAACTGCTCCAACTATGCACTAACTAACTTGTTGTTTAGTTTGTGCAGGTCCGTGTGAATAATTGACTTGCTTATCACCCTTCCTAGTCCCTATCTCGGAGCTTTGACATGCCCCTTTACCCCCAAAGTGTTGTGAACTAGGGAACATACCCCAACTCCCCATTTTTTTGTTGTGTCACCTTGGACTCACATTTGAGTCTATTAAGGAGCTTGGGAGTGCGTCACATTTTCTCCACCAAAATCATGCATGCATTTAAAGCACCTATTGTGTTGAATTTTTTTTTGAGATATTTAGGTGGTTAATTATAAACAAGGAGGAGAATAAGTTGTTATTTGTAGTATAGGAGTTCTTCAACTTTTATTTTTAATGAAGAAGTTGAAATGTATAGAATTTATTAAGTGGTAATATATTTATTTTAACTTCTAAAATTGCTTTAGATTCTTTTTTTGGGATAAATTTAAAGCAATGTGCTAAAGATTCGATATGTTGTGGCAACAACATCATTGTTCAATCAATTAGGTTTAGGCCTATTGACCTTGTGACCATTTTTGAACTCTATCAAATTGACTCATTTTGATGGGTAACACTAGAGACAAAGAAAGGCAATATGGAGAATGTTGATATGGTCCTCTAGGCAGAGAAATTGCCTTTAGAGAAAGAGTTGTAGGAAGAGCTTGAGTTGAAGAGCGCTAATGTGTTTGGAATGAATGCCAAAGAGCAAGACGAAACACATTGTTGCAATGTTCAAGGGTTCTGTAAAATTCTATAAATTTTGTGTCGAATAGAGTCATTAGAAAGGTTGCATAAACCATTGAAAAGACAATTTTTAATCAACTTGCTTTATTCCTTGGGTCGCTTGACAAAGAAACAATAATGCAAAGGGTGCTCTCAAATCTAACTGTTGTTTCTTATGCCCTTAAGCATTTCAAGTTCTCAAAACATGGTATTGTTGAACAAGAGTTGATTTCAAGTTTGGTTCAATCTTTGGCTAAGGTGAAAGCATTTAATTTTGCAACAAAGTTGGCAATAAAGCATGCCATTATGATAGATGTTATGAGCAACTTCAAAGACTTCTTACAAGCAAAAAACTCTTTTATTAAATGTGCATCCTAGAAATGTGTCAAAGGCTATCAATCGTAGAGAGTTGATGACCTCATTTGGAGATTTTCTTTGGAGTTTTTCAATGAGCAAATCAAGGACAAATGTTTTATGTCCCATGACAAAGGTAACACTCTTGTCATGGTGGTCCTCTAAAACTCGAATGAGTTTGAATCGCAAAGAGGTGACCAAAAAACTATTGGCACCACATATACATGACATAAGACCCACACAATATTTGCTAAAAATGCAAGTATTTATTGTTTTATACCATTGTTGTGCATTTGCATTTCTAATTTTGTAATTCATTTTTTACATATTAGTATGCGGATGTAGCATTTAATTCTTATATGTCCTTTGGCAATATGTCATGCATAGTTCTAGATGCACATTGTATGTTGGATTTCAAAAAATGTTGTTTCACACTACCTGCCAATTAAAAAGTTTTCATAACCTTGTTTTCCTTTTTTTAGTGTTAGTACTAACCTTTAGCGAGTTTTTTGCAAACTAGTAGACTATTTGGGACTCCTTTTCAATATAAGCCTTATTCATATATATGGGGTTTCATGGACACATGTTTGCTTATACTAAGTTCTAGGGACATATGTGGACTTTCAATGGACTACATTGGAATGTTGTTGTGATAATAGTGAGCAAGAATGTGTTGTAGGGATCTCCATTTGAACTATATACTAATGTACTAATGATTAAGAGGTACAAATGTGATCTATACATGGGCATTAGCACATGGAGTCTTGCTAGCTTCTATTGACTATCCAAAGACTTTGGAGATTATGCCCAATATATATGTTATATTGCAATGTATATGGATTAATTAAGAGTCCAAGTTATGTTTAGTACTCCACTGACATTTTCCCATGCCAATTTTAATTATGTTTTGTTGTAATGTATGTAAATGGATTTTTTCTCGTGTTTCCAAAAATCCCACCCCATGTTAATTATTAGTAAACGATCATTTGATTTTTTTACATCCCTTTTGGGTGAAAATTATGAAAGAGCATAATGTTTGTTGCTACATTTACCATGTTGAGATGGAAGAATTGAGGATGGGGTTCAACTTCATGTAAAAAAACTCAAGATTACTTGTGAAGTATGTCAACCTATTGATGACTATAACCAAGGTTGCATTGGCTCACATGGGTCTTTTTCAAATTTGACAACAACGTGGGAGTCTATTATTTGTCCTTAAGATCAATTTTTAGAGTGGCATAGAAGAGAATGTCTCATGGGGAATTATGATTTTTATGGGGTAGACAATATGGCAATATGTCCTATTGAGGAGGATGGATCTTCAACATCCTTAATGAGCTAGAAGGAAAATTTTGTGGGACAAATTATCACCAAGAGAGGGGAGGAAAAAAAAAAGTCTACAATTTGCTTATAAGTCTACTATTTCCAGTGAATTAATAGTCTACTTGAAGCCCAAACTTCAATTTTTTGCACGCCACAATTTTGTTGCAAGGTGGTAGGATAAGATGTTCAAGTCATGTTTGGAGAATTGCCCAAATGACACAATAGTTTCAATAGTCAAATTTACAAAAAACTACACCTTTGAAATTCAAAATGAGCTTGGCAAGTGGTTTTAGGCCAAATTAGCACTAGATACGATCAAATGGTTACAATTCACAATTCAAGAATAAGGTCCTTTGGTATTTTGGATACCCTCATATCACAAGTGGGTGTACTTACATATGGAGTTTCTTTGGCTCTAGCCATGGAAAATGGCCACACAATGGAGTTAGTGTAGTGGTCAAACACTTCATCAAAAAAGCTCAACTGGATGTACAAGGTCTTGAATTGAAAAGTGCAAAGCAAGTTGTTTCACTATTCAAAGCCAAACTAAGTAGATGACTTAAAAGTTCATATTCAAGTAATATAATGAAGTTTGTTAATTGCACTTTCTTTCATGTGAAACTTGATGATATTGATAAGGCAATTAAATATATTGTTGAAACTATCAAAGGTACTAGGGATTTGCATTCAATCAAATCTATAGGTGCCAAGGATGTTAACAAGCTAATGAAGAAGAGCTTATCATGGTTTTGTTGCTTCTGTGTGGATGGTAATTTTATTACTTGTGAAAATCTACCTTGGATTGAAGAATGGGAGGCTTATTGTACAAGTGCCCATGGGGGCAATAATTTGATGCAAGTGACATTGTAGTTACTACAAGATATTACCAAATATGGGGACATTCAAAACACTCATATGTGTTTTTAAAGAGGTGCCAAGTTGCAATTTTAGATGTTTGTAATGTTAGGGCCATTAAGTTTCTAATGGTGCCAACAACCCATAGGGTCCAAGGTAATGACCGTGTACATGCTTCCACAACATGCAAAAGATGGAATAAGAGAGGCCATAGCTACTTTGAGTTGATTTTCAATAATGATCAAGGCAAGAAAGAATACATTATTACATTAAGACCGGAATGGTGAAGAACTCACTTTCTAAAAAATAAATTGTAACCCCATATTTATCCTACTATGGTAAATATGTTTTTAAAAAATTGAGCTCATGGTTGTCCTTTGAATGATGTTCTAGAATCTTCTTCATAGTTGCAATTATATTTGTTAATGGTTTTTATGCTTTGTAGTTACATTTACAAGTTCAACCTAATTTTCATGTGTATATGACTTATTGGTTTTGTTTCTGTCATGTACAATCATATAAAACTAGGAGGTGCAAAAACTTGAGTTACCAAAATCCAAGAAGAAGTCTCAAGGTTTTATCATCCTTTCTTCCAACAAATGCAAATTCTTTGAATGGAACTGGGGCTTACCATAACAACAACAAGCTAATCCTATTATGACCCATAGTGCCATGATTTTGCAAGGTATTTAAATCTTTTGTACAATATTCTTAGACCATGTACCTATGTGTTTATTTGAACAAACCACATGCTTTGAAAAAATGTGTCCTGATTATAGCAACAGAGTAATATTATGGTTGGTAAAAGTGTGATGTTTAGTGGAATCTTGTTATAACTTTTGAGTCTTAACAACTCTTGGACACCTCTCTCCAATTGTGGATTGTGGGTCTATCAACAAATGTATTTATCAAATTTATTGTCAAATAAAAAGATTGGGGAGAACATGTGAGTGTCTATGTTAAGACCTTATGATTTAGGTAATAAGGCATGAAGAATCAACTTGTTGACAATACAACCACATGCATTCAAGAAACCAAGATGTATTATATGTAACTCATTAGAATGTTTCTTTTAGGTAATTCAAATATTTCAATCAGACCTTCAAGGACATTGATTGTATAACTATTCATATGAAGACTATCAAAACCAAGAATTAGATTTGTTCTAGATAATTGTCTAATAATTCCAGAGAACAACTTAAACAACAACTTGATAAAAGACCATGGTTTAAAAGCACTAGAACTTAATTTGGGCTACATGGTTGAAAAAAAAAAAAAAAATCCATTTCATCAATGCATAACTTAAAAAATCCACTTCACATGCCACAAAATGGCATAAGCAAAAAAGGTAATATTACATTGATATTCAAAGAGCTCAAAAACACTACCTAAACCCTAAACCTAAACCCTAAACCCACAACAATCCATATTATGATGTGTTGTTTCTATAATATGACAAAATTAAATTACTGCAAAAGAATCAAAGTTTGTTTTCTTTGTAGTGTGCCATTTTTCAAGCTTGACAAATCAAGTTGTAACAACCAATGAATTCAACAATCCATAGTACCTATAACAATGATCCAATATTCCCTACACCATGATAACCAACCATCATACACAAAAACATTATTGGGTCAAAATGTGCAAAAATTAATAACTTATATAACTTTTCAAATGCCATATTGAACATTCAAACTATATAACATTTTTCTTAAAGTATTACCAAAACGAATTTGTTGTTGACCCATAGATTTAATGTCTCCATAAATCCTAATGTAAATATTTTTGAAACAATTCAAAGCATGCCCTAATAAAGTAAAAACAAACAAGTAGTAGTTCGTACCTAGCTTAGATCACCTTGACTTGCCTTTTGTTGTTTGCTTGGAAAATCGAGTCTTTGCATTTGTAGTTCAAGTCTTGGTAGATACATATTTTCTTTGTGTTGTTGGACTTTTTCTTAAGTGGCCTATCAATTGTTTGATCATTATGGTGATTTGTCTTTGATTTCCCTCTACTAGATGTACCTATATAGTCCTCCTCTTATTTTGAGTCCTATTCAACACTCTCGGGGTCTTCTTCATTTGCTTGATCCAAGGTAAGGTTTTTCTTCACCCATTTCTTATGTTTCTTGAGAATTCAAGCTCAACTAGTTAGGTTTCATTAGTTACTGGAATAGGAAAGTAACTAGGTTACTTTCACAAGGTTGAATTACTTTCTTTACTTATTTTAGTTTGGTTATTTGTAGTTTGGTCTTGTAGTTAAATACCTTGGTGTTGATGGTTTGTTCTTCTTTTCTTCATTGCACAAGTTTGTCTATTTCATGTGACAAGAACCTTGAGGAGTTCTTAATGTTATGTTTTGTGTTGTGAGCATCGTGTTATGGTTTCCTTTCAATAAAGTTCTATGTTTGCACTTGAGTAGATCTCCTATTTGTTAACAATGTTTGTGCTCTTGAGATGTAGACTATGGTGGCTCTATAGGGCCTTGATCACCAACCTCATCATTTTGGTTTTGTGCATTCCGAAGGGGGGAAGTAATTGTTTTGCATTCAACAAGTGGCTTTCCCACTGCAAGTTTCATGATGCGCTCCCAAGTTTGTTAATGGACTCAAATGTGAATCTAAACTAAAAACAATGGAAAAGTAAGGAGTTGGGGCACGCTCCCTAGCTCGTAGCACTTTGGGGGTAGAAAGGTGTGCTGGAGCTTTGGGATGGGACTAGGAAGAATGACAAGCATCAACTACTCACATGGAACTGCACAAAACCAAACACAAGGTGGTTAATGCATAGTTGGAACACTTTTGGTGCTAGGACAAGCCATGGGCAAACTTGGATTCACAATACTCATCATGGCCCAAACTTGGGGGAAGCCACCACCTTCCCCCTTATAGTATACTCTATGCCTCTCCACGAGGCCCACATCCAAATGGCATTTTGTCCCAAGACTCCCAAATGGGAGTCCTGAAATTCCCAAAGTTGGGACTTTTGCAACTTTGGGCCCCAATAACTTTGCGTGCAGACCTTTGATTAAGATGGGGTCTAAAGCAAAGTTGTATCCCTTGTCAAGAGCTTTCCAACGGTATGTCGCATGCCACCTACACACAAGGAAATTGGGTCGATGCCCGACTTTTAGTGGTCGGGAGTCAAATTGCCAATTTAACTCTTGGCCCTTCTTTTGGCCATAACTTGTGTTTTAGATCTCCAAATGGGTCATGCGAACCCATTTTAGACATCTAAGTTTCAATAGTTTTCCAATGATATAAATAACTCCTTAATCCATTGGGTTTTGACCCCTGCAATTACTCTCTAAACATTCAAGAGTCCACCAGGACTCCAACTCCCAAAGTGGAAACTCCCTTGGGAGTGTGAGGGTTCATTCCCTCACACTCTCTTACATTCCCGAGAGCATGTGGTGTGACTCCTAGGCTTCCCTCTTGGCCCGCAACCTTGGAAGCCGTTGCCTTGGTCACGAGCCTAAGGCTAGGGTTGTGACATTTTATGCTTCCCACAGACAAGATAATGTGTGACCTTGTAGACATTAAGTGTCATTGATCATGTTCAAGGGTTGAAAAAAATAGAGAAGCTCAAAGTGGACATGCCATCCAATAAATGAACACAAAATATTAAGATTCAAAATGTGCACACAATCTAAACTCATAATACAAACTACTTATATTTTGCTTCAATACATGTTAGCCAAGCTAGTGAACATAACGACTTTTGAATCATGGATTGCTCATCCTTCACTTGCCAAAATAGTTCAATGTTTTTTGCCATTGCCTACATTTCACATGTACTAGTATCATGGCAATCCAAGTGACCACTTTTCAAAATGGCATTTTGATGAACACTCCCCAAACATCAACCATATTCACCTTCAATGCTCTATTCACATGAGCTCAAAATTGTCTAAATATTTCCAAAGTCAACAACATTACTATAAAAATATCAATTAGTTCAAGGTGCTTGTAACATAAAAGAGGGTGACTTGGTTCATACATGAATATGTTATTTCTAAACCAAATGGAAATGGTCAGAAGCATTCCCAATAAAACTTCCTTGCCTAGATTTATTACTATAACTCTTGGGACATTGCTTGAAGAATTCAAGTGTTGTATGAATACATCTACTTTGCATAGCTTTATAAACATTGATTCAAGTGAATTAATTCTAATTAGTTGCAAGTGATTATGAATAGACTTAACCTAATTGACAGTAACAATGAATGGAGTGTTTTGGACTATTACCAACTTGAATGGACATTTCTTGACTGATGGGAACATTAAATGGACTTTGCATAATTCCAAGAAATAATTATTTCACTTTGATTGGTGACCACAAAGGGACTTTGTTTAACTATATGACAACAATAAGTGGAATGTTGAAAACTATGAAGGGACTTTTTTGGACTATGAAGAGACCATGAAAGGATTTTTCTTGGTTGCCAGGAACTATGAAAGGACATTTTTGGACTATGAATAACCATGAAAGGATTTTGCTAAGCTATTAAGAACTAAGAAGGGACTTTTTTAAACTATTAGAAACCATGAAGGGACTTTGCTTATCTATTAGGAATTGTGAATGAACTTTTTGGACTATGAAAAACCATGAAGGAACTTTGCTTGGCTATAAGAAACTATTAATGGACTCTGCTACACTATAAATAAATCTTTATGGACTCTTATGATCTTGATTTTTTTTTATGATTTTTGCCCTAAAAGACATATGGGTAATATGAACTTCAAGAGAACATATAAACTTGCACATGGACTCATGAAAAATATGGACCTTGATTACAAAGAGCTATAACTTGAAGTTTATGCATATTTAACGTTGAACTTCAAAGAGTATAAAAAGACTATATCGTAATTATAAAACTATGATGTCAAATCTTAGATTCAAAATTAACTTCCATTTTGTACAAATTTTTAATAAAATGTAATCCAAGATGCACATGCAATAGACTACTACAAACTTCAAAGATGGTTATAATTCCATTCAAACTTACTATGACATTTGAAAGAATTTGAAAGAAAAGAAAACCTTATTTTTTGTTGAAAGGTGTAAAGTAAATCAAATACCTTCCAAGGTTGTGTTAGAAGTCTAGGATCTTCTTCATTTTATTTTTCTTCATTAGAAGTAAGCCTTTTGATTCCAGTGAGAACCCACCAATTTGCATGTAATTCTTCTTCACAATGCAAACATTTTGAAGAAGTTGAAAATTAACAAATTGCACACCAAGAGTGGTAAACATGCTTACAAGAAGCAAGATTATAGTCCCATGAAGGTTCAAACCCTTTAAGGAAAAATGGACATGGTAGTATTAACACATCAGGAGCCCATATTGGTGAATAAAGCTTAAAGGTAGAGAAATCTTGGCAAGTTAGAGGTTTGGAAGTGGCAAAAGTTTGCACTTTCTACTCAGGTCTAGTGTTTAAAAAGTGGCAAGCAACATCTAACACTTAATCCTTCACCTTTGCCAATTTTTAAAAAAAGAATTGATGTTTTCTTCCAAGCTTCCTTTGCCTTTAAGCTTTTTGCTGAAACCCTAGAAAACTCGACTTTCTATCCTCTAACAAAGATTTGAAAGCATTGGTCATGAGGGTGTTGGAGTCAAGTTGTCGTTGAAGGGCCTCTTATTCAACAAGTGCAACTCTTAATGTTTTTGTGGCATTGTTATGCGATCGTAATTCCATAACCTTCAAATTCAATTTATCCATTTCCATTTGCAATTACAAAAATGACTCATGTACAGTTTCCACAAGCTTATCCCAATCTTTGATTTGGTCCTTAAGTTTCACAACCTCTGCAACAACATCTTCTTTTTCTTTCAAGAAAGGTGAAAGAACATTTTCTATGGTTGGCATGTGCTCTTCTAACATTACCATGTAACCTTCCTGCTCTTTAATGAATCCAAGCTGCAATTCATGAGAATGATACCCTTGGCTATGTGGTCTCCAAGCTTATCTTTAGGCTCATCTTGGACTTCTATTAATTTTGAACCACCCTATCTTACATTTACCCATATTCTAGACTCTTTTGAATAAACAAATGTCAGCTATAAGTAAGTAACCTACAATATTGTATAGTGTTCAATCTCCCATACCACTCCATCTGCTCTTGCCCCAAAAATGTTGACAACTAGAATGGTAAATAATATATAGTCTTTTCCCACATGGATTTGCAAAATTAATGCCTTAAAAGTGTTTAGATCAGACCATACCTTGCTTCAACCTTGAATAATTTAATGCATAGTCCTCAAACACAAGTTGGAACTCAAATCTAAATCAAAATTTCTTGTTGAAATTGGGAGCTTTGAAAATCCACACACAAAATTAAAGTCAATAAATCAACATGCCTTTAGGTTTGCTTGCCATATATGTTTGAAGCACACTCAAAATGTTTTTATATAAAAAGTTGCCACATTAATAGAAAACCCCCCTCTTTTCGATTGCATTTACAACTCATCCTTGACTACAATTATAGTCGAGAAGGACAGTTGCAATTGCAAAATTATTTTTCCAACTACAGACCATAGGAGTTAACAAGTACAAGTCGAAAGTGAATTTGTGATTGAAAGTGTGTGCTACATGGCAATATTGCATCATTAGCCATTTACAACCATCTTAGTTGAAAATGACCCCACCATTATAGTCAACAATTATTTTTGACTATAGGCCTTCGATGGAGTATTTCATCTACTAACTAAGCATGACATCATCACATGCAAGTTGGAATTTTGACTCTATTGCAACTAGGATTCATTAGCATTTGCTCAATCATGATGTGACACATGGAGTATTTAGACAAATGTAAATGTAGTCAAACTAAAGTAGACATTGAGTTCCCAGTTTGACTTTATTGTGATTATGTGGGTGTTAGGTTGAACTAGTAGTGCATTGCCACATGGCACATTCACTTGCCAATGAAATCGATCGAGTTAAAATACAATGGTCAATTACTATGGTTAATGTAATGGATTTATTGGGATTTCTATTAGAAGTCTACCACTTGGATGGGGCTGATGTTGATGTATGGGGTTTGGATGACCTTACTATCTATCTAAGCCCAATTGTGAGTTGCAAAATCATCCTCCCCCCCCCCCCCCCCCCCCCCCCCCCCACCCCCCCCTCCCCCCCCCCCCCCCCCCACCAACCCCTCTACCCACCCACTTCCCGACCAACCCCTCTACCCACCCACCCATTACCAACCAACCCCTCTACCCACCCACTCCCCGTCCAACCCCTCT
>Ga0116228_10001325_pt1 | contig 20466 bp, 14 predicted proteins | sample S1TSphfallax_2_FD_89694 | JGI IMG/M metagenome (GOLD analysis project Ga0116228, IMG submission 89694) | Host-associated microbial communities from peat moss isolated from Minnesota, USA - S1T2_Fc - Sphagnum fallax MG | ecosystem: Host-associated > Plants > Peat moss > Unclassified | place...
AATGAATGAATGAATGAATGAATGAATGTGGGTGGGTGGAACTTATGAGTTCCAAGAGACATTACGAAATTCATGGAAATCAAATTTTCTTTCAAAAGATGATTATAGTAAAGAATAAATAATAAAAAATAATATCTAAATCTTCCTCCAACAAACTAATGAAATGGATGAAGTGAACTCATGGATGAAAGAATGTGGAATTTATGGGTTCCAAAACATAATCAAAGTTCCCAAATAGGGTACTCTTCCCCGACCAAACTAAGGAAAAGAATGAAGTGAAGTAATGAATGGATGAGTGTGAAATTTATGAGTTGCATTTTTGTGCCCATTCTCATACTACTTTGCACAGGTGGATCCATTGAGCTTTTGGCGGGGGACTTTTGTGATGATGTGTTGGGTTGGTATTTTCTCTGAAGTTTTTTCTTTTTGGGGGACACTTACAAAATTTGATGGATTGGGTTTCAATTTTTTGACCTTGAAAGTTTTTTTTCTTTTTGTGAGCACTTATGAGTCATGAGATCATCTATTATGTTGAGTTATGCTTATAGTTTTTTTGGTTTTTTTGGGTTTTGGGGCTTGGGGAGAAGATGGAGGGACTTCTCAGATTTGTAATGCGGTTCTTTATTGAGTGGGTTGGGTGTATAAGAGGGATTGAGTCAAGAGATGGGGTTGGCTTTTCAGCTGCTGAGTAGATGAGGATATTTTCAGCCCAACTCTCAGCACAACTCTCTCGGAGGTAGGTCTGACTTTATGAGCACTACAATGAGAATCATGATTCAAGGAGAAAAAGCCTTTGAGCTAAAAGTACATCCTTAAGAGACCATAATCGCATGCCATATGACACAACATGTAAGAATGAAGCTGTCTTGACAGATTGTTTGTTTGTTTGCTTGTTCGTTTGCTGTAGGACTTGTCTTTTCCTTGAGAAAAACAAATCCTAGTATCTGGGGTCAATCTTACTAAGAATGGTTGTCAACAAAAGTGTGCTAAGTTAGCCTAGTGGGATCTGATCCAAACTTTTAAAAAACTTTAAAAGGACCCAAAATTGTTCCACATAACTTACTTAGCAGTGACTCCGTGAGGTTGGGTTGGAACTTGGCATGGAATAGATCCATCTTTTCTTGTTGCATTTGGTTGAATTTACAAAATAAGTTGGACCAAATAGCCACCCACCCAACATGCCCTAAATTCAATGGCAAATTTAAGAGTTCAATTGTTTTGATCACATGTTCATTGCAAGAGAAACTGCAAAACATGTGTATTATGAACCTCGACTACTCTTCAGAAAACCCTATACTAGGTTTGGGAACCAGAAAAAAACTAAGTATATGGTTGGAGCTGGCACAATGAGTTGGACCATGTTTTCAAAATCGCATGGATAAATAAAATGAATCAATGGTGAAATGTAAAAGCCATATTAACCCTTGATTGACAATACATTTAAGGTTTAACCACCGTTCTAAGCCTCATGCACATTCAGCTCTAGAACAAGTTTAATAGGACCCCCATGACATTGGTTCCCCTCCTATGCCCCTGTATTCTTCCAAGCTCCTGCAGGAAATGGACCACACATCCAGTTGCAATTGGTTGCACAAGGGGCACAACACTTGCAAACTAGCCATTCTTGACGTGGTGAATCAAGGTGTAAGATTACAAGTAGTGGTTCCTTTGGGTTGCTCACCATATTCTCTCTCTCTCCTCTCCCCCCAATAGCCAACCTGCACAACCCCGCCTCAATTGTTTCCTCCTCCTAACCCACATGCTTGCTTTTATCTTTGCCATATGTAGACACTTATGGGGGATGGGTACTAGGATAATTGGTACACAACCACTCTATGAAAATGTTCTTGTTCAATTCTCAGCAAAGAATAAACATGAATTAAGTGACAAATATGTTATAAAAACTATGTGGGCTGTTGTCTTGCTAGAAAAAAGCCTGAGTGTTTCCAGGGTTATATATCCCCCACTTTAGCCTGTGGCTGGTGCATGCTGGTGCATGCAACTCTTCCTTTCTAAAGCTAAAAAACCTTTTTCTTTAAAAAAGTAAAGAAAAAGTTTCACATTTGCAACGATTAACCAACCCCGTGTAAGTCCTCAGAGAAGCATATATTTTGAAAATACACCCAACATGGTTTAACTGCATAGGTCCTCAGAGAAGCTTATTTTGGAAATGCTCCCAACCTGGGGCTTAACCCGACACATAAATGATCAAACCAAAAGCTAACCCAACTTTACTCACATGTGTAGGACTGAGAAGTACCGATACAAATTGAAAGAAGGTAGATTGGACTCCCTCCTTTAGAATAAGGTGCATTGACTTTCACAACATACTTACCCCAATTGCAAAAATACTTCCAAAAGTAAATGAACCCACGCCATGTTTATATATATAGATATATGAGATGTCAAGTTATGTTGACTCAAATGTATCAATATGATGATGAAATAACAAAGAACTTTATATTGTATGTGCAAAGTTTCCTGAGCAAGTGAGGTTTTCACTCTTGAGGACTATTTTTGCATGACTAACCTCGATCCTTTTTAAAAAAATTAATTGGGACAAACATCCATATCTTTTCACAAAACAATTTAGTGAACCCACTGTGTACAATACTAGTAGTGTTACACAATGCTGAGTCACCAACATAATACACTCATTAGGATTCAGCAGCCCCAAGGGTTGGTTGTACACCATTGGGTGACTGGTTTCTCTGGAGCCCCCAGTTGTAACAACGTGGTTAGGTAACTAGTCCTCCTCGACACCTGCAAAAAGTAAAGAAGCCCTGAAAAAAGTACAACAACTTGCAAGCAATTCATGAGTGTGTGAGTGAGTACCCAACTTGTTCCACTTGTTGGTGTTCTCCTTCCTTCCTTCCCGTTCCTCCCAAGGTTTAGTAATTGCATAGATGATGATGAAGAATGTTTGTGGGGTTGATGGATGGACCCCACAAGCAATTTAAGCTTTGGGCTTGCAAAGATTTAAACCTTAAACCCCTTTTTGGTCTGGTGAGCTCTATAAGTTATCACTCCCAACTCCCAAGAGCTGGGGCACACACACACACACATATTGCCTCAATTTTGGCACATTGTGTCCAACTTGTGCGTGCATTAGTTTGGAAATTTAGGCACAAACTGTTGAAAAATATTTGGAATTTGTTGCAAGATATGCTACCGATCAATCATACATTTGTTGGGTTATTGGGTTGTAATAAATGGAGCTAACTGTAGATGGCTCGTGTCAGCTGGCAGAATGGAAGTTTCTAACCCATTTGTCTTTGCATGGCTCCAGGTTGTACATTCATTATTTTCCAGCTTTTGCAACAATATCCTGGAGGAAGGAACAAGGGAGCTTGGCAAACTCCATGTGAACCCCACCCATGGTTGTACACTTAACTTAGGGTATGAGGCTATGATCCTCTCCATTTGGGTGGGATTGGGTTTGGGGGTTGGGGTTTGCCTACATTTTTCTCTCCCCTTATTTCAATGTCATACATATTCCCAAGTTTTCTTGCCCTTGGTTTCCATGTCAAAACACATTTTGTGTAATATTTGGTTAGATGTAACTAACCTTTGCTTGGAGGTACATGTATGTGACTTTCCAATATTAACATATGGATAGGGGTTTTAAAGTTTCTAAGATTGGACAATCCACAAATCGTTTATTTCTTTCAGGCTCTATTGGGAGGGAAGAAATGATTTTTTTTTTTTTTTTAAAGGTAAAAATTCAAATGGGGAAAAAAACATTCAAACCCCATAAAACCATAGCAAAGAGATGTTGTTATACCTTGTTTTAAGGTTCACAATGCACATTTTTCAATTACCATAATTCTCCTATTTATTTATTTATAAGGTAACGAGCATGGGTGAATATTTACCAATTTATCCTAAATTTACACTATGGATTTAAACAAATAAATGTAATGCAAAAAGTATTGTACATTTATGTGTTCGGGCAACCTTGAGCATGTTGGAACATAGTCATAATGTTGGGGCAAACTTAACTGTTCCCGAATAGTGCCAAATAGTGTTAACTACCAACACTATCAGGGTAGTGTAGGTAACAATACCTACACTTGTGTAGGCAAGGTTGAATAGGCCACAAGAAACACCTGATTTTATATGGCTTATCCCATTATTAACAACAGATAAGTCAGCACTTGGATGTGGTGGGGCATGTTATGGAAGGTGGTCCCAAATTAAATTTCAGTTCAAACTTGGTGTTGTGAAATGTTGAAAAAAATTTGATTAGTTATTTGATCATGCTACCATTTCAATTTCATGTCCAATTATGCATCATTGTGTTATGTGTGTGTGTGTGTGTGTGTGTATACTCTTGGAATTGAAGCAAATTGCAATGGTTGTTCTAAAGATGAGCTTGAATTTAATTCTTGAGTGATGACTCATGTGCATGTGAAGATTGCTTCATGCATGAAGCTTTCATGTATCTTTGAGAGCTTTGCCTCATATGTAGATTAGCATGCCCCAATTGGAATTTATGCATAAAATCCTCTCTCGTACACGAAATGTGTAAAAAAATTCAGGATTTTGTTTGATATACATTGGTCAAACATGCATGTAAGCCAATTTTGTAAAAGAAAGTCTCTTTTGGCCCTTTGGTGGCTCAAAAAGTGAACGCATTATTTTGCTTTGTTGCATTGATGGGAGCACATTCCCTTATATTATCAAAAGAGTGTGTTTTGTACATTTTGTACAATTAATTCTCAACAAATTTTCTTTTCCATTGCAGGCCAAAAATTGATCATGAAGGAATATTGACGAGCATGTTTTTTAAAGCAAGCAATTCTCAAATGACAAAATTTGAAACTTTCAAAATGGATCGATTGTTGTCACAATGCCTTCATTGTTAAAAAGAAAATTCTTTCATTGGAGACTATGAGAGTTTCTCATTCATCACACATATATTAATCCACAAACTAATTGGATTTTAATATCTATATACCATCTACAATATCCATCCTCTTGTGGATGAAACTTTCCAAGACTTTCACAGCATATCAAGTCAACTTGTTTGACTCCCATTGATGCAGTCACCTTCTTCATCCGTTGTAAATGAATTCATCCATTCATGCTAATGAAGCCTTTTACATATGGTTATACAATACCCACTACTCATCTGACAATATCATAGTAGATCATGGAAAATCAATATTTTTTTGAAAAAAAAAAATTCATTTTGTCAATGTCAAAAGTGACCCTAGGCTACGATAGTTGTCTTTAAAATTCATTAAACCCATCTTAACTACCCTTCTTTAGGATAGCTTATCAAGCTTGCTTCAACTTTATTGATAAAGGGGGTATAGGTGCCAAGGTTCACCATGCTCATGTCTAGAGTAGATTTATCTTTGTAGTGATTGTGTAGGCCACACAGAATTTGAAATACAGTATAAAATGTTCATGGAAAATAACAAAGAGTTACAAGATGAACAAGACTTGACACGTGGTACAAACATACAAACTCTAGAGTTGTGTGAAAAACATGTGAAGATGTTTTGCTTGCCAACTAATCGCTATTGACCAGCTTTCCACCATATGGGGTGGCTACTTCCATCTTGGAGGTAGTCATTTTCTATGATCGCATTGCAAGCAACACAATTATATGACAACTTTGAAAGTTTGACCCCATATTAATATCCAATTGAATTTTGTCAAATTGTCGACATAATCGCCTTCAATATACATTAGGGTTGCAACGGTATATAACATTTATAACATCATCTTGATGAATTTGAACTCAAGATAATTTGAATTCAATTTCAAATGGTCATGGGTCCCAATCACATGGCTATAACATGTCAGTATGATTTTAAGTCAAATAAATAATATATTGTTTGCAATGAAAAAAACTAAAATCAATATCCTAAAGCATTTGGGTATGTAGTAATGTTGTAATTTGCATTGCTACATTGGGTTGAAGTTGTGTATGAAGACTTTTGGTATGGGGTAATATACAAGTTACTGTACAAGTGTGGTAGGTCTTGGTGGAATGACCTAAGGTAGACTTATTCACTAACCTAGGTAAGATTAACAAAGTAAATTAATGGGTGCAATAATAGGGATAAATAATAATATATATATTTAAAAAATCCATGGGTGATTCATCACACATATTTAAAGTGCATTTGGTTGAAACATATTTTAAGCTTTGAAATTTATTAAAAAAAAATGTTTTTAAAAACAAAAGTTGTTCATTTTCATATGGTGAAAGCATTGATAAATTATTCAAAGAATATAATATCAACTTGGGCTTTGCAAGCTACTACACATTCCTAGTGAAAAAAAAGAATTGATTTTGTAAAAATTAAGTTGCATTTGATGCAAATTGTTGAAGAAGGTATTGAAAATTTTCTCATGAATATGGTGTTAGACAAAGAATTTTCTTTTGAAAAGACATTCATCTGAAAAAACACCTTTTCATGTTTCTTTAGTTGGGAAACGTTCTAATTTGAAATTATCCAAGTGATGACAATGACTACAACTTATGAAATCTAAAGTTGTCATGCCTAAACTAGTTTGCATTAATCATGGTCACTTGAATTGAATAATTTCTTTCATTGATTTTCAACATGATGTAAATTAAATTTAAAGCCCATAGGTTGTATACTTATATTGTGGTTTTATGTGATAAACTTTTACCAACTTACTTAGTTTATACAACTTTGGAATGTGTTCTTTGTGTTGGAAAAATATTTATTTGTTACATTTTAAGTAGAATTATTTCATAGTTGTGATGAATACAAGGGAACAACATCATCAAAAATTGAATGAGCAAAATTGAAGTTTTCATGGTCAAACAAGTCAAATGTGACCAAGCCCAATCCTAGGAAAGCATATCCTAGAACCTTGTTGTCATTGACTACTTTTATTGTGATTGCACCCTAAGCATTGTCTTGATATGATACTAGTTCCAATCAAAGAAGCAACAACCAATTTTGAAAATTTTAACTCTTGAAAATTGAATGTGAGAAAGTGGCTATCAAAAGGACTTTTTCACAAAAGCAATACATGACAAAAAGAATTTGTGTAGTGACAAAGGAAAATCGAAAGAATGAAACAAAATAATTATTAACAAAATGCAACACACATAATTTGGAAAATAAAAGAAGATAAATTTGACCAATTGTTATGTTAGAATGATATGGAAAGTGTAAGATGATAAAGAATAAAAGGCAACCTAAGACCAAAAAAAAGGTAATAAAAAAGACCCATTATAATGTTGACCAATGTGGAGGAGGAGAAATAAAACACTCCAAAATAGGTAATATGCCAAAAGCAACTTAATCCAACTTACATATGGTATGTTTTTCTAGTTTAGAATTTGCAAACACGTAGCATTGATAAACCTTTAACCCATTGTCGATAGATGAAACAACCCATAATGGATGATCAAAGTTTCAAAATTCAATATCCTTTGCACCTTAGGTTTATAAATTGTGAAATCACTTCCACAAAACCCTACTCATTGAAGGCTTTCCAACAAGACAAAGAGAGCACTTATTTTTCCTTAAATGTTTCATTGAATTTATTGACAAAATTATTCAAAATTCAATAACTCATACACCATAGGTCTAAACATCATGAGACACCTTATTGCACCCCTACTAGTTGAAGACTTTCCAATGACACCAAGATCATGGTAATTGGCTCCATGGTTTGAAGGATTTGAACATGACAAAACAAACATAATAGACAACCTACCTTAAGAGTAGGATTTAGTTTTATAAACAATTTTATCTTTTTGTAAATCCCCAAAGTATTGTCAACCCATCTTCCAAAGGAGAATATTATAAATATATATATTTTCAATGCAATTTTACATCATATGATTAAGAAGCATTGACCCATAATGATACAAATTAGTCATAACAATGGAAGCATATTAACCAAAGAAATGGGTAATAAATTAAAAAAATTGGGAGTTGGTTCAATAATGAGCAAAGTTTGTCATTGAATTCACAATTATGGTAAAGATCACAACTTTTAGTCCTCATCATCATAAATGGAAAGTAATCATAAAGTAAGTTTTGATATATTAATTTCAGAGATATTATTTATTCATTGAGCAATAAGAACATGCCCTCTGATTTTATTATAATAATATGAAAGTATTACATGTTTGATATGCATTCAAATATATTCTAAAGAATGCAAGCAGATGAAAATAAATATCTATGTTTTAATAAGAGAAATTTCAAGTAGATGAAATATTGGATTCACTTTTTCTATACTATATTTGCATAATATTCCTTGACCAATTTTTAAAATACATGTTATTTATTTTTACTAATTTAAAGTTGTTAAATTTTTTGTTTAGCTTACCATATTGAAACCCAATGGAGAAGTTAATTATTTGATAATGAAACTAGCAAAGAAATATTGAATCTATTTTTTTTGTGTTCATGTCAACATCATTTTTAGTCATTTTTCGGATATGCTTTTAACATACTTTTCATTTTTTATATATTATTTTACCATGCTTTCACTTTGTATGAAATTCAATTTTGAATACACAAGGGATGGGATGAGAGAAAACGGGAAATTTGTTATATAATGTTGGGATATATAATGATATTTCACCAATAAATAAATATGTAAAAATTTCACTAAATAGTCAAAGTTGGTTAAGGTAGGACAACCTCAGGTTCTATAAATTGTAGTTGAACAATTTTAAATTGGAATCAGCTTAGGCCGTTCCCAAATAAAGACGCATGGAAAGGTGTTTTCTTGGATTCAGGTCCTTTTTAAGTTTTTTTCTCAACACCATATTCACAAATAGATTTTCGAACCCTTCTCCACCAATTTGCATCCATAATTTCCTTTTCAATTGAATTTGAATTGAATGAAATTAAATCTTAATTTTATTGTTGAATTGAATTGAATTGAATTGAATTTCAATTCAAGATGTATTGCAATGTTGACCATGAGTGATAATGCACAAAACTACACATGGTTTGAATTCAATTTACAATGGCACAGGCTATGTTGACAAAGTAGGGATCAATCCACAAAGTTTAACAAATCAAAGTAAATTACACACATTGTTTTTTTCACATTTTTGTATATAAACAGGTCATAAATTTTTAACAAAATTTAAATTTTAAAAATAATTTATTTATTAGGGTGCATTTCATAGATTTATTGAAATGAATATAATATTTATATTATTTAGAAATGATTACAACTATTTTTCAAGTAATTTTTTAAAATATTAAAATATTCAAAATTTACAGATTTTGTCATTGTAGATGTTTAAGAATAATAATTAATATAACTTACTCCTTTATTTCTTTACAATTTGTAAATCATAAGCATAATTGATCAAAGTAGGAGCTAATGCAAATGAAATCACAATATTTGGAGATTTTGAAGAAAATATGAATTATATTTAATTATAATTATTTTCAATTAACATTGTATAACTTTGGATTAATCTAGATGTTTTTCCTTAGCCACAATGTTTTAGTAATTACGTCCTTTTTGACAACTTGTTCAAATCAATTGAAAATTTTGAACAATTCAAAAGAAAGTTGTTTAACTAATTGTTGAAGTCAGTTTTGTAAAAGAAAATCATAAAGGAATTTTTATTTTTTTTGGAAACTTGTCTTTTTCTATTTTATATTAATAGAAAAAATACAAAAACCAAAAGAAATTTTCCAACTTTGTTATTTCAATCAAAAGGCCTTTTGGTTGGACAATCAAAAGCCAAATTAAAAAAAACTCTTTTAGGAAGTACTTGAACTATGAGTTCATGAAAAAAGAGTTGGATGCGTTTAATGTTCATAGACCAAAAATCATGTTGTGCAATGTGCATGCATATGCTTTAGATTCTTGGTACCCACAAGAATATAGATTTGAGCATTCAGGAAGAGCATATTTTATTTCCCTTTTGGTACTACCTAAAACATTTGTTTGGACAATTAGGAAAATATATACTCTAGTTGAATAGCGGGTTTGACAAAAATTAAATTATTATCAGACATGCTGAAATTTTCAAAAAGTATTTTAATCTGGAGAATTGTTTTTGGTGAGGAAAAATGAAGCTTTTTTTGAAATATTCGGGAATCTTATATTCGTTGAAATGTAATCTTCAAAATCAAATAGTTATTCAGCAGAGACTTCATGAACCTGCTATTCAACTACAATAGTTTTATCCAGAGAAAGGGAAGCTTGAGAACTGCTCCACCGGCAACAATATAGTGCTTGTAAATTGTAATTTGGATGAAGCTGAGGCTTAGTAAAGGGTTTAGGCTTCTCTTCCTCGATTTAGAACTTCTCATCTAGATGCATGCACTTTTATGTAACATGCCCATCCACGATATGCACATTGGGTGAAGTTTGAGCCAAAATCTTATGCTCAAATCTTACACCAGCAAGGAGTCTATTCCCTATGTGCAGATGGCATAAATGGAAATGTTACATTATGTAAGGATTCTCATTTCTTAAGTTTGGATCCTTGAAAGTTGAAGTAGTAACTCATCTCTGCAAGTCCTATGAACTCTCTAACGGAAAGATTTGTTGCATGTTCCCCATGGGAACTTGTGTGGGCTCAACCCAAAGTGCACACATGACATTGTACATCATAGAAAAAGAGTTTATATTTATTGAGATTTGAGATGAAGCTAATGATGGTCAAATACTTGTATTTGGGTCATTTCAGCAGATTTTCATAACAATAATCTTGTTTTTTGGTTAGTTCCTAGTCTAAAGACACGAAAAGATGACATTAGTTGCCATAGAAAATCAAGGAAGGAAATACATATAATGTCATTTCAAGTTAATTGCGTAATACCAATCAAATGCTTGTTTCACTAATGTTTTCCTTGAAATGATGTTGGGCTGATTTCCATCAAAATTCATTAAAATTTGCAAGTATGAATGGTTCTTAGAAACCAATTGAGGTCTTTGGACTTCCATCAAAATGTATCCCCCAAATGACCAGTTTGGAAGGACTTTTCAATCAACACACCAAATCTGCAAATTTGCACAAAATTGTATGCCATGGCTAAGAGCTTGTGCCAACTAAAGATCCAGTTTGAGGTCAAGGAATCTGCAACAACAGAATTCTGAATTTGACAGTCAAATTTAACTTTGTTTGTGCAATGTGAGGAGCAAGCTAGTGAGCAAGTTTACTAGTAGTCAAATATGGAGTGCTAATCAATCATATGTCTTGGATTCATGGGTCTCAAACACATGATTTTTCCTGTATCAACAAATATATCATAAGTTCAATTGGAGTCATTTCCATATATTTTCCAACTACAAGGTCAAAAAGCCGCCATGAATTGAGTTCATATGGGACACACTTATTGTTTTAGGAGTGAATTGGATGCTTATTTATGCGCAATACGAAGAATGGTTTTGATCAAACAGGAGTTTTGTTTTGGCATGTTAGCCCAAGCTGCATTGCTGCCACTTCCATTTGTTAGAGGTACAAATTTCTGGCCAAGGTACTTCATTGCAGAATTCTTCTCACGGGATTGGGTGGATGAATGTTGGTAGGTTTAGATGCAACCTAGTCAAAAGGGATGTGTAATTAGCCAAAGGAAACAAGGGGTGTGTCACACTGTCGCCTTGCCATTTACCTTAAAATGTGTCTCAAGGCAAAAGAAGAATTATGGAAATTCAAATATTTCCCCATGCAAAAATATAATCTTCAAAAAAACCTCTAAAAGAAACCAAAATCCTTCAAAAGATTATAACTCTATAAACTAATCTCAACTTTCAACACATGCCAAAATATCATCTTTCAAAAATCCTCATATAAAAATAGACCTATTACCTAGGGGCTAAAATCCTTTAAGCTACTATACTCTATAATGAATCTAAACACAATATCCTTGCCTTGGTAGGCAAGGCGAACAAATGTTGAGGGAGAGGGCATCTGTGTTATGTTGTTTGAGGGCATGGTAAAGAGGGTGGTAGTCCCAGTTCCCAAGCACCCACAACAATATAACCCCAATGTTGCCTGCCCTTGCTCAAATTTTTTAAAAACTGACAAAATTTAGATCTGCCATCTGGAGGAGCCTTATAGATTTATCAGATGTGTGGAAGGGAAGGAGGAAGATTATGCTTCATATGATACCTGCAAACACAAGAGCAAAATTAGGTCAAGTTTATGAAATTTGGAAATCACCTTGTTATCCAAGTTACTTTATCCTTCTTAATGCACTCAACAATGATGCAAGTAGTTTTTTATGTGGTGACTTGAGTTGGTGCCGCCATAGTGACATGGATTGATGTAATACTAGGGTGACTTGAGTTGGTGCTGCCCTAGTGACATGGATTGATCTGATGCTAGGATGACTTGAGTTGGTGCTATCCTAGTAACATGGATTTATGTGATGCTAGGGTGACTTCTGTTGATACCACCCTAGTGACATGGATTGATGTGATGATATGGTGGTGACTTGGATTGGTGATATGAAGTGACATGTAGAAATGGAGAACACCTTAAATCCAAGAATATGGCCTCCTTGGAAAGAGGAGGTAGCTTACACATACTTAATAGGTGTAAGGTGCCTCCTGTGCTTGCAAAGTATTTATGACCTGAATGTTTATAAGTTGCAAGCATGTGTAGAGCTTACTTCCATACCACCCACACTCCAAGGAAGTATGGGGAACTTGAAACCTCTTGTTCATGCCAACCTTTTCAATGAACAAAAAAATTGTATACAAGAGAGATTGGTGAGCACAACAACTGCAAGAAAGTATCAGGAACCTGAAAGATCTTGTTCATGCCAACGTTTTCAATGAACAAAAAACGTGTATACAAGAGCAATTGGTCAGCACAACAAAGACCAGTGTAAGACCACTAGCCAAAGCTAACATGATTTGAAAGCTGCTGCTTTCAAGAATGACTAGGCTTCAGGAAGGTGGGCCTCAGATGGTTGTGTGCTAGAATGTTTGTATGATTGAGAGTGGCTTTCAGGTAATACCACTTGGCTTCAAACAAGGTGGGTGGGTTGTAGAATCTATATGATTGTAAAGAAGAAAAAACCTGTATATAAAAATCAAGGACAGGAACCCATCCATCAAAAGGGTGATGGATCCAAACCCCTCAAAGCAATTTGCAGAGCAAAATCCAACCAAGATTTGACCCACCCAAATCTGGACATTTCAGTTTGTGAATATCTACTTCCTTTAGTTCACTGGTTTCTGAAGATTAAAATATCCTTGGTGTCACATGGGTCACATTTGACATTTTCATCTAAAAGCCTATTTTCAATTGCACCCAGCCACCCAAGCTCAATTTTGGATAATATAAGATTAGGTAGAACTAATCTTAGGCTTCGTAGATTAAGTGGAACTACTCCTTGCTTGCTTATCCAATATGATGAGTTGGCCAGCAGGTGTGATCTGGAGGAGTCTGGACCCACATGCTCTTCGTGTTGCAACTGGATCTGCATTTCATGTGTGATTTAAAAGCATCTAACTTAATGAGATTTTCATTTCACTTGGGGGTTTGTGGTTTGTGTTTTCAAGTCAAATTTCCAATTGGGCCATTTGATTTGTATTCAAGTTTTGAAGACTTGAAAAGGGCATTAACCAGTGTTGGACGGTTCTTAGAATGCCAGAAAGATACCCATCGGTTATCAGCCTCGGCATATGCACACTTACTCACTGGCTCTCAAAATATTCAAAGAACCAGTTTTAAAATATTAAGCATGATTCTGAAAAATGTGAAAAAGTCATAGATTCGGCCAAAGAACCATCAATTCTTTGCCATTTTTTTCAGGAAAATCTCCAATTCTTTAAGGATTTGAATTAACTGAACTGGCAGTTCTTCTGAAAATTTGAAAGAACTGGAACCGACAGTTCTGTTAAAATTCAAAGAACCACCCAAGAAGGGCATTGACCCAATATCTAAGCACCTCTGAGAGTACAGCAATTTTTCTTATGCCTTTCTCTGGTCTGCTTTGCACATGTTTCAAATACTTTTGAAGATTCAAATATTGGAGTCTTGTAAGAAATCAGTGGATGTGCCATGCATTCCAAGTCACAACATTACATGTAGGCATCTTGTTGCTGGACACTCTCTGCAAGCTTGCATCCTCGATGCTCACACATGTGGCAAACATGTCAGATGAGCCAATACTCGAAGGGTGTCAGTCAGACTTGGAGCTTCTTTGAATGATCTCAATATTTCTGCCCTGTCAAGTGTTGCTACTTGACCCACATATTATGAACAGTGATGATACTGACACTGACTGGCTCAATCCCACTCACCGTCTGACTCAATCCCTTTTAATTGCATTCCTCCAGCGAAATCCACTTTTGTTGCACTTTCAAGGTAGTTCTAATGCCTTGTTGCCCTCAGTGTTCCAAAGTTAATGCAACCACATCATAAATGGGCATCAACAAGGCTACAACTGAAAACATTCAGACTCAAAACCAGACTGAACAATCTCTTTGTTGATGCATGAACCACATCTAATTGGGCCGTCTCTGTGTCAGCATTGCTGTTAGCTCTGTTTCCATCCATGGAGGTTTCAAGTTTCCATGGAGCCCAAGTGCCTCCTGTTTCTTCTTATATTCAAAATTGGGGGAACGAATTGAATTCACCTACACCAAAAAACCATTAACATCTCCAAAGAAATATGTACACATACAAACATGAATATACCATGTATGTGTTCAAGAAATAAGGTTCTTTTTTTCTGCAGTTCCCTCACTCATTCACTGATGAATGCAATTCTCAAAATGATGATTGTGGTTAGAATCCCTCAGAAATGATTGCTCTGCCAAACTGCCTTTGCAATGAACTTGGTGGCAATATGGCAATCACTGCATAGGTTCCTGCAGACTCTTGGAAATGTGCATTGGAGTACTGGGAGTGGGGTTGATGACTCTGAATGCAATGGCCAGTTTCTAACTGTAATAGCACAAACGGAACATCTTTCTCTTCAAACTCTATGTCATGCAGCAACAATTTCATATCTGGTACATAACCCAAAGCTCATTCATCAAGATAGACAATATCTTCAATTATGCCTGTTTTTCAACCAGTTGAGGATCTTCATTATCTGCTACAAATTTATTTTGCCCATCGTAGTAATGAATGCACTGCCCTTCTTCAAGTGCTTGCCTTTAACATTATCACAAAGCTCACAGCATTTAGTTTTACTACCCCTTCACATTGCATTTGGGGAGAGAATGAGAATGCTTCATGCTGTTGCCCAGAATCCACATGTCTGAAAATCATGGCACTCCAAGAAACTACATTTGCACATGGGCATCCTGTTGAACATTCTCCTAGCAGCCTCAATACTCCAGCAATTTGCATGCATGTCACTGAGATGATGACCCACAAAAGCGTCAAGACTTGCAGCCTCTTGGAATAATCTGTTTGTGAAATTGCTTGCAATTCTGTGCTGCTAAAATGGCAAAGGCATTCAAAACCCTAATGAAGGTAACAGAGTTTGCTTGCACCCCATCATGAACTGGATTTCTTGAAATAGAGTCCTATGCCTGCTGCCCTTGCCAAAATTTCACATGTCCCAGAATTATAGCACCCCAAGCAACCACATCATGTGTTGGCAACCTGTTGAAGACTCAGCAAGCATCATCTATCCTCCTACATTTGGCATACATGCAACAAGAGAAGTCTAGCCACAAAAAACACGAGACTCGCAACTTCTTTGGTTACCTTTTGTTCAAGGTTACCTTCTTCAAATGCCACTGCACTAGCATTTGCATTCAGCATCCATTCTGAAAGGTGAAAGCGCCTTGCTAAAAGATTTTCAACAAAAAAAGAAGTCCCTTCACATTGCATTTGATGAGATAGTTATGACTCCTTCCCTTGCCCACATTTTGTATATCCTGAAAATCATGCCACTCCAAGCAATGGCATTCTGAGTGAATATCTTGTTTGAATACTCTCAAAGTAATATCCTCAATGCTCCCACATTTAGCATACATCTGAACAAGGGTAGTACACACAAAGACATCACACTCAGAACCACATCAAGTAGTCCAGTTCATGGACATGCTTGCCCTTTGTCAATTGCTACTACACTAGCATGCGCATCAAGCATTTGTGGTTGTGCATCCCAAATAGCAATGCTTGTTGGTTGTTGAGATAGTTCACATTGAGAATGAGGTAGTCGGGAATAATCTTTTTACATTTGTGTAATATGTGCCACAACTTAATCTCAAGTTGTAATATATGTTACAATAAACATCACATATTGTACATTGTAATGAATGAAACCACAAAGTTTACCACACGTGTCATGAGCCACAACCTTTTGTGTGGGAAAAGTCACATTCTCTTGTAGTGATTGCTCACATTTTCACATGTCATGAGCAAGCACATTATGTGCATGCATCTAGATTTCACAATATTGTAGACCTCTGTGCTCCTAAATTTAACATACATTTTGATGAGACTTTTACTCACTGAAACAATCCAATTCACACATGAAGTGAGTGAGGTAGTCATGCAAGCTCAACATTGTTATTTGTGATGAAAGTGAAGCTTTGTCATTTTGTGATTACTTTTCATGAAAAAATGGATTTGTGATAAAAAATGAACACATTGAATTGACACATTCGTTTCATAAATGTTAATGTGAGTATTGGGGTTGAATCAAAATGCATTTTTATTTACATGGATGGCCTTATCCATGTAAAAAAAAATATTGACTTTGGCTTGTATATGTTTTACACTATTGTGTATTGATTGACATTGGCTTATGTACATTTACACTCACTAACACCCTTAGAGCAAGGTGTTCCCAAAGTAAGTGTGCAACCAGTAGTTTTGGGAATGACCTCCTCTAAGTGTGTTACCTACACATTCATGGGTCCTGGAGCCTACAAGCATGGCATGTTCATTCGGTCAATATGGCTTTGGGATCTTTTGTGTGGATGATAAATACATCCCAAGGCAACTATAGCCTTTACCTAAAAGAGAAATGATTTATTTTTTTGAAAATGAATTGATTTTGGAGGGTTTTGATAGCAAGAAATAGCCTTTTTTTTATTGGCGAAATATCATCAGAAAGTGATGGAAAAAAAGGGCTTGTGAAATTCATGAAAGTATTTTTTAAAACAAATAAATGAAAATTGTCATATTGTGGTAAAAGTTCAAAAATCGTTCACCATTTCGTGTATTCCCCATAAGGTGTCTAGCCTATTGTAATAGGTCATTACATATCCTTGTTGCCAAATAACACTAGTATAAGTCGTCGGATCTAAGTTAATTGCCAACATATTATTGTTAAATCTAAGGTTATCATCGTTAGATCTAGGGTTATCATTATCAATGTCACCATTAGATTTAAGGCTATCACCAACAAGTTTCCATGTTTTTTCCCTCAAGTTGCTTCTAGTATCCGTGACAATGCATGCAGAGCCTGGCTTGTTGACGGTCTTGAGTCTTGACATCTTTTGCAATAGTTTTGTGGACCTCCAACTCACATGTTTTAAGTGGAGATTAAATAGTATGTCATCTTATTAGTTTCTTTTTGTCTTTTCCACTTGTAAGAAATTCATGTTCTTAATGTCTCTCTAGATTTCAAATGATTGTTTATGCTCATGGAGATTTTGAATGATTGCTTGCTCTAAACATTACAATGTTTTTAGCTTGGGATCTTCTTTGGTGTTTTCTATGATGAGCTTTGTAGTGCATTCCAACAAGGCATTGTGGCATTGATGTTTTTCAAAGACATTTGGTAGTAAAGTCACATAGAGCAAGACAATGAGAAATCACAATGATGTCTTTTTATAATTTATATTGAAGCTTGTATCGCAACTATGGTTTTTGGTCCAACCTTTCCACCCCAAGAAATTGTTAGTCCTTTATGACCACAAGTTATTATGTCCTAAGTAGTGCAACTTGGGAATGAGTCGATAGTGCACTACCATCACCACAAAGAGTCAATGAAGCCCTAGAATTTAGGAAATTTTTTGTTATTTGTGAATTTTTTTGGAAAACTTATTTATTTAGCAAAAATGTCAACACTTTTGCGAAATCAAATTTTTTTATAAAAAAACATTAGTGCTCATTATTAGTTATGTGACAAAGTAGTATAAGAAATGGAAAGAGAGAAATAAGCCACAAGGGACTCTATCACTTTTCAATCCTAGTTGGAGGGTTTGAAGTACATCCTTGTAACCTACAAATTACTTTGTAATAAATATTAGTAGATCTTCACTTGCATCCAAATATATGTTGATGCAAAACCAATCCGACCTTTTTTTTATGTTACTATGGATGTCTATTTATGTTGCATTCTCTAGGGGAAAGATCTTCTAAGTTTTGAGGTTGAATGAATCCCTCGAATTTGAAAGTTTTAATAATTCATTTTGTGTGATGTGCAAGAAAGTTTTGCAGTCATGACAAAGTCCAAAATAAAAATAGATACCGTAGCTCCTTTTGCATCAAAAGATGCACTCAACAATTAATGGCAAAAATGGCTGAAGACAATCCATCAATCATGTTTACTAAAGTGAACTTTGAGCTTCTATGTGATGTAAACCTTTTCATTTCTCTTGCTTGTTTATTATCCATGTCAGAAATTCTCCGTGCATTGATCAAGTTTACACATAAGAGAGATGTTTTTGTATGCAATTATGTTGTTACCATAAAAATTTACCAAGGTCAACTTTACTTTCACTATGTGGATTTGGCAACACAATATGTTTATGATATCTTCAAAGACTTCCAAGCAATCATAACAATGTGCATTTAAAATGGAAAACCAATTTATTAAATCTCAATACCCTTGGTGGTGAGTATTTGGTTTTTGATTCATCAAATTACACATTTTGGGTTACATGTGTAAATGCCACTAGTGATAAGGTTCAAGTGACCCAAAAGGTTTTCACTAATCTAATGGAGGATGTAAAATCATCATGCTAAGGTTTTTTTCTTGCCATTCCCCTTGTGTTTTTATGTTTTGTCTAGAGTTTAGTCTTATTAGTTTTTTGGTCTTTTATTTGTTTTTGATTTTGCAGTCGCAATAAAAGCTTTCACTTGTTAGCTAATTACAAGGTTTCCACCATCCCATTTGATGGATGCTATGGGCATTTGTTATTCACAATATTGGTTTCAAGGTGATGTTGAGGATAATTTTAATTGACATATAATGTTGATTAAAACACATTATTGTTTCAAGAAGTTATTGAAACTTGTCAAATTTTTAGAGGCAAGTTCACTACTTGCTGTAGCCAAGATTTGCCCAACAATTCTATCTGCAAGTGCTCTTGACATGTAACCTAATACTTTTAAGATCACTATGCAATCTAATGTTATTGTTGCTATGGAGGCACCATTTCATGTTAATTCCTTAATTTGACTTTGGTGGATTTTGAAGGTTTCTTACATTTATGACATTCTTTCCTTAAGGTTTTCAAATTGGTGAAAATTGCACTAGTACAAGTGTTGGGTTTAGTAGAAGATGAGTAAACATTTTCCATTCTTTCTTTCATGAAATCTAAATTGAAGAATTGTTTTAATGAACATTGGAATATTGTTGTGGGAAAGTATTCTCAAACTTTTTACAGTTTGAATACTTTCCCATATGACACATGTTTTGAAAATTGGAAGGAACAAAAGCCTAGGCAAGCATTGGATTAAACTCCTCTACTGGAAATTGGGTGGGGTTTGTTTGTTCTAATCTCATCATTAGGGGGCCATTCTCAATGATGACATCTAGTATTGGTTGAAGTTAGGTCTTATACAATTGTGATATAATCACCTAATAATGACGAAGCCTCAAGGTCACGACTATGTGTACAATAGTGGTCACATAATAGCGCTGTCCGAAAAATTTTCATGGCCAAATTAGGTGCATCACCAATTAGCAACATGGGTAAGAGGTTGTGGAGTCATATGTTCTATTTTCATTTTGTAATGAACACTAGATTTTGCTATTATAACATTGGACATTTTGCTAACCTTTTATGAAATGTTTCTCTTGCACACAGCTAATTTTCAATTTATTGAAGCTTTAGATCACCATAGATTGCATGATTGAACATTTAAATATTGCGAAATATGCATAAATTTTAGTTTAATAGAAGCCACCTGTTCAAAATTTCAAAAACTTAAAAAAATAACGTTGGCAAGAAATGAGAAAAAATTAGTAAAAATCACCATATTTCTATATTTGGTTTTCAATGTGTAGTCATGAATGTAGCAGGTTGATTAATGATTTGTACTCTGTATCTGGTTTATAACCAAATCTTATATATAAATTCACTTAGTCCGTCTGTGCGTCCGTCCGACACGACGGTTCTGCGTTTTAATTCGCCGGCGGAACCGGCCTGCATTTTCTACCGGCCCGGACAGTCGGACGGACGGACAGACAGATTTTCTATGGGAGAACCGGCCCGGACAGACGGCCTCTGTATAATTTCGACCAACGCTCGCTGGTCAGTCAGTCTGTGAGCGGTCAGTCTGTCTGTGACGGTGGGTATCAAGGTTGATATCTCTGTGGTTCT
>Ga0116228_10001326_pt1 | contig 20465 bp, 12 predicted proteins | sample S1TSphfallax_2_FD_89694 | JGI IMG/M metagenome (GOLD analysis project Ga0116228, IMG submission 89694) | Host-associated microbial communities from peat moss isolated from Minnesota, USA - S1T2_Fc - Sphagnum fallax MG | ecosystem: Host-associated > Plants > Peat moss > Unclassified | place...
GCGCCGATGGCGATCGCGAGGCGCTTGACGGTACCGCGGAGAATTCTCACCGTGCTCGAAGGCGAGGGCCTCGTCAATGACGCCACGGCCTTGATCCTGTTCACGTTTGCGGTCGCCGCCGTGACCACCGGCAGCATTTCGCTGGTTGCGGCATCGCTGAACTTCGGGCTCATCGTCGCGGCGGAAATCACCTGGGGCCTCGCCGTCGGCTGGGCCATGTTGCGATTGCGCCATTGGTCGAACGACACCGACGTCGAAATGATCCTGGCCTTGCTGACTCCGTATATCGCGTTCTGGCCGCCACACTACCTGGGCGGATCCGGCGTGCTCGCGGCCGTGACCGCGGGTCTCTACACGAGCTGGAACGGGCCGGCCCTGATCTCGCCGGCGACGCGCTTGCAGGGTTTCTTCGTCTGGGGGCTCGTGGTCTATGTCGTCGAGGGCGTCGTCTTCTTCCTGACCGGACTGCAGTCACGCGCCGTCATCGAGGGGGCGAATGCGGATGTCTTGACGCGCATGCTCTGGGCGGCGGCGATCACGGTGGTCGTCGTGATCGTCGTGCGTTTCGTCTGGGTGTTCTCGGCCAGCTACTGGCGTACGTTTTGGCGCGGACCCGCCGCGCGCGGGCCACTCGGCTGGCGAGGCACGTTTCTGGTCGGCTTTACCGGGATACGCGGCGTGGTTTCGCTGGTCGCGGCGCTGTCGATCCCGCAAACCGTGGGTGACGGGGCTTTTCCGGAGCGCGACCTGATTCTGTTCGTGACCTTTTGCGTGATCTTGAGTTCGCTGGTCGGTCAGGGTGGGGCGCTGCCGATGGTGATTCGCTGGCTCGGGCTCGATCGCGCCGGTGTCCAAGAAGCCGAGGCTGACAAGCGCGCTGAGGTGGCGGCGCGGATTGCCGGCGTCGAGGCGGTGCTGCATCGACTCGACGAACTCGAGCGGGAACGCGTCTTGAGCCGGTCGGCCGCGAGCTTACGGCGACTGCACGAGGATCGGCGCATCGACCTCATTCAAACCGCCGACGCCGAGATCGAGGGTGCACCCGCGGCGGACGCCGCGGACGTGCAACTACAACTCGTGGCGGCGGAACGCGCCAGCATCGCCGCGCAATTCGCGGCGGAGAAGCTTGGCGATGAAGCGCGCCGACGGGTCGAGCGCGAGCTCGATCTCGAGGATGCCTGGATCCGTCACGCCGCCGAGAGCGCCACGGGTCGCGGCTTCCGCGAGATCTAGCCCCCGCGGCGCGCGGGACTCGGCCGGCATCCCTGCGCTCGCGCCACCATGCTAGGGCGACACGGCGCTGGCCGCCGGTGGATTGGCGAAGTCATCGAGCAAGATCAAGCCCAGCGGACTGCCGCCCCCCGGCGCATCGCGGGCGACCGCCGTATAGATGCCGTCATTGGCGAGCGTCACGGTGGTCGGACCTATGATCGCCGTCTTGCTGCCCGCGGGCGTGATCGTCAGCTCGTAAGTGCCGGCGGCATAGCTCACGAACCCCGTGTCGCTCTGAAACTGGAGGTGAGCATCGATCGGCGTAGACGTCGCGATCGAGGTGCCGTCGGCAGTCAGGTAGACGTCGACCGGTCCGGCCGATGCTGAGCCATGGATGATGCGCAGCTTTGCCTGGGTCGCATAGCGCCGGTCGTAGTCCGTGGTTACGAGGGTTTGCAGTCCGGCAAGATTACCGACCACATAGAGCGACTGCACCGACCCTGCGGGCAGACCGACCTGTTGGTTGACCAGGGCGTCGCTCGTGTTGCTCGCCGGCGTGATCTCGACCTTGAGGGGACCGGCGGGCAGCGACACATAGGGTGTGAAGGCCTCGAAGGCGAGACTCGGCACGAGCGGCGCAGCGACGTTGCCGTTCGTGATCACGCTGATCGCGGGAGCGTTCGGTGAATCGTGAATCACCCGCAGTGTCGCGGGTGTCGACGTATCGAGGATCCGCGATTGATTGCCGTAGGCATCGACGACCGAGAGAAAGATCGGCGCTGTACCAGGTCCTTCGTTGTCCAGCGCGGAAATGACGAGGTCGCTGCCGCCGGCGAAGGAAATGGTGCCCGAATCGAACAGCACCGGCGTGCTCGTACCCGCAGCCGTGACGCGAACTTCGTATTCTCCGGACGCAATTTGCGTCGGTCCGATCGCAGCTTGGAATGCTGCCGTGCCGAGCGGCGTGCTCGACGCGAGGTCCGCACCGGGAGCGGTCACATACACGGCGATACTGGGCGCATTCGGGGCCGCGTGCAGCACTTGCAGTTGCGTGCTGGCGGGTCCGATGCTCGCCAAGGTGTGGGCAAAGGTTTGCGCGCTGATGCTGGCGACCGGCCCCTCGGCCGCAATGACCGTGTCAGTGTCGGTATTCAAGCCGACCGTGGTCGGGCCGATCACGGTGGTGGGAGTCCCCGGTGTCAGGGCCTGAACCTCGATCGTATGCGGGCCGGCCGGCAGTTGCTGCTCGCCCGTGCCCTGGCCGTAGTCCAAGTCCCGGGCGAAGACGGCGCCGTCGACGAGCACGTTCACGGGCGGCGCATTCGGCGAGGCGTGGACGATTTGCAGGGAGGCTAGCGCCGCTTGCGATCCAGAGGAACTTGGCGACGCGAGGGGACCCTGTCCGTAGTAACCGTGATCGTCTCCATTGCACGCCGACAAGAACAGCGCGACGAGTGCGAGCAGGGGACTTGCGGTTCTGAGCATGGGTATCTCCTCGGAAAAACGGTGGAACGGTCAGCCAGCCCGCGGCCGACTGAGCTGCTAACGCAGCATCCGACCCTGGGTTTACCCCAGCGGTTCCGATGTCCGGTCATCGGACGCGACCGTTTACGCCTGCGCGTGCTGCGCCGCGAGGTCAGGGTTTTGCGGTCGCGAAGCGCCTGAAAAAGCTGTCGCTTTTCCACGCCGGCCGCTCAGGCGCGTCGGCCACCGACACGGTGAGCGCGAACATGACGTCCTCGAAGCCGCCGGCCGCCGCCAAGTTCACGGGCTGATCGATATCATCGGACGGCGCGTGATAGCGCTCCGTGAGCCATTGCTTGAACAGCGGCTCCTCGGGCGCGCCCGGAAGAAAACCCACCTTCAGCGCGAGCGAGGGAACCCCATGCTTGATGAAGCTGTATTGGTCGCTGCGCACGAAACTGTTGCGCAGCGGCTCGGGATCCGCCTGCACGGCATAACCCAGATGCTGTGCAACCGCGCTCACCCGATCGCCGAGGTCGGATTCGGCCAGACCGTACACGGTGAGGATTTTCAGGGGCACGATCGGCAGGAACATGTCCGTATTCAGATCGGCGACGATGTCGGGCTCCGGGACGGTCGGGCGCGCCGCGAAATAGCGCGAGCCCAACAAGCCTTTTTCCTCGCCCGTGACCCAAACGAACAGCACGGAACGCTTGAGCCGCAAGTGGCCCTGCTGCAGAGCGCGGGCGACGTCGAGCAACATGGCCGCGCCGGAGGCGTTGTCCATCGCACCGTTGTAGATCCGGTCGCCATTGATTGCTTGGCCCACGCCGAGGTGATCGAGATGCGCGGAGAGTACGACGTATTCGGCGCCGAGTCTGGGATCGGTTCCCGGAATCACGGCAACGAGATTGTTCGAGTGCACGGGTTCGCTGACGACCTGTGCCTTGGCGCGCAGACTCACGGGCAGCGCAAACCGCGGCAAGGGCTTGCGCTCCTTGGCGAGCGCGGCGATTGCCGCGAACGTATGACCGCTGCCCGCGAACAACAAGTCCGCGTACTCGGGATTGAACGTGGCGAGAAACAATTCGCCGGGCGTGTCGTTGAACTCCGCCCCGACCAAGGCCATGCTCGCCTGCGTGCGGCTGAGCGCCATGCGCGACCAGGGAATGTCCATCGACGCCGGATTCGGCAGCGCGAGCACGCCGATCGCCCCGGCGGCCTTGAGCGCCTTCCAGCGCTCGGCGGCCGTCTGGTAATGTGCACCGAGGGCCGCCGACATGGGCTCCGGCGAACCGGCCAGCGTCACGGCAATCTTGCCTTTGAGATCGAGACCGGCGTAGTCGTCGTAGCCTTGCTCGGGGACCTGGAGCCCATAACCTACGAAGACCAAAGGCGCCGCGACGAACGGTGCCAGGTCGATGCGCGTGGAAAAGTACGCCTCCCGCCCCAAGCTCAAGGGCTGCTCCTGGCCGTCGCGGATCAGGACGATCGAGGACTGCGCCTCGTCGATCGTGCGGGACTTCAGATCGATGGGCTGAAAATAGCCCTGGGTCCCGGCAGGGCGAATGCCGAGTGCCCGCAGTTGGCCGACCACATAGTCCTGCGCCGCGCGTTCTCCGGGACTGCCGGTATTACGGCCTTCGAATTTGTCGTCGGCCAGCACGCTGACCGTGGCCCACCAAGACTTGCCGTCGAAGTGCGGATCGGCGGCGCGGATCGGCCGCGTCACCAGCAATAGGCCCGTCGCCAGCAATAGACCAAGAGAAACCGCATGGCTGCGCATCGTCTGTCACCCCAGAGTCATCGTTCGGATCGAGTTCTCGTGCCAACGCGCCATTATAACGAGCGGCGACGCGCGTCGAGCGCGCGACGCGCGGAACTCGGCGCTGCCGCGTAATATCCAACTGTCCATTGAGGAGGTGTCGGTTGCGGTGTCTGTCGGGCGTTTTGGCATTTATTTCGCTCACGGCGCTGCCGCTCGGCGCGCCGTCCTTCGCCGTCGACTTAGGTCCGCTGGTGCTGGCCGTACCGGATGGCTTCGATGCGCCGGCGAGCAGCGAGCATGACGGCGGCGTCACGACGGTTTGGACCAAACGACGCCCGGGCACGGCCGATACGACCTTGCTGCAAGTCTCGGTGCTCGACGGCGGAGCCGCGTTCGACGAGGCCAGCGCCGAGGATCGGTTCGTGGGTGCGCAGCATTACTTGCTGGAATTCGTCCGCGGCGTCGGCGGGACCGAAGACCACTTTCAACTCGCCGAGATCGAGCACGCCACACTCGCGGGCTTGCCCGCCGCGCGCGCACGCTGGACCGGCACGGTCGCGGACAAGCCGATCGTGGGCGTGATGTACTGTGTGCTCGTGGGGCATTCGATCGTGAGTTTGCGCACCGAAGACGCGGGCCCCGCGATCACGCCGGCGATGTATGGCGCGATCGCCGCGATCGAGGCTGTCCGGCGGCGCTGATCGGCGCGCCTGCGCGGCCGTCAATGCCGCGACACCAGCATGTCGATGTAGCTCAAGGCCGACACCAAGCCCTGCGTCACCGCATAGGTGATCAGCCAGGCGGCCACGCCTTTGCAGGCGCTGAACCATTTGGATCCGGGCAAGAACTGCGAGCTGGCAAAGCCGAAATAAAGGGGGGAAATCGGCATGAGTGCGAGATACGCGTCGTGCGCCACGAGGTCGCTGGGCCGCAGTACATACCAGCCACCGACGTCGACCACGGTGAAGAACAAGACGCGCATTCCCGCCGTATAGGCGGCGAGCACGAGGTACTCAGCGTAATTGAACGGGCCGCGCGGCGAGAGCACGCGCCATGCTGCCGCGCTGATCGGCACATTCACGAAGTACAGCAGGTTGACGTGGTGTTGCAGGAAACGCGTGAGTTCATCCGGAGCGCCGCTCGTGACGGCTGGGAACGAGGTCAGCGCAATCGCGGCCGTGCCGATCGCCACGGAGACGATCAGGAAAGCGAACGGGCCGTAATAGCGTTTGCGCCGCCCCGACACGTAATCGAGCGCCACGTAGCCCGGCCGCAGCACGAGCGCCCGGATCAGCGACAAGACGCTGCGATCGACGTGCAACAGCGCATGCAGCGTCTCGTGGCCGATTTCGTGCAGGGTCAGGCGCTCCGTCCCTGCTTTTTGACCGCAGTCGGCACAGTAGCGCCAGCCCTCGATCAGCGGCCGGTCACAGTTCCTGCATACAGTGGCTTGGACGGGCGTGGTGTCGATTTGACCTCGCAAAGAAGATTAATGTGAAGCCTGCGCGGCTGCGCCGCTATTGATCGGCCACGGGCAAGATCACGGCGCTCGCCCGTGCCGGTGCATGGTAGATGCTCTGCGTGGCCTTGCGATAATCCTCCGGTTTGGCCCAGAAAATGTTGTCGACATAGGTTTGCGGGTTGCGATCGTAGAGCGGAAACAGCGAGGACTGTACCTGCACCATGATGCGATGTCCCGGCAGGAACACGTGGTCGACGTTCGGCAGGCTCCAGCGGTATTCCTCGACCTTGCCCGGAATCAACGCACGCGGCTTGTCGAAGCCGCTGACGTAGCGGCCGCGGAAAATCTCGATGCCGATCGGCAGCTCGAACCCGGCCATGTTTTGCGCGAGGGCGCCCGCGCGGACGCCTTCCGTCGACGCATCGGGATAGACGTCGATGAGTTTCACGACCCAATCGCTGTCGGTACCGGAGGTCGCGGCGAACAGATCGACCGCGGGTGCACCCATGATGTGCACGGCAGTCGTCAACGCGTCGGTTGCGTAGACCAGGACGTCGGTGCGGTCCGAGACGAAGCGCTGATCGTGCACGAGCCAGGTCGTCCATTGGCTGGAGTCACCGACCTTGATGGGCCGGGGAGTGAAAGGTACGGGCTTTGCCGGATCGGAGACGTAATCGTCGTGGTCGGACTTCGTCGGCGACGGGGCCGCGAACGACGCCGTGTAGCCGTCGTGCAGATACAGCTTCGTCGGTTTGCCATTGGGCCAGTGCTCGGAAGTCTCCCAGTGATCGACGCCGGTCGCGTAAGTCAACACGGCCGGCGTCTGCGGGTCGGGCGCGCCCTTCAAGTAATGATCGAAGAACGGTTTCATGACCTTGACGCGGAATTCGTCGGCGGTATCGCCAGTGAACGTGAGATCGCCGAGTCCGTAACCATAATGATTGACGCCGGAATGCCGCCAGGGGCCGATCACCAGATGCAGCTTGTGGTCCTTGTCCTTGGGCTCCAGCGCGCGATAAACGGCCGGCGCGCCATAGCTGTCTTCCTGATCCCATTGACCGACGACCAACATGGTCGGGACCGAGAAGGGACGATCCGCCAACCACTTGTCCACGGCTGCGAGCGACCAAACCGGATCGTAGGCGGGATGTTCGAGCAACAGCTGGCTGAACGGCGCCTGGGCCAAGCCCCATCTCCTGGCGTGGTTGCCGAGCGAGCCGTCGGCAAGATAGAGGCTGTAGTCATCGCCAGGCCCGTAACTCGTATGCTCGCCGTCGCCCTTGTTGGTGCCCATCGCGAGCGCGTAATCGAACGCGCCGACGCGAAAAGCGCCGTTGTGGAAGTCGTCGTCGCCGATCCAGGTATCGACCATGGGGCTCTCGGGCACGGCGGCCTTGAGTGCGGGGTGCGGATCGATCTCGGCCATCAGCGTGGTGAATCCCAAATAGGAAGAGCCGACGACCCCGACCTTGCCATTGCTCTCGGGCACGTTCTTGACCAACCAATCGATCGTATCGTAGGCATCGGTGGACTCGTCGACCGGCGTGTGATTGAGCGGCCCGATGATCGGCCGCGTCATGACGAACTCGCCCTCGGAGTGGTGCATGCCGCGAATGTCCTGGTAGACCCGAATATAGCCGTCGGTGACGAACTCCGCATCCATGATCGGCAGAACCTCCGTCAAGACCGGACTGATGTTGCGCTGGGTCGCGGCTTTGGCGTCGTACGGGGTGCGCGACAACAGGATCGGCGCGTTGGCGGTGCCTTTTTTAAAGAGGATCACCGTATAGAGCTTAACGCCGTCGCGCATCGGCACCATCTCGACGCGTTTCACGTAGTCGGCATGCGCGAGATCGAAAGCGTCGGAGCTCGGCACGATGTCCGGGGTCATCGGCGTGACGGGCTCGGTCGTCGCGTTGCCCGTCGCCGCGAGGAGGGAGGCTGCGCACAGAAGAAGCACGGTAAACAGGGAAGGCGTTCTCGATGACATCGTGCAGGGGCCTCGACGGATGGCTGTGCGGGGGAACCACGGTGCGCGGTTCTACGCGCTCAAGTCTCGGGTCGTGGTCCGGAGATGTCAAATCCGCTCGAGCGCGCGAGCCGCCACGATTTACAATCGGATTGAAAGCGGGTCTAATTTCCGCTTGGATGGCGACACGGAGAGTCCGGGTGAGAATATACAATCTCGTCGGCTACGCGATCATCGTTCTTTATGCGGCGGCGTGCATGGTTTTCGCGCCGGTCGATATCGGGCCGCTGAATGGCTTGCTCATCGGCGCCGGCTACTTCATCGGATTTTGGTTCCTCGCCGGAGTCTATCTCGCGGATGTCCTGCATTTGGGAATCGCCCACCGTTCGCTCGACTACCGGGAGTGGTTCATCAAGTCCGTCACGTTGACGAACTGTCTGTTTGGCGTCTATGTCGACCCGATCGGCTGGGTGAATCGACATCGACTGCATCACGAGCACTCCGATCAGCCGGGCGATCCCAACAAGCTCGCGAGCGACGGCTTCTGGCGCACGCTGTATCTTTGTCTGATTCCGTATCGGTGCAAGGAAAACCTGGCGACCGATAAAATCTTCGATACCTGGGTGTTCAGGCTCGTTGCCAACAACGTCTTCGCGGTGTTTTCGCAGATCTTCAGTTTCTCGCTGCTTTGGCTGTTGGTCAAAGATCTGAAATTTGCGCTCGTCATGTGGGTTGGGTTCAGAATCTTTGCGTTGTGGGTGAACATGATCCAAAACTATTGGACGCACACCCGGCAATTCGGCTATCGGCGCTATGACGACGAGCGCGACAACGCCATGAACATCGGCGACTGGCTGCCGGTCACGGCAACGTTCAGCGCCTGCCTGCAGAACAACCATCATCATTATCCGAGTCTGCTGCGATTGAGTCACGACGACGCCGAATACGATTTCGGGTTCATCACGATCAAAGCGATGAAAGCCTTGGGTCTGGTCGAAGCGACCATCAGGGGCGCAAGAATTCCCGCCGACGTTCCCTTGGGCGCCCTAGATTTTTAGCGGGCGCGAGTTCTTCTTGAAGAAGGGTTCGTAGGTTTGCCGGATGAACCCCTTGGGGATTTCTTCGTCGGCGAGGCCGTACTGCGACGGCCACGCCCTGGGGAAATGGTGAGTTCCGAATAATCGATCGATCCACGGAAAATGAATGGCGAAGTTCTTGTCGATCGCCTCCTTCTGCGACGAGTGATGCCAATGGTGATATCTCGGCATGACGAGATAGGGCTCCAGCCATTTGGCGTTCGGTGCAAAATTGCAGTGGGTCCACGTGGCGTGAAGCGTCACGAAAATCAAATACGCCAGGATGACATCCTGGGAAAAGCCCAACATGAGCGGAACCAGGATGAAGCCGCGCACCAAGGTATCGTCGACGAAATGAGAGCGGGATCCGGCGATCCAGTCGAGGGCTCGGGAAGAATGGTGGATGGAATGAAAGCGCCACAGAAAAGGCACCTTGTGGAGCGCCCAATGGATCGACCACTCCGCGAAGTCCGCGACGACGATCGCAAGCAGAAACTGCAGCAACCAAGGCAGCTGCGCGATTGTCTGGGAAATGCTCGGAACCGCCAGGAACTTGGCGGCCTGAGTCGCGGGGAACAGCACGAGAAACGACAGAATCTGGATCGGCAGATGAGTGGACATGAAATAGGCCACATCCAAGGTCCATTGGTCTCGAAAAGTTCCCTGGTCTTTGTATTGCGGCCAAAGCCGCTCGATCGGCACATAGATCAGGGCCATCAAGAACATGTCCAACAGGAACCAATCCAAACCGATGGCCGGGCCGTCGGTCAAAGCCTCGTTGATGGGAACGCTGGATCCGCCCAGAGCGGCCGCCGCGCAGGCGAGCAACATTCCCGTGAAACCCAAGACCTTTTTCTTGCGCAGTGATGCCGAGACGACTCCAAAAACGAACGCAGCGACGATCAGTGCTTGGATCAGGTAGCGGATCGCGTGCATGGGGTAATGCGGACGCAGTTCGGGCGAACTCAGCAACCGAGGAAAATGCAGGCAAACCACGGCCCCGAACGAGAGGATGCCGAAAAAGGCCGAGGAGACACCGCTCCACCAGCCCGAGCCAAAATCGGCAGGCTCGGTGTCGCCGAAGAATTCATTGATGCGTCGCTCGCTCATGGTCGCACCGTATCCGCAGAGGCTGGATCTGACAATATGTCGGCGGCAATTCGGTGAACCGGATCGCGAAAAGCTGCGTGTGTGTGCGCGGACCGCGGCAGCGCTTCCATTCGGCGATTCCTGGGACGGCCTCGCGGACGGCGTCCTCCCGACTTGACAGTCCTGTTATGCGATGGACTTCTCACCGCAGCCGCTCTGCGGCGGGTGCCATCGGGGTCAAGCTTCCGCTCATACGGATTTAATGCGGTTCAAGCGAACGAACCGTATCGAAACCAAGCTGGGGGTCCTCGAATGCCCAAACTCACACGTCTTCCGTCGATGTTGATATCGGCGGCCTTGGCCTCGGTGGCCGCAGCTGCTGCAGCGGCCGCTGCAGTACCGGCAGCAGCGCCGGCCGGCACTGCGCGCTACCTGGTACAGGCAGCAAACTCGCGGGCGGCGAGCGAAGATGTGCGCCGCGCAGGCGGCCAGGTGGAGCAAGACCTCGGCATCATCAACGCCGTCGCAGCCGAATTGACCCCGGGCCAGGTGACCAGGCTCCGCGACATGCCGGCTGTCCATGTGTTCGCCGATCGTTCGGTGAAGACCGCGCAGACCTCGCTGACGACCACGCTGGCGGAGGGGCTTACCGGCAGTTCGACGCCGACCGACGGGTCCGGAGTCAACACGCCCACGCTGCTCTACCAGACCAACTATCCGATTCTGGTCGGCGCAAATGTCCTGCAGCAGAAGGGCATCACGGGGCGCGGCGTGACCATTGCCGTGCTCGACACCGGGTTGTGGCAGGATCCGGCGCAGAACTACTTGTTCCGGGTGCTTGCGACGGTCGATGTGGTGAACGGCGGCTCGGGACCGGTGACCGGCGATGCCTATGGGCATGGCACCCACATTACGTCGATAGCGGCGGGCGGAGCCGTCAATGTCTACGGCGGCGACCTCGGCATCGCTCCGCAAGCCAACCTCGTGATCGTGCAGGCCTTCAACGGGGAGGGAGCGGGGCGCTACAGCGACGTGATCGCGGGCCTCAACTGGGTGGTTGCCAATCAGAAGAAGTACAACATTCGGGTGCTCAATCTGTCCTTCGGCGCAACGCCGGAATCCGACTATTGGAACGATCCGCTCAATCAGGCGGTCATGGCGGCCTGGAAGGCCGGCATCGTCGTCGTTGCCGCCGCCGGCAATTCAGGGCCCACGCCGATGACGGTCGGCGTGCCCGGCAACGTGCCCTACGTCATCACGGCAGGCGCACTCACGGACAACTACACACCCTACAATCTGACCGACGACCGGCTCGCGTCGTTTTCCTCCACCGGACCTACTTATGAAGGTTTCGTCAAGCCGGAGGTGGTGGCGCCGGGCGGCCACATGGTCGGCTCGATGAACAGCCGCAGCTTCCTGGCCAACATCGACCCGGGTTCGATGTCGCCCTTGGCACAACTCTTCACGATGTCGGGAACGTCGCAGGCTGCTGCCGTGACCACCGGGGTGGTCGCCTTGATGCTGCAGGCGAATCCCTCGCTGACGCCCGATACGGTCAAATGCCGCCTGTTGGCCTCGGCGCGGCCGGCCGTGAATGCGAGCGGGACGTTGGCCTACAGCGTCTTTCAACAGGGCGCGGGACTCATCAATGCGGTGGCGGCGGTCAGCAGCACCGCGACCGGTTGCGCCAATGTCGGTCTCAACGTCGCGGCCGATCTTGCGGGGACCCAGCACTTCGGCGGCCCTGCCAACGAGGATAGCAACGGCAACTTCTACATCATGAACATGGCCGGCTCGAGCTGGGGTGGGTCGCAACCCGCGGACGGCTACACCTGGTCGAGTGCGTACAGCTCGGCCGAGGGCTACAGCTGGAGCGAGGGGTATGCCTGGAGTCAAGGGTATTCCTGGAGCCAGGCTTATGCTTGGAGTCAAGGATTCACCTGGACCAAGGGGTTTACCTGGTCCAAGGGCTATACCTGGAGTAAGTCGGTTTCCTGGTGGAACACGACCGGTTCCGCGGCTGCATCGACCGATTCCGCGTCGATCGTCGATTGGATTCCGAACGAATAGCGGGATTGTGACCGATGTCTCCTAACGGGCACGCAAGCGGTGCGCGGATCGGAACTCGGTCAAGCTAGCGACGCGGAGGATCGTGCATCGTAAGCTCGTGAACAGGTACATGAAAGTGGTTCGCCGCAGCGCGCGCACTGCGGCCATGATGTGGTGGGTGCTGGGCGCTCCGCTCGCGGCCGCAGCGGCCGATGCGCCGGGGCTCGTGCTCGAGAGTCTCGGCGCCGGCGAAGGCCTGCCCCAGGCCACGGTCAACGCGACGCTGCAGGACTCGCAGGGCTTCGTCTGGCTGGGTACCGAAGACGGTCTGGTGCGTTACGACGGTCATGAGCTCGTCCGCTATGCCTACTCGCGGGCGGCGGGCGGCACGATCCCCGGCAACTTCATTCGCGATATCGTCGAGGACTCGCATCACGATTTGTGGATCGCCGTCAAGGACGCCGGTCTTGCCCGCTGGAACCGGGCCACGGACAGCTTCACGGTGTACCGCCATGACGCGATGAGGCCCGGGTCGCTGGCCAGCGATGTGACGCGTGTCGTACGCCTCGACCGTCAAGGCCGCGTCTGGATCGGGATGAGCGACGCCGGGATCGATGTCCTCGATCCGCGCTCGGGCGCGATCGAACACCTGCGCCACGATCCGAAGGACCCCGACTCGCTCGGCGACGATCGGGTTTTCACGATCACCGTCGATCGCGCCGGGGCGCTCTGGATTGGTAATGCCGCGGGATTGGACCGCTGGCAGCCCGGGCACCGCGCCTTCACCCATTTTCGCCACGACGCCGACGATCGGAATTCCTTCAATGGAACCCAGGTATCGCAAATCTTCGAAGACCAGAGCGGCAGCCTCTGGGTCGGCACGTTCGACGGCGGCCTGAGCCGGCTCGATCACGACGGCCACCGGGTCGAGAGCTTTCAGCACGACGCACGTCGCGCGACCTCGCTCGCCAGCGACGACGTCAGAGCGATTCTCGCGGACCACGCGGGGCATTTGTGGGTCGGTACCTCGGACGGTCTCGACCTCCTCGACCGGGCCAGCGGCCGGTTCACGCACTATCGGCATGACGAGCGCGATGCGGGCTCACTGCGCGATTCGTTCATCATGTCGCTGTACGAGGACGCGACCGGTCTCATCTGGATCGGCACGCGCGCGGGTGGCGTCAGCCACTGGAATCCGCGCAGTTGGGAACTCGGCGGCAATCGTCCGCACTGGCTCGACGGCAAGATCGTCAACTCGTTCGCCGACGCGGCGGATCAAAAACTGTGGATCGCCTCCATGGGCGGCTTGTTCCGGTTCGATCCCGGCACCGGCGAGGCCGCCGATATCGACAGCATCCTGGGCCGGCGCGACGCACTCGGCGATAAACGCGTGATGGCGCTGCGCCGGGATCATCGTGGCACGTTGTGGATCGGCACGATGGCCAACGGGCTCGAGAAACTGACGGCCGACGGACGGCTCGAATCCGTTCCGGTCAAAGTCGGTGACCCGTATGGCGTGAGTGCCGCGGGCATCATGACGATCTTCGAGTCGCGCAACGGACTCATCTGGATCGGTACGCTCGATGGCGGCGCAAACGTGCTCGACCCGCTCACCCGGAAGATCCGTCAGCTGCCCTACAAGTCGGCGGCGCCCGGAGCAATCAGCGCCGGCAGCGTCACGGCGATTGCCGAGGACTTGCAGGGGAACATGTGGTTCGGGACCGATAGCGGCGGCCTCGACCTCGCGCGTGCGGACGGAACGGTCGTCAAAGTGTTCCGCCACGATCCGAACGACCCCGCGAGCATCCCCTCGAATACGATCTACGCGATCGAGGTCGACGCCAAAGGCAGGATTTGGATCGGGACCGACAGCGGCGGCGTCGCGCGAGTGGTTGGCTCAGATGCGTCGCCCGATACCATCCATTTCGAGATCCTGACGCGGGAGCAGGGCCTGTCGAGCGATACGATATACGGTGTGCTCAGCGATTCCAAGGGTCGCATCTGGCTGAGCGGCGATTCGGGCCTGTTCCGCTACGATCCCGAAACGGGCGCCGTGAAGACCTACCATCGCGAGCATGGCCTGCAGGGCGAGGAATTCGATTTCAACGCCTACTACCGATCCTCGGACGGCCGCCTGTGTTTCGGCGGTCCCGGCGGATTCAATATCTTCGATCCTGCGCGGCTGACCGAGAACACTCACGCACCGCGTCTGGCGCTGACGCGGCTCGAGGTGCTCGGCGTTCCTGTGCCGAGCGACAAGGCATATTGGCTGCTCGATCGCATCCCGGTGGATTACCGGGCGAGCATCGTTTCACTCGACTTCGGCGCCCTCGATTTCACCTCACCGACCCGCAACCGCCTGGCATACCGCGTGGCGGGACTATCCGATCGCTGGATCGATCTCGGCGCACAGCATCGGGTCACCTTGACAAATCTCGACGCCGGCGATCATTTACTCGAGGTGCGCGCTGCGAATGCCGATTCCGTGTGGAGCGATCCGCCGCTGCGCATCGTGATTCACCGCGACCCGGCGCCCTGGCGATCGCCCTGGGCGTACGCGATCTACGCGCTCGTCATCGTGTTGTTCATCGTCTACCAGATCCGGCGCCAGCGCGCCAGGATCGCCGCCATGGTGGAGGCAAAGCGGCGGCTGGAGTCGGAAGTGGCGCTGCGCACGCACGAACTCGTCGACAGCAATCGGCAACTGGCGGAAGCGGCGCAGGCGAAGAGCAACTTCCTCGCGCGCATCAGCCACGAACTGCGCACGCCCCTGAACGGCGTCGTGGGGATGAGCGAATTATTGGAACGGACCGCGCTGTCTTCCACTCAGGCACGGCTGACCCGGACCGTGCGGTCTTCGGCGCAACTGCTGATACATATCGTCAACGACCTGCTCGACTTGTCGAAGCTGCAGGCCGGCAAAGTCGAATTCGAGGCCCTGCCCCTCGATCTCTCGGCGGTGATCGAGGAGTGCACGACGCTGTTTGCCGGCGCCGCGGAAGCCAAGGGCGTCGAACTGATCGTCAGTCCGCCGCTGCACGATGTTTCGGAACTCATGGGCGATCCGCTGCGCGTGCGGCAGATTCTCATGAACCTGGTCGGCAACGCGATCAAGTTCACGATGCAAGGCACAGTCGTCGTCAAAGCAGACATCGAGCCTGCAGTTTCCGGCCGTACCACGGTACGCATTGCGGTCGCCGACACCGGCGTCGGCATGGATGCGGCTACGATCACGCGGATCTTCGAACCATTCACCCAGGCCGACGAATCGACGACCCGCCGATTCGGTGGCACGGGCTTGGGATTGGCGATTTGCCGCGAACTCGTCGAGGCCATGGGCGGCACGATTGTCGTCGAGAGCGAGCCGAACGCCGGCTCGACCTTTTGCGTGACCATGCCCATGCAGGTAGCGGGTGCGCGTGCGGCACGGGAACTCTCGCAACTCGCGCAGCGCCGCGTACGCTTGCTCACCGGACAAGCAGCGCTCGCGGAGTCGCTCGCGCGGCACGCGGCATTGCTCGATCTCATCGTGGTGACGGGGCAGGAAGCGGAGTCATCCGATGCCTCCGGTGAGAGCGAGATCCTGATCGCGGATCTGGGCACGCATGCGGCCCTGATTCGATCCATCCTCGATGCGCCCGTTCCGACGCGCCCGCGGCTCGTGATACTCGGCACGACCGCACAAATCGAGTCATTGCAGCGCGAGAGGTCGGTCGATCCCGAACTGATCGTTCACAAACCGGTGCATCGCGAAATTCTGGTCCAGGCACTGCGAGCGGCCGCCGGTCTCGAGCGCATCAGCACGCTCCAGGCGCCGCAGTCCGTGCGCGACCCCAGGCTCGCCGGCGCCCATGTCCTGCTGGTCGAGGACGAGCCGGTCAATGCAGCAGTCGCACGAGGGTATCTCGCCGAACTCGGCTGCACGTCGGAGTGGGTGCAGAACGGTCAGGACGCGGTCGTCCGTTGCTCGGTCGAACGATTCGACCTCATCATGATGGACCTCAATATGCCGACGATGGACGGGTTTGCGACGACCCAGTTGATCCGTGAGGGCGAGGAGCTCAGCGGGATCCTGGCGCGCCGCGTTCCGATCATTGCATTGACGGCGCACGACGCCGACGACTACCGCGACTCCTGCCGCGGCGCCGGCATGGACGACATCCTGAGCAAACCCTTTTCGCTGCAGCAGTGCGCTGACCTGCTGCGGCGTTGGATGGCGCCGGCGTGGGAGCCGCTGCGCGATCGCCCTGCGCAGGCCGAACCGCCCGCGGACGAGGAAGCACTCATTCGCATCGATGCGGCCACGGTCGCCGGGCTGCAAAACTTGCGCCGCGCCGGTGCAGGGAATCTCTATTCGGAAGTCGTCGATCTGTTTCGTGCGAGTTCGACCGCGGCGATCGCCGAGCTCAAATTGGCACTGCAAGGCGACGATTTGGCGGCCGCACACGCGGTCTGCCACAAGCTCGCCGCGAGCGCGGCGAACGTCGGAGCCGTTGCATTTGCGCGCGACATACGCCTGCTGGGACGACTCTGCGCGGCGGGCGATCGGGTACGTGCGCCGGTTCTTGCGAACCGGCTGTTCGCTGCGCATCCGGCCCTGATCGAGGAACTGCTGCGCTTTCAGCAACGGGCGAGCGCATGAGCGAGACCATGAAACCGACGCCGGTCGCGATCATCGCCGACGATGAAGACATCGGCCGTCTGCTGCTTGCCGAAACCGCGATCGCTTCGGGCCTGCAACCGATCTGTTTCGACAATGGGACTTCGGCACTCGAATCCGCGCTGTCGCACGAAGTGGCGATCGTGCTGCTCGACGTCGACATGCCGGGTATGGACGGTTACGCCGTTTGCCGCCGCTTGCGTGCCGAAGCGCGCTTTTCCACCGTACCGATCGTCATCGTGACCGGTCATGAGGACTCCGCCGCCATCAGTCGCGCATTCGACGCCGGCGCGACCGACTTCGTTTCGAAGCCCGTGAATTGGGCGCTGCTGCCGCGCCGCCTGGCGTATATCCTGCGCAATGCCGCGGCGGCCGAACGCATCGAACGCCTCGCCTATTTCGACACCTTGACGGGGCTGCCGAATCGCCAGCGCTGCATAGAGACCGCCGAGCAGCTGTTCATCGACGCGGACGCCGCAGGCGAGTCCGTTGCGGTGATTTATCTCGATTTGAACAGTTTCAAGCGGGTCAACGACACGTTCGGGCACGCAGTCGGCGACGCGGTGCTGCAAGACGTCGCCGGCAAGCTCAATCGCGCACTGATCCGCTTTGCGGCCGTCTATGAACACCTGATGGTTGCCCGCTTCGGCGGCGACGAATTCGTGATTTTACTGCGCCACGCGACGGCTCGGTCGGTGGCACAAGAGATCGCCGATGCCTGCGCTGCGGCGCTCAAGGTTCCCGCTACCTACGATGGCCTCGAGTTCTACTCCGCCCCGAGTATCGGATTGGCCATCTATCCGGACGACGGCGCGGATGTCGCAACCGTGATCAAGCACGCGGACACGGCCATGTACCAGGCGAAAACCACGCCGACCGGCTCGGTCGTCGCCTACCAGCCGGCGATGAGCACGCGGCTGCGCGACTGGCTCGAGCTCGAGGGCCGCCTCCGCCGGGCGGTACACGATGACCTGCTCACGCTGCACTACCAGCCCAAGTTCCGGCTCGCGGACAATCGACTCATGGGCGTCGAAGCGCTGCTGCGCTGGTGCGATGCGGACTATGGCGAAATCGCGCCGATCCGATTCATTGAAATCGCCGAAGAAAGCGGCTTGATCATCGATTTGGGCAATTGGGTGGTTCGCGCCGCCTGCCAGCAGCTACGCAAATGGCAGGACCTCGGCATCGCCATACCCGTGGCAATCAACGTATCCGGCAAGGAACTCTTGCACGGCGATCCGGCGCGGGTCGTCGAAGTAGAAGCGGCGGCGGCCGGCGTACCGACTTCGCTGATCGAAATCGAAATCACCGAATCGCTGCTGATCAAGGACTCCGCGCGCGTCCGGACCGGGCTCGAGCGCCTGCGCCAGCTCGGTTGCCGGATCGCGCTCGACGACTTCGGCACCGGTTACTCCTCGCTGTCCTATATCACGCGCTTCCCGCCCGACCGCATCAAGATCGACAAGGCGTTCGTGCACAACATCGAGCGCTCGGCCAGCGATGCGGCCATCGCGAGCGCGATCCTGTCGCTCGGCGAAAGCCTCAAGATCACGGTGACGGCCGAGGGCATCGAACGCGCCGGCCAATTGGAGTGGCTGCGCAAGCGCGGCTGTCACGAGGCACAAGGATTTCTATTGTCGAGGCCGCTGACCGCAGCCGACTTGGAAAGCCGGCTGCTACGCGCCACCGGTTCAGCAGCAGAGGACGCAATGGGCCTTGCCGATTCGATGACGCCCCAGCGGGAACATTCGCGCTAGGGACGCGACATGGTTCCCGGGATGCCGCCCCGCGTATTGCATAATGCTCGGCGAAGCCCGTGGAGCCGATGACGCGTAATGCTCGTGAACCGTCTGCCGATTCTGATACTGATGTGTGCCGCCTTGGGCGCGGCCGGATCCGCGCAGGCAGCCGTCGCCTTCACCTGCACCGTCAGCGCAAGCAGCATCGTCTTCGGCACCTACAACCCCTTGAGCGCCGGGGGTAGTGCATCCACGGGAACGTGGTCCGTCACTTGCACCGCGACCGGTTCAGGATCGGCCACCGTCAGCGGCACATTGACCTTGAGCACCGGGAACAGTGGGTCCTATACGCAGCGCTACCTGCTGTCGGGGACGAACAAGCTCGACTACAACATCTATCTCACGCCGACTTATACCCAGATCATCGGCAATGGCACCGGGGGGACTTATGCACCGAGCGCCTCGGGCACGGTCACAGCGGGGCAGGCCTATCAAGTGACCGGCGCGTTCTACGGCTTCATCCCGGCGGCGCAATACGTCCCGCCGGGCGGCTATACCGACGCGATCGTCGTGACGGTCAGTTACTGAACAGCCCCGCTGTGAAGCCCGGTGCGAAACCGGTGTCGAGGATTCGGGTCATGAAGGCCTCGCACCGGGCGAGCTGCTCGAGGGCGACGAATTCGTTCGGCCGGTGCGCCTCGGCGATGTCGCCCGGCCCGCAAATGACCGTCGGCACGCCCATCTTCTGGAACAAACCGGCTTCGGTGCCGTACGAGACCTTGCCGACCGACGGACTCTCCGCCAGCTGCATGGCCCAGCGGACGATCGCATCGGTTTCCGCTGCGGCCAAGCCCACGGTTTGGCTCGTCCACACGAGATCGATTCCGGATTGCGGATCCACCGATTGCATCTCGCGAGCGAGCGCCTCGGCATAGGTGCGTATCTCCTGGTGGAGCGCGTCCGGCGACGCGTTCGGGAGCGTGCGCATGTCGAACTGAAACTCGCAATCCTTGGGGATCACGTTGGCCGCGATGCCGCCCCGAATGAGGCCCGTGGACAACGTGGAGTACGGCACCGTGAAGCCGTAATCTCGCTGCTCGATTTGCGCAAGCCGGTCGGCGATCTGACGGATGTACACGACCAGTCTCGCCGCGTACTCGATCGCGTTCACGCCATGCGTGACGTAACTGGAGTGGGCCTCGCGCCCGTGCACCGCGCAGCGAAAGCGATGAGTTCCCTTGTGCGCGATGATGGGCTGCATGGAAGTCGGCTCACCTACGACGCAACCGGCGGGACGGATTCCGTTCTCCTCCAGATCGCGGATCAGGCCGCGCACGCCGAGGCAGCCCACTTCCTCGTCGTAGCTGAGCGCGTAGTGGAGCGGCGCATCGAGCCGTCCGGCGTTCAGTGCAGCCACGAATTTCGGGGCCTGCGCGAGAATGATGCCGATGAATCCTTTCATGTCCGCGGAGCCTCGCGCGTACAGCCTGCCGTCGCGCTCGGTGAGCACGAACGGGTCGGTATCCCATGCCTGGCCGTCCACGGGAACGACGTCGGTGTGACCGGAGAGCATGAGGCCGGGCTTCGGCGAATCGCCGAGCGTGGCGAAGAGGTTTGCCTTCCGCCCCGTGGCGTCATGGGTGAGCCGGATCGTCGCGCCATGCGACTTCAGGTAGTCGCGCACCCATTCGATCAGCCCGAGGTTGGAATCGCGCGAGACCGTGTTGAACGCGATCAGACGCTCGATCATCGAGCGCGCAGCGGGACTTGGCGCGGTGGGCGCGGCCTCGGTTCTGGAAACGGCGTTCATGAAGCCTCCTCGACCAAAACCTTACTTTACACAATCCCGAGTGAAATCACCGCGGGGACAAAGTCGCGAAAAAAAACCCTCACCAGCTTTGCGGCCGGTGAGGGTTTCGTTTCTTCTTCAAATCAAGAGCCTGGCAGTGACCTACTTTCACATCGACAAAGTCGACA
>Ga0116228_10001328_pt1 | contig 20457 bp, 11 predicted proteins | sample S1TSphfallax_2_FD_89694 | JGI IMG/M metagenome (GOLD analysis project Ga0116228, IMG submission 89694) | Host-associated microbial communities from peat moss isolated from Minnesota, USA - S1T2_Fc - Sphagnum fallax MG | ecosystem: Host-associated > Plants > Peat moss > Unclassified | place...
TGTATCATGGTTAGTTAGGTTTTAGATGTCCCAAATTTAGTCACCATCCATTGATGCTAGTGGCTTTATATATAATGTTTTGACAAGTTCGAAACATCATGCAAGACATGGATAACTCCAATCAATGGTAGCTAATCAAGGGGTATCCATTTTGGATGTCTTGGGAAATTGATAGTATGTTGTAGACATCAAGAAGTATGCAAAAAATCTATTCAATTCTAGGAGCTCAATTGGAAGACTCAAAGGTTGTAAAAGGAATCATCTTCAACAAGGAACATCTCAGGTGGTTATGAAGATCAATCCCTTACCAATGGCAATCCATGGAGCTAAAACTATCTCTCATGCCCTATCCTAGTCCCTTCCAAGTTTAATATTAATGTTTTCTTAGCCCTTGTTTATTATTTTCAGTAGTTGAATGTAATATTTTTTTTAGTTGCCTAGATGGACTTGGATGCCCAAACAAGAGTGTTAGAGCAAGTACTAATGGTTTAAGTTACTCATCTCTTTTCTTGTGTTGTTTGAAGTGATGAACATATCAGAATTAATAGTTGTGACAACAATTAATTTGTAGGAAGGCCATGAAAGACACCATTGCCCCAATCTAAAGGTAAGCACATTTTTGGTCCAAAATCAAAATTCACTTTGCTACTAATCCATATATAACTTTAATGTTTTACACAAAATTAGCTACTGTCTATACAAGTTTGTCAAAATTATAGGCAAAATTTCAAATTTGCATTATGCTTAATTCAAAGAGTTGGCACATAATGTTTTATTTTGTTAAGAATGCATTAAATCTTTAGGTTTTCTCAAGATTATGTTTCAAGTTGGGAAGGACCTAAGAGCCTCAATATGGGAGCTTATGAACTACTCAACATTGTAAATATCCAACTTCTGTTAAACAAACCCTGAAACCTTGAACCATTGATTTTAAAAATTGGATTACAATTTAACCAAGTATTCCCAAAGTCGCACAAAAAACCCAATCCCAAGGTTTTGTTTTAACAATTTTGTCCAGTTTTTGATATCATGTGTAAGCAATTATACAAATGCAATTGGAGCAAACAACATGGTCTTCAAAACAAGTAGTCAAATCTTGGGATCGATCATGATTTAGGTACATAAAACATGTGGAAAATTTCCATTTTTTCAATAAATAAATAATAATAAATAATTAATTATAATCTATACTTGGCTAAACTATAATTGGCAACCTATTTTAAACTAGGGTAGGGTAGAATAAATTAGCTAGCATAGGCTAAATAAGTAGGTAGGATCCTATTTATTTTGTTAGGGATGAGCCTTTTGATTGGTTCATCTTGAATGGCACATGCATTCTGTTTATAGTGCATAGCATAAATATAATCCATTCCTTCACCTAGTTATATACTTTATAAGTTTAAAGTTGTAGACAAAAGATATGGGACAATTTTAATGAAAGGGAAACACTATAACACTACAACACTATCACATCCTTTGTCCCATGCAAAAACATTATCATATATCCACACAATAGAATATTTATTGTTTTCATTAACTATTTACTACCTATCCTACTTACTACATATTACCTTGGTTACATACCTACTATCTGTTACCTAACCTACCTAATTAATTATTATTATTATTATTATTATTAAAAAATCATATATCCACATCATAAAGTATTTATAACTTAACCTACCTACTACTACTTATCCTACTTATCACATACTACCTAGGCTACATACTTACTATCTACTACTTAACCTACCTAATAAATTAATATCCTAGCCTACATGTAATAAATTAATTTTTTAATATAGCTAATTAATTAATCAATTAATAAAAAACATTATGACATATCCACAAAATAAAATACCTACCTACCTACCTACTACCTACTAGTAATTATCCTACTTATTACATACTACCTAGGTTACATACCTAATATCTATTACCTAGCCTACCTAATATATTAATTACCTACCCTACATTTAATAAATTAAATTTTTAACATAACTAATTATTTTATCAATTAATACAAAAACATTATGACATATTCGCAAAATAAAATACCTCTTGCTTAACTTATCTACCAACCTACTACCTACTAGTACTTATCCTAGTTATTACATACTACCTAGCCTAATTAATTAATTGATTAAGTACCTAACCTAATTATTTAATTAATTAATATGAAAACATGATCACATATTCACATAATAAATTGATAAACCTACCTACTACCTAGTTTACTAGTTAATTAACATCCTAGCCTACCAGCTACCTACATTCCTCTCATTTTCATTGAGCTTATGCTTGGTGCTAAATAACTCATTCACAAATGTTTCAGCAAGTGATTGACAATTTTTCCACCTAGGGATCCTATAGGGTGCATTAATAGATGAAAGTCTAGCTATTTCAAGCATGGCACATGGGGGTGTAGGTTGGTCATTTTGGCAAGATTTTGCTTCCAACAATGCAACATGTGATTTCCACTTACATTCCCTTTCCTTTTCTAGCTTGCACATAATGCAAAACATAATTCAATATACATGTGAAAACTAAATGTAATTAGTTTGCAACTTCCAATAATTCATTTTTAGTTGGTGCCCACAAATGTGACATGATGTTGAAAGGAAAATTTTACCATTCCCTTTTCTTTTCTTGGGCAGCCTCTTGTGTTACTTTTCTTTCCAACCTTTGTGCCTCCTTTTCAACATAGGTTGTTTTCTTATTCCTCATATTGCCCATTTGTACAACCCCTATACCATGCCAAGTTGTGCATATTCAACTACAAAACGAAAGGTATGTACACAAAGTGTATAAATCTTTCAAAAAACAAGTTATTGTATGTGTATGTAAACACAAACACATGTATGTTTTCCTTAAGAGCTGGTACAATCTTTATATTACTTATAATGCACATCTTTCAATGATATTACTTTTGTTCTTGAAAACATAATTCTAGTTTAATAAACACCACTTTTTAGATAAGATTATGCATTTGATGTCTAGATTTTTGGTGAGCAAAACCATGCCATGATTTGAGTGAAAACATGAACTCACCCATTTGACAAGCATATATGAAGAGTTGATCAAGAGATATGGATCATGAATAGTTCCAGTTCATTTTGGTAGGTATGTGCTTTGTGAGGTTTTTCCTTGGGCACTAGCATTCAAGCTTAAGGATCATTATTTTGAGAACAATTAGAGCCAATTTTAGAAAAAATCCCATTGTTGCCTCCCCCAAAACCTAGGAAGGCATCCCCTTTCTATGCTCTAAAACATTTGCAACTTGCATTCACACATCACCAAATATTTGAAACCAAAAATTCTCTCAAGTTTCCCTAAAATGCATAAATAATAGTCTATTAGACTTGTACTTTCCAAAGCAAAACTAGAGTGTAAACTTCATAATGTAGTTTAGACTTAATTCATTTGTTGTGTAAAACACCTATAATATGTTTAACACCCACCACTTGGGAACCTGCAAAATTCATTGAAACCTTTTCCCCAAGCTAATATAGACACCAAAGGAGGTTAGGTTAACCTTTACATATGTGGGAATTAGACATTCAATCCAAGACTCTAACCATTGTGATGCCACAATTATAGGATTGCTGACTTAATTAAACATGAAAAGTAGAATATTGCACCCACCTCTTCCATGTAGAAATTGCCAATATGATGTTCATCAACCCTAAAAGATGGCCCAACAATCATTCACAAATGGTCCTTGTACTAACACCATGGATTTGCAGCGCATTTTCCATTTGAGAACTTGAATCTGGAGCACAAGTGAATTTTGAGAAAAAGTTGTTAATTATAACAAAATATGCACATGATTCATTTTTTCTCTCACATCAGTCAACGCTCCTTTCACAACATGCATATATATGCACATTTGGTCTTTCACCCTCCAACACCTTAAGGTTTAGGGTTTCGCATAACAAAATCAAAGTCTCTTGAACATAGGTTCTAAATGAACATAACACAAGTAGTGGAAAATTGCACAACTATTACATCGTTGGTTGGACAAAAACACATTTAGATACATTAGACTTCATAGTCCTTAAAATTAGATACCAAACAGTAATAATACCCAAAAAAGTGGAGATATGCAAATTTCACCCCACTTGAGTCTCTTGATTCTTATAATGAGTTTTGCAACTGTTTGTAAAGTTTGCTCCCTCCAAGATGATTACACAATGGACATTACCAGCCCTTAGGTTCTTGATCATAATCATTCATCCATTCATCAAAGCTATAGGATTCAAGACTTCTATTTTCATACTTCACTTTTTTATCTTGTTCCGCAAAATATTTTGTATCTTAGCAAGATGTACATTGTAGTTGGACCAAGATTCACTTCTATTTACTAGTTGCTTTTGAGCCTTGTTCGATAGATGTAAACTAAAGAACAATGCAATTTGATCTTTACATGGAGAGATTTTCAAAATAGAGGGCCAAATGTTTTCTAACAACAAATCATTGGGCAAGTCATTCAAAAATTGCCCCATTGCAACTTCATCACCTTAACAACATTTGTATGCATTCTCAGCAAGCACATTTGCTTTTAACCACCTCCAAAGTTGCAAGCTCATCGGAAGTTCGGTGCATGTGCAATTGGTGGTAGGTTTGAGTGTAGGTTTCCATAGGCGCATGTAGGAAAACTATTGGATCAAACTTTTTGACAAAATGGAATTGCATGGCCAATGGGGAGATACTTTTTGGGCTTTATTAGTTCACATTTAATAATTACCCTATGATGGCCCTAATGAACACAATCTTCAAATATTGAAAATCAACGGTCCTTATTAGTTGTGACCCTATTTGTTTACTTCCTTTTCTACTTGAACAAGGTAATGTACTTGTGGGCTTCAATTTTAAGGTACAATTCAAATTGCCTTTTTCTAGAAAAAAATTATGGTAGCTCTTTGATTATAGTTTATTGGTTCTAAAACACAATCATTTTCCCAATTTGGACTTCAACAAGTAGGTTGAAAATAGATTTGAATGAAAGTCCCAATTTTGTGGTTTGGATCTACTTTCATCCCATTTGGCATCAAAACTGCCACAACTTGATAATATACAATGGTGCACCATATACATATGTAAGCTTCCATAAATTTTTTTTTGGGTGTTTTATGCTATATGGACCTACTTGAATTCAATTTTTTAAAACTAGAAAAAACCATGTGTTTCATCAAGTAGAATGAATCTTTGGTTTCATTTCCATTTTTTTTCATAAAACACAACTCATGTAAGCCTCCTTAACATGTATGCACTTGCACCTATGAATTGTTTTCATTAAGACCAACTTTGACATTGATTTCATGAAGCACCTCAAAATTGTAGTGAGGCAGATTATTATTTTTGTTTGCTTGACCATGCCTACACCTTATATATCATTTGAAACTACTAATATATTTGTTTTAATAAGAGCATTATTTTTGGATCCAAAGACAAATATATTGCCATTGCTAGATTAACATGGGGTCCCTTGTCTAAAAGTAAAAAAATTGAACTTTTCATTTTTACTAATGGGAGCACTAACCTTATTTTTAAATAATTCTTGGAAATTATTGACACATGTGAAATAAAGTTAGGACTAATAATAGTTTTATCATGTAATTCTAGTTGAATGTGAATAGGAACAACCTAAGTTGAAGGGCTTAATGACCTTAAATGAATTAAAATTGCATTGTAAGTGTCCCAAAAAATTGAAATGAATAAAAAGTTCTCATTTTTGGAACATTTGTCAAACTTATTCTGGTTTTTTACATATGTCATAAGTCCACCATCATTCCCTTTTTTTTATTAGACACAATGTGTATGTTGTGGTGAAAATCCTTTAAGGTGTACCACAGAAGATGAAAAATGATTATATTTTAAACCATTACAATTTTAGATTCCATCATAATTATCCATAAATGTGTTTTTACATGGTAAAAATGACTAGGTAAAAAAGAAAGAAAAGGGTGACGTTGTGACAAGATTTTGATACACCTTAAATTTTTTTTGGACCTATTGATGTTATTTTTTGGGAATTTTCAGTGACATTATCATATTAATTTAACAATAAGATAATTGAGACATCCATTCAAATGACATTTGTGTGTAAAATGATCAAAAATTTGTTAAATCTACTAGCCACTAAGTGGAATTCATCCCAATCACCAAAATCTTTAAAGTCCTAAACTAAGAATTTAATTTTAATCAATTTAATTTTTATTTTTTGAGTTTTGAACTACCTCGTTACAAATACAATTCAAGTGAAATCATAATCAAATGAGTCAAAAAGGGCATGGAACGATGAAAATAAAAAGTCATAATTGGAGAAATATTTTTGTTTTACCATTTAAAAGCATGGCAACCATGTCACATTTATTTTTTCATTCACATGAATGTCAAAAAATTCAAACCATAAATCCATATGATAAAATTTTAAATCTAAATTTAAATTTAAAGCCTTTGAAAGTGGAAACCTATTGCATCAAAAGGAATGAATTTTGTTAAGGACTATCAAAAGGACTAATATAATAAAAAAATTGATGGGAAAGAAAAAGAAGAAAGTAACGACCTATTAAACACATTAAAAAAACATCCATACCCTAAAATATGTGAAGGTTTAAGACTTTTAAAATTAAAAAAACTTTCCAAAATTCATTCAGAATCTAAGAACTTCAAAAGTTCTTTATTACATATAAATATAATAGAACATATATGATATGTTAAAAAAAATTGTAGCTTATTATACAAGAAAACATAAAAATAAAAAAAATCAATTTTTGATTATGATTTGGAACTGTTATCATATATATTTTTTAAAATACTGAATTTACAAAAAAGTCATCACACTTTCAAAAATTCAAATTTCTTCAAAAATTATTTTAAAAAAAGGTCATATATTTGAACAATTATAAGCATTTATTATAACAAAATAGCAGGCCGTAAACCTTGGGGGTCTGTTATTTCAGGAATCCCCCCCCCCCTAATCTTGGGCGTTATGCTATACCAAACTAGACAGTTAAGAACTCACAATGTTCACATTTTAAAGACAACTCTGTAGCATTTTGAGTAGAACACACTACTAACGTAGTGAGTGAGTGGGCCTTACATTTGAAGCCCACACTGAACTTTAAGCAAATGTCCGGACTCAACCGAGACTGATCCTGTACCAATCCCGCAGTATAAATGACAGATGAACTTTACTACAGTAAACTCTCTCTAAACTAATATCCTTGGGACCGGCCGGAAGATATTAGTTTATGGAGGATATTAGTTTACACAAATTAGATTAAGTATGAGGCCTGCCACGGGCCTGTGCCCGTATATTAGTTTAGAGTGAATATTAGTTTACACAGTATTAGTTTAGAGAGAGTTTACTGTAGAGAGTAAGTAGAAGAGGGTAATATGTCAGTTTTACTTCCTGACAGAACCTGTTTGCTAGTTAGTGTCTTTGTACTGTGTGTAAAGTTTGCCTTACTAGAGGAGGGACCAGGGTGTAAAAAGTTGGATTGTCCTACATGCAAAAGGAAAGCCCTGGTACAAGGAAGTTCTATGATTTGTACACGTTGTGTATACCTACGTACCTACGTACCTACCTACTGGCTGAATTAATGGGACCGTTCTCGTTCTTGCCGCACTAATAACGAAGAACTGAGCCATACACACTGTCGCACCGACGACGGTGTAACTACTACGCTCGCTGTAGAGACATTTTTAGTTTCATCTATCGTCCTTTTTTCTATCTATTTCTTGCAAAACGCTAAAGCTACTTCTGTACCTGCCGAAAGAGGAGAACTTCGACTTTCGTTTTCGGCAACGATGTTGAGGAGAGCTTTCCTGAGATCCTCTGCCTCCATTAGCTTGTGGCCGTTCATCTGGTCATCGGACACGCCGCAGCTAGAAATTTAGTAACAGTATTGAGATCAAAAGTTACAAACTGTTTCAAGTAGTATAGAACTAAAATTTTAGTGAAGCGCTACAAATTCAGAAACATGTACAGCTAGAAACCAAGTCGCAAGAATGACACAAAACATGCAGTACATGAGACGTAGGTATTTCGGCTAAATATATGTAGCTGGTCCCCCAAAGAGCAAATAACGATTACAAGTTTCTCTGGGATGCTTGAGAATTTATCCAATGTGGCCCCGCTTTCAGTAAATTTTTGAAGTTGGATGAACGGGGTGTGAATGTCTAGCAATCAAATGTAAATTCTAGAATTTACCAGTTCGGGAATTTTGGATTTATGTCCAACTGACCCTAGTGTTTCTGCTACTGGGCATCGATCCACAGGCGTACCTCGATAACGATGTAGTTGACAAAAGTATCTGGAGTTGCTGAATGGGTGGCATGTAGAATATCAAGGCCCAGTAACTCCAGAGATTGCACCAGCCGCAGGAGCACACCTGGATTTCTCTTGCAAGTTGTGCGGAGGTGGTATATCGCACGCTGATCATTTATTCCTTGATTTGGACCTGAGACCGGCCAGCATTAATTTCCTTTCGAAATTTGGTATCTAAGAGATAGCTATTGATTGGAAGAAGATCGAGAAGAGTGTTCGAGTTTCTCATGTCGACCAAGTCTTGAATTCTATAGACTCAAGATCCAGGAACATTCGAGACAAGATTGATGCATAAAAGAGACATGCATGTAGGACCGGCCAGGATTTTGGAGAAAAATAACTTACAACCTGAAGAGATTGGCTTGTGGATCCTGGGAATCCTCCAGATTCCATCGTTCTAGCAGACTCGGCAACAAATTTCCCTAAATTGATACCACTGCAATCGCTTATGTTTGAAACTGGGTCGCGGACTCCAATTAATCTAGCTGAGGACTTCTGTTCCAGTGCTGCAACCTCAGTTTCAATATCCATCACCTCTTTCTTGAGTTCAATGACATAATCGATCGCATCACCTAAAATTGAAGCTTTGTCCATCTGCAGACATACATGTAAACGATCGAATTTCAGGACCATTGCTCATATACTGCAAATGTTCAGCACTAGCGTCGCGGACACACAGACGCAAGTACTCAGAAATGGTTAGCAAAGTGGCTGTAACTGTAGACCTTCTGGTTAAGGTTTCATGGCACTACGTACCGGTGGTACTTCATGGGTCGATGTTGCAGAGCAGGGGTGTTGGTTGACATCTTTTGGCGAGGATAACAAAGAGGACAAGGAACGAGGGGACCTTCAAGAGATAAACAAACCGAAGGCAGAGGACTTGAACCAATATTGAGATTACACAAAGAAGGGTTACAGAAACAAGCTGTCCTATAATTCCTCGAAGCTTTGTTGCTCGCTATCCGTTAATGTCAATACATTTTAAGCTTAAGGTAAGATAAGGTGCACTAGCTAGTTAGTCACTGGAGGTTTTGAAACTCTAGATGTCACATGGGAATACCTCGCTCTCGAAATGAATTCTGTTGCAAGTGTTAGTGTTGGAAAATTCGGAGACCTAGAATATAACTGCGGTCGTATTGATAGAGCAATTTACCTTGCTGATTTTGGGAACCAAGCCTCGTAGAGAGTAGAGACTATCATTGAGCTTCTTCCTGCGCTTGCGCTCCGAGGCCAAATTCTTGGACACTGTCTTGCAGCCAGTACTATAGAACCTTCTGATGCCTTTTTTTGGGTGCAACACCGCCTCCCGTAGTTGTTCGGGCGAGTTAGTGGGGGGCCTAGTTGTCACCCCTGATATCTCGCGCGAGGACTCAACTCCTTGAGGAGGACTCGACACTGTACGATGGTCTTGTACAACAAGATTTGATGCCCCGTCTACTTCACTAGATTTAGAGTTTGATTCGTGTGGGTGATCTTGTGATCCATTATTTGTAACTACCACCTCATATTCGTGTTTTCTAAATTTCTCTTGTAAGCCTGACGTTGACTCTCTAATTCTTATCTTTGCTGAAGTAGTGGACGTTACTATATTGCCTTCCGTTCGCTGCTCTGGGGGTGCCTGAAATTCATTCAACAACTCCTGCCAGTCCCACATTTGGTCATGATCGACTTTAGAGTCAATCGTAGCGAAACTGAACACGCTCGCGTGAACTCCGTGCTCTTCATATGCAATTGGTAAAGAATTAGTTGGAGCTGAGTATAGCCCCTCTAGAGTCCAGAGTGGATCTTCACATCGTGTTGAAGTTTTGAGCAGCTCTGGTTCTTGATAGGTTTGACGGGGCGTGTTAGTTTCCAGTATTCTCACTTCTTGTTCTCTGACGTTGCAACTACCTCCACGCATGTCACGATGCCGATCGGCCTGCAGTGGGTTGATGGGCATCGAAGTAACTCCGATCACTTGTGCCAGGCCATCATATGTTCCAGCTGCTTCGTACATGTTTGAAGCTTCGTCATTCTCGGTTGTAAATGGCTCCAGAGTCTCTCCAGGGGAACCGGCAAGAAAGTAAAACTGGTTCTGAAACATCACAGTAGGAGAGAGGGACGAAAACGAAGCCTTCCACTGTTTGTCACAAATGTTGCCTCAAGTTGCAAATGTACAAGTCGATCACCTACAGTCCGCCCATGGATCCAATTTCTTTTGTTCTTAGCACATAGTGTCGACAGTTTTCAGGGCCTCTAGACGTGTGCCATAATCCTGCGATAAGAAGTGAAAGAGTTGTGTTTTGCATATAGAATTTTCAGGCTCTGAAGTATGGACCTACTTAACCCGTGTAACTGGCATCGCCAAGCGCTCCCCCTCGCCCTAATACTGCGATGACGCCACAGAGGAGCAACGCTCGCTTGGAATAATTTTACGGAATTCTCACTAACTCAGTTCAAGCGCCTTTACACCATTTGTACCTGCCATTGAATGCACGATGGAAGCATATCATTCCTTCAAGTTGATCGATGACCCATCTAAGAGGTGCAGGAATCTCCTCGGAAAGGGCTATCAATATGTAAATGGTTCCCACATTACTACCCTAATTACTACTTGGTCTCAGAAAGAATTAGAGGATCGAGGTCGAAGTTGTGATCGATGACATTCTGCGGAGATCTCTCATCAGTGTTTGTATGCGTAGAACACATTTAAGGTCCAGGGGATTCTGTGCTTAATTTCTAACAAATCCTCCCATTCTAGTTGCTTGGAAATTTTGCCACATGCAAGCATGAAGAGCGAATCATAACTTTTGAATACCTATTATAAAATCAAAACCATGGCCAAGTTCTTCCATCTACCTGATAACACCAAAAATTCTTCGACACTCTGCCCTCGTCCTTTCTTTAAGACGCATGGCATGCTGTCGGCCACCTGCATTCACATCACATAATTCTGAAAACCAATGAATATTTGCACAACCCTGTCGTAACAAAGAGATTTGCTGCTCTGAGGAATATGGTAAACCATAAAACTCTGACGATCTCCCTCATGCATCAAAATTCTGTAAAACTCTATGACCAACACGACATCAGATGAGCAACCAAACGACTCAACAACTCAGAACCTTACATCAATATTAGGAGCAACTAGCTAGCGAATCAACGATCTGATCGATTACTAGACAGCTGAAGAATGTAAACACACCTTCATCATGAGCAGCGATGAACGAGGTAGGCTCCGCAATAATCTTGACATACAGTCTATGATCTGGTCATATACACCTCAAGGCTCAAGCCTTACAAAGAAGATGGAGCATTCTTTTTTCTTTTATTCTCCGAAAATTTAAAAGCTTGTGACCACCAGCTAGGCAAGCTGGGAAGATGCTATAAAGCTAGCTATGGAGTGACCAGTGCTACGAACTATTTAACACCGAGTGACCGGTACTGTCGAACAATTATTTGAACTTGAGGAAACTTCCTTTGAGAAAGGATGTGTGATAACAGTGCGCGTGCTTGGCAAGCGTGCGCTTGCACCGCAACGCATGCATTGAATGAGCGCCTTTCTACAAACCTGCATGCAACCATTAAATCCGATGCTGCATTGACCACGCCCTTGGATTGAAGCCGTGAACCTCTGCACCCGGTTAAGCAGCCGACGTAGCCTAGGTAGCCCCTGGTTAGCTAGACACCCAACCACAACCTCTACAGTGATGGGTGCAAATCATTTTAAGTGATCGGTTTTAGTGGCGAATTCTCCATCGCCTATGTGCGCCTCGAGCCTGATTCCGCCATTAGTTTTGAGTCTGGTCACCTCCACGCTATATTTATGGGGGTCTTGGATCCAGAGTTTATCAGTACTGGGCGGTTCTGTCTTTTGATGAGAATTGTTGGTTCCGGTTCTTCTCAACGCTTGAGAGAATCAACCCGGTTTCTCTTTTCAAAATTATTTTAGGTTTATCTTCATCAATCAGGGTATTTTATTCTCTTTAAATTTTGATCAAGCTCATTCTCAGATCAGACGGTTCTCTTAAATTTGATAAACAATTGGTTTTCGTATCCAGTTTTCACAATCCAGATCTGAAATTTGTATTTATTTTTATAAAAAAATTCAGTTAGGAAATAATTGAAATAAAAATAACTTGTCTAAAAACCTTTAAAGTATAAAAATGTTTAGTTTTTCCCACCAACTCAAACATCTCTTGTGAAAATTAATTTTTGGAAAGAAAAACAAATCTTGGACACTTCATAGGCAAACATAGGCATTTCATCCATAGACTTTCCACAAACTACATGGGTAAATGATTTCTAACAATCAATGTAAGCCCATATCCTCAAGGAACAATTTCTATTACATATTATCCTTTTGGAAAAAATCTTTGGCACCAAAAAATTTGAGAATTGCATTGCCAATGGATCTAATTTTTTTGGTTAGTTATCTCTCCACTTCTTTTCTCAATGGATTGTATATTTCCTCCTCAAACATTTTTGCAACAATAAAATGGTTTGCATTCACATGTTCTTTCGATGTTATTATTCTATTTGTTGTATTGTATATGATTACATATTTCCTTGCTTGAATTTCAAGGTTACAAAACGAAACTAAACTATTGTAACAGAAAACACATTTCATGGTTTAATGGCATTTCACACATTAACATCTTTGTTATCATTCACATAAAAAAACCAGCATAAACATGTGATTTCCAATTTTTTTTTTGAACATGTAATGCTCAAAGTTATTAAGATCACCCTTGTCACATCACGCCAATTTAGGTTCAACATAAGGTCAATGTAAGTCAAAGCAATAACTTTTCATGTAGGGGTAAAAAAATTACCCAAATTGCAGCTAAAAATTATTGTAAAAGAATAAAAACCCAAACTATTAAATCCAATGAAATGAATTTGGTCTTGCCATCTCAACAACCAAGATTTTTGGTCAACCAGTCAACACCTTGATCCCAATTTGACAATTTAAAACTGATCATTAATGCAATTTTTTTTTAAAATAAAAAATCTAAATCGTTAAAAATGGCGACTTGATTTTGGTCATCATTTGAATGGCTAGGATTTTTTGATCAACATGTCCAAATCTTAATCACAATCCAACAACCTAAATCTAGTTTCTTGTGTGGGAAAAAAAATAGAAAAAAATTTGGATTATTAAAATTTATCAACCATCAAGTTTGATCGCCATCTCAATGGCCATGATTTTTCAATTGATTGATCCACACCCCAATTACAATCCAACTACCTAAATCTGGTCATTAATGTAGGAAAAAAAAAAGTTGAAAAAAAATCTAAACCATTATAAAATGGCAACTAGATATCAATCACCATCTGAATGGCTAAGATTTTTTGGTCAACCTATCCTCACCTTAGCCACAATCCAACAAACTAAATATGGTTGTTAATGCAAAAGAAAAACTAAAAAAATATGGACCGTTAGAAAATCACACCTTGATTCTGACCACCATTTCAACGACTAGGATTTTTTGATCAACTAGTACACACTTCAATCGAGGTGACTTAAATTTTGTCGCTTCTAAGAAAAAAACTGAAAAAAATTTAATCTATGAAAAATGGTGACCTAATTTCAATTGCCACCTTAATGGCTATAACCTTTCAGTTGACCAATCCACATTTTAATCATAATCAAGCAACCTAAATCCAATTGCTTGTGTGAAAAAAAATTTGGACCATTAAAACATGGTGACTTGATTTCGTTCGTTATTTCAACAACCATGATTTTTAATCATAACCGATCCACACCCCGATTGGTGTTTAATGATTGAAATCTGGCCACAAAATGATTTATTGATGAAATATAAATTTTTATAAATAATAATGATATTATTATTGATTAATAATTAAACTTACCTACATAGTAAAAAAATCAGTTTTTTATTATTGTGGGAATGTCGGGTCAACATCAGTGTTGACTCAACAATTAAAAAACAAAAAAGTGGAAAGACTTACTTTTTCCCATTTCAAATATATTATGATGCATGTGTTAAAGTTTAGAAACTATAACAATGGGATTGCAAAAATCACATTTCAATTATTTAACTTGGTTTGAATTTGAATTTGAATTAACCTTAAAAGAAAACATACTAATAGGTGCAAATAATGCCCAAGCTATGGCATTATGACTTTCGATTTTTGAATAATCACTACTATAGATCATGATTTTTTAAATTTTCAAATTAACTAATTTGTCAGTTTTGACTAATGAACATGTACATTTTGACTATAGGTTAAGGACTTGGATGACACATGTATTTTTTGACTTTATGGGTTTTTTTATACATATAATCAAGTTGTATAACCTTAATGTCCAATGGTCTTTAATCAAGTGGAACATTTAGTTAAAATGACCAATGATTTTTAATTAAATAAAACATTTTGTCAATATTACAATGATTTTAGTCAGAATGGCAATTAGTTTATAATCAAATGAAACATTTAATCAAGATTGCAATGATTTTTAATCAAACATTATGAGAATCGTGATTGTTTTTACCAGGAATTTCAATAAAAAAAATCCCCCTATGGTTTTTTGGCCCCTATCACTAAGGAAAAAACAAGTGTTTTCAATTGGTCTTTATGGTTAATATTTTGTCGTAAGTCACATTTGCGACTAAAACTCATTTGTCACTTTAGACAAGTCACATACGATATTAATCACAAATGACAAAGGGTATTGAATGAAAGAAAAAATCAACAAATATAAGTTCATCTTTTGATTTCATTGCATATTATCACATGCAACTTAGATGCAACTATTTTTGGTCACAATTGACGGCAAATGATGTGCTAGCATGTGTTTTAATATTTAATTATCTAAGATATAATTATTATTACGATTTTGAAATAATCTAGGGTGTTCATTCAAATGTTTGGATGATTCTATATTATGACATGTGGCCCAATGTAAATATGCCACGTGGCATTCAAAAAAGAATTTAATACAAACTATTAATATGAGGTTGCTAAGTACCTAAATAGGTACATAAATAGGTGCTTACTAACTTAAGTTACACACCTACCTACCTACTTAGGTAAAAAGATAGGTTGGTAAGTAGGTATTACCTTCTTAAACTAAATACCTACTCATAAATTAGTACATAAGTAGGTAGGTACATAGGTTGACTTAAATGGGTAGGTCAAACTAAGTACCTACCTTGCATTAGTTGGGGAGATGGGTAGTTTAAAATTGTGCATAATTTCTTTTTTTTGTTTTGGGTTAAGCCTTTTAATTGGTTCATCACATGTGCATAATTTTTTTAATGTGATATTAAATGACCACACCCCTTGTTTATATATTGTTCAAAATAGAAATGAAGAACAAACAATATGGGATAAATTTTGAAATTTTCAAAATTTTCACAAACTAAGTTACAACTCCAAAACTTTCTTCATGCCTTTGTTCTTAATTTTTTTAATTTATAAACAATTCCAATACATGGCTCACTAGATAATAAGATAATCATTTAATTAATAATGAATAAATTAACATATATTCAAATTATAAACTATACATTAAAATATTAAGTATTCATTATCAATTACTTAAATTAATATTAACTAACTAGTTATTTAGTTACTTAGAGTTGTCAACACATAAATCATAGATAAATGAATAATTAAAAATAGATAAATATTTTATTACTTTTTGAAATATGGTCGAATTACATATAATTTATTCAATGTAAAATAATATAATTATTTCAATTTTAAAACTAATTATTTATTTTATTTTTCAAATTATAAATTATGAACTAACAATTGTTATTAAAAATAAAATTCCTACACATTTTTTATGAAGTAATATTAAACTAGTTACATTAATCAATATATAATTACATCTACTATTGTAAAAACATTTATCATTGATAATAAATTACATAATTTTTTAAATAAAAAACCTAAATTACTTTATAATAATTCCTGAATTTACAATCATTATAATAATTATTCTAACTACATTTTAATTTGTCCAAAATCATAATTCAGATTTAAAGTTATAAATTACAGATTGTGATAATTAACTTCAACTAAAAAATAATTATGCATATACTATAATTGAAGTAACTACAATGATTTTAAAGTAATGTGACATTAATTATAGTAATTCATTTCTTTTACTATACGAACATAAAATATATAAAGTAAAAATATATGTTTTAGAAATAATTATTTAGTATGACTTATAATTAATAGACATAACCATTATAATTATTTATAAAGTGATTCATTATGGATAACACTCGTAGAAAAAAGCCTTAAAATTCAATCAAATAATTTTTTGAATTGAAATATTAAGTTTAGATTCCAAATAAATCATTCAAAATTCAAATATCAATTTTTAGATCAAATAAGTCTTTTGAATTTAAATAACAAATTTCAGAATTGAAATGTCAATTTGCAGATTCAAATAACTATATTCACAATTGAAATGTCCATTTTTTGACCAACTAATAATTTTCTGAATGGAAATATGAATTTTGAGAATCCAACTTTTTAGTATGTCATTATGGCCTTACCATTTAAATGAAAACATATCTTAAAGCAAAAGAAGAATTATGGAAATTCCAATATTTCACCATGCAAAAATATAATCTTCAAAAAAACAAATCCTCTAAAAGAAACCAAACTCCTTCAAGATATCACAACTCTATCATTAATCCCAAGACTCTACACAAGCCAAAATATCATCTTTCAAAAATCCTCACATAAAAATAGACCTACTACATGTGGGCTGAAATCGATTAAGCTAGTATACTCTATATAATGAATCTAAACACAATATCCTCACCTTGGTAGGCAATGCCAAAAAATTTGAAAACTAAAACAAAAGTATACAAAATGAATGCCTTCTAAAGTTTGCATTAAGAAATGTTGTTTTAAATGATTTTTTTAATTAAAAAAATCATTATTAATGTTTATCAATTATGAGAACATTTATCAAAGCAAATTATCAATGATAAGTTCAATCATCCATAATTCAAAATTAAAAATAGATGGGCAATACTTGTGTAGAAATATACATGATCATTATATATTATGTTTACAAGAAACCCATCATCATTATAAAACACAAATTTGAACACAAATTTCAAATGTGTAAAGAAGATAGATTCACAAATCCAAATTTGATTATGCATGACAACATGATTCACTTACAAGATTGGGCTTCATAAAATTCAAAAGTCCAAAACATGTTTTTTTGAAAAATCATGCAAATTACACCATATTCCATGTCCAACAACTATAAACTATCTATGGCTACCTTTGATAACACTTTTAAGTGCAGTCCAATTATATGGAGGCCCCATCAATGTGGACATGACGTGTTGAACAGTTCTTCATGCCTTTGGATTTGGGTGATAAATGTCATGGATCAATTTCCCAAATGACATCTTGGTTGAATTCTCCACAAAATATTTTGCATCCCAATCATCACCCCATATGACATTTGTTAGCTTATCCACTGAATTTGTTTAGACTTCAAAGTTGTGGCGTGTTGCTTGGCCATTTGTCAAAGGGAATTTGTAATTCCTTATTTGCTATAAACAAAAAACAATTTTAAGGCAACCCACCAACCCATTTTTTTGGCAATGGTGGCATCTTGCTCCTTTGTAAAGCCATACAATGATGGCATCACCTCTTGCAAACACATGGTTTCACCCCAATCACACACACCTATGTACACAACATCTACTTTGTCTATTGAAATATGCAACATAATGTTATTCTTGGACAAGTCATTGTGCAAAATTCCACAATGATGTACATACTACATTCATAATGTTTATGAGCATGCCAACTTCAAACAATTTCGCCTAAAAGTGATGCCTTGTCATGTTTGCCCTTCCATATCCAGGCCCCCCCTTGTCATAATAATGTATGATTACCAATAATGGGGGAGTATTTTGTGTTGTAATCCAACATTTTTTGAAGAGTTCCCCCATTCCACCATAATGTGTATGCCTCCATGTTCTATGTGTGTATGGTAAGGAATTTGATGACACCTGGATGTTTGCATGGGCATGCCAAAGCTTTGACTAAATGTTGTTTACATGTTTTTTTCTTATCATTTGTCTTGGGTGTCTTCCCCACCAATTTAATTGTGCTTGGGATGCAATCGAATATTTCAATTCACACCTTCCACATCACACCATAACCACTTTGACTTTTTCCACTTAACAAATGGGAGCACATTTGCTATGTTTAGAATCCATAACACACCACAACTTCCAATTTGGCTAGAAGGTTTCGAGCACCTTCTTCCATCCATGGTGTAAATTTAACCTTTTTCTTCAACCAATTTTTTGAAGAATTTGACTCACCATGAAATTTTCTTTCACAAGCTCACCACCTCCATGGTCTAATGCACCTTGTCCTTTTGTAGATAAAGGACATCAAACCATTGCAACAAGTTTGTGGCTAAATTTAAAATTTTGCATTCAAACCATTTTGGAAACCCCTCACAAATCTGAAGTTCATGTATTACAAAGATTTGTTTAGTTCTGCCAAAAGCTTATGCTCCATGACTTGCTTATTCCATGACATTTCTCTAGGCCAATTCCTTGTTTGGTCACAAAAGCACCATTGAGATATGCCACTATGTGTTTGATAAAAAATGTCATGACAATTTCTTAGAATTGTCACGTGGTGATTTGTTCAGGATCATTGTCTTCAAGCTTTTGACACTGTCAGGTTTGCATTGATGAAGTGTTCTTCCCACTGGACATTTCTATAGCCTTTCGTTTATGCATATGGTTAAAGGTGGGTTGCTCAAAGGTCTAGGGGGTAAGTCCCAAATGATGTGTGGGATAACTTGTTTCAGTTAAATTGTTAAATTGATTGCTTGATGGTTGTCTACTTGACAATAATCCGCCCGAAGGTTGTCTACCTGATTTTCCAATCGAAAACAACTTTTAAATTTTGGATGACAAAAAACCAAAAGTCTTTCCAAACACTAATTGTTAAAAACAATTAGAGTCTCAAAAATTCAAGGTTCAATGTGATCCAAAATATTTGCAAAATGTGAAAAGGATAGTCCTTCACCATGGACTTAATCACTTCAACTCAACCAAGGCTCCACACAATGGTTATAAGGGGGCAACCAAAGACACAAAACCCAAATGAAAATAGAGGTGTTCAAAAATGAATCATGGGTTGCATTTTTAAATTCATATACTTTGAAAAACCCTCTTCCAAAATAAATTGCCATCACATGGCCGCAACAAATTTGGTTGCCATCTAATGGTTCCCAGATGGTGACCAAAAATGCCAATAGATTCATTTGTGACAACCAAAATACATAGTTGTCGTTCAATGGCGACGAAATTTAATTGGTGCCATTGAATGGTGATCAAATTCCGTTGCCATGTGACTATGGCAACCAAAAACCTTTCGATCACCATATGCAAGGTGCTTGATCGAAAAAAATTCAATCGCCACGCCCTCATGGTGATTGAAAAGTTTTTGATCACCATGCCCATGTGACAACCAAAAACCTTTCAATTAGCATAATGTCTTTCCCTTCCCCCCACCTTTCATGTTTTTCCTTTCTACGTTGTCCTTCCCCTCCCCCTCCCCCCATGACAACCAAAACCCTTTTAGTCACCACCTTATGTGATCCCTTCATAAAAAAATGGGGCTACCAATGGAAACCCATTGGGAACTTGAATGGAATATGTTGCAAATAAATGGAAAAATAGAAAACAATCTTTCTTTATTGGGATCAATATTTGATGCAATTTTGTAACCTAAATAACTTGGGCTCCATGTTGCTATGCACTACCATTGATCATAAACTTCTACACACATTTGGAATTGTACAACAAAATTACAATAAATAGAAAGCAAAGGAAGATTTTTCAAATTTTCAAAATGCAATGCATTTTTCTCTCTTACACTATACAAGTAAAAATAAAAAGAAAGGCCATGACTATTGTCAAAAAAAAAAAAAACCATAAAAACATCAAATAAAAAAATAAAAAAAAAAGGAAGTTTTTTAAAATTTAAAAAAAGCAAAACATTTTTCTCTCTTAAACAAAAAAAAAAAAAAAAAAAAGAAAGGCCATGACTATTATAAAAAAAAAAAAAAACCATAGCAACTTCCAATAGAAAAAGAA
>Ga0116228_10001329_pt1 | contig 20450 bp, 11 predicted proteins | sample S1TSphfallax_2_FD_89694 | JGI IMG/M metagenome (GOLD analysis project Ga0116228, IMG submission 89694) | Host-associated microbial communities from peat moss isolated from Minnesota, USA - S1T2_Fc - Sphagnum fallax MG | ecosystem: Host-associated > Plants > Peat moss > Unclassified | place...
CTTGCCATGTCTGTGTAAAGGGCTTGGACCGCGTCGTGTTCTTCGATGCGGCGAGCTGGCATCACTCCCAACCGTGTAGTTGGCCTGAACTGTTCTGCGGAGGTGCTCGGGACGAGGCAACCCATTGATTGCGCTGTCGGCTACCCTCCAGATGTTGCTGGACGCGTTCGTATCCCGGTTCCATAGACGTTGGCAGGTCTTACACCTGACAAGCCCATGATGCAGGATGCATCCCGTACGGTACGGTCTCGGGTTTTCACACTCCAAGAACGTCTTACACTCAAGGTAAGTGAAGTATTTAAAGTCCCTGCAGGAATTAGGAGTATTGAATGACATGAATACAGGATGTGTGGGCTGTGTGAGGTATTGCTAGTCCTCAAAACTATTTCAGGTTGCACATTTTCAATCTCAAGAGTTTAATATCAGTATGACTAAGCCACTTCAAACACTTCAAACACTTAAAGCTACCTAGCATCACATCCATGAAGTAATCCAGCTTAAGACACCAATCAGCTTATTAGTAGTCATGACAGGCTGTTACACTTAAGATTTTTAATTTTTGGCTGCAGCTTCAACTTTCAAGTCTTTAAAGTCTTGAGTTTAATCATGACCATGAGAAAAGATGAGTCAGAGGCTGAAGTGAATAAAATGATGAAAAGATTTCAACCAAGTAGTTTAACAGTGTAGAAGAGCTGATCCCAACAGGGAGTTTGTTGATGTAGAAACTAACCAGATCTTAATCAGGTTGCTACTGATGTTTGCTCACTCTTGTGCTCCTCGTCACTAGGCCATCATGGTGCACAGAAACAGAAATGCTTGATAAACACAAGCTGATTTGCAGAAGCTCCACTTTGTGGTGAGACCACTGCAGTTATGCAGGCTTTTCTGTGTACTTCCATCCAGCTCCCAATGGGGACTGCCCAGATGATCTGTAATAATGGTAATTACACTTCTTCTTGCTCAGCTCTTTCATTAGTGTCAGCACTGGTTTCCCAATGTATTCTAGAGGCCCATGATCAGCCACTTCATGTCTGTATCAGGCACACTTGCATCCTCAGCAGACTTTCCCTCAGAAGTCTTGGGACTAGCAGGAGCTTGCACCTGGAACTGTCCTTCATTTCAGTCTGATAGATATAATGACAGTACATTAGGAAATCTGAATATACAGCATAATCGGATTAATAATGACCTCATTATTCAGTTCCACCCATACTTTCTACTTGTCACCTGTGTTGGCGTCTCACCAGAGAGGCCCAAAATCTACAGCATATTGTAAAATGTCTAGGAAAATAACTTACAAAGTTTTCAAAATGTGTTGCTGAAAGATGCCTTCAGTGACATGATAAGATCAATGTGCCAAGTAATTTCAGAGAGCAGGTGATTTCAGGTTTAGGATCTACTTGGGTGGAGGTGTGCAGTTGGCAGGCTAGTGATCCCAACGTCTCATTCAGTGCCACTGCATTGATAGACTGTTTCAGCTTTACCTGTTAACTATGCAGTGAAACTGTTATGCAGCCCATTCACAGGGAGTCTCACTTCTTCTAGGGCAATGTACTTTTACTGCGCATTTGGCTTAGAATGAAGGTGTAGATTCTAGATGCAACTTGTAGAGGTCAAATTGGGGAAGTGATGAAGGCTTCTAGAGGTTTTGAGGGCGATTAAGTGACTGAGCACGTTATGTGATGTGGGGGTGCTGTGAGAAATGTGGGAGTGAGTCTTGTTATGTCACTTTGGGGAAGAGTACCTTCAGTTTTGGGAACTTTGAAGTTGGAAATTATTTTGTGGGATCTGGAGCATTACGGGCATTTCTGTAGACAATCAGAGCATTTCTTGGCTTTGTCAAATCTCTGAGTCAACATTTGTAAAAATATGTGTTTAGGAGGAACTGTAGGAATTGAGGTCATAAAGATTGGGGATCTCAGGTCTTGCCCTATTATGTCATTGATCTTTGTAAACAGTGCATTCTCCTGTTTGTGAATGTGTAGTGAGTATCTGTTTTGTTGTCTGTGGGAATTGAAAGTGCTGTGGTTGGGGAAAAGCTTTGCCAGGACCTGTCACCAATTGACCAGTGGGCTCAAAGAGAGGGAGAAATCAGAGAGATCTGATTCTCAATGACCTACAGAGTAGATTATGATGTTTGGATATCCAGTTATTAGACATGTAGTTTGCAACATTGCTGTGAATTGCAGAAATCTATCGCGGGTTGATGTAATTTCATATCATCCATTTATTGTGTTAGCAAGGTAGGGTTTATAGGGTAGGCTCCCTAGAGGTAGGGTAAGCAACCCAGGATTCCACTTTCTGTTACAGCTACTGTGTGCTCAGCTCCCACTGGCAACATCATGACCGCAATGCCTTGAAATGCAAGGACTTTATGGAATAATAAGGAGGTTGCAGGCATCAGTATGACCAAGTCCCAGTTTCCCATTCTGATTGCGACCCCAGCTTCACAATCCAACCCAACAAATTGCATATAGTCAGAGGAGATAGATCACTCCTAGCACAATATAAATGAAGTGAGGAAAACTTTGAAGCCTATTCTGCAATCATATGGAATGAAAATGTAATAAGTGGCTGCAGTTTTTTGCACAAGATTATGGTATCCTTACTAGGTTGTCCCCTCAAGAAACTAGAAAACAATACATTCTCACTTATTTGCACGTTAACCACAGGAGTAGGGAAGGGAGGGTACCTAAAGACATCACCATCACCTGTTATAGCAAGGCAATGACTATCACTGCAGGCAATTTGCTTAATCTCAAGCCCCTTCGGCATGCTTATTGACTGTGGCATGAACAGATCAGTTGAGTAACCATGTCCCAATCTTCCAAAGTCACCCCTGATCATAATAAAGAACAATGAGCAACAAGATACAATAGCAGTAAAGGGATGCCACAACTATTTGGAAACCCTGATCCTAACAAGACATTGAAATGACATTCACACATTCAAGCATAGATTCTGAGCTGAGGAGGAGGAAATTTAGCCATGACCAAACAACAAGAAGCCAAAAGAGAATGCTATTAACCAATTTGCAAGATGGAAACCTAATCGAGACAAAGGAGCATGATGATGATGATTACCAGCCCCAACTGTAAACATTTTTCTTGGAGTGTCAGTAAGCAGTGGTATGATCAGCACCAGATGTAATGGATGAAATTTCATGGTGTTGTGGGCACTGACAATTCTTGGAAGATGATGGTCCTCAGCATCTCCATGGCCAAGTTGTCCATCTTCCCCCTGGGCCCCATGAGCACACCAAATCTTCCGCTGCAAGTCGCAAAAAACCACGGTCATCAGATAAAATTAGGTGTGGAATACTAGGAAGTGTAGGTCCCAGCTGAACAAGATCTTAACCTAACTTCCAACACCAACAGCATGATGCATCAATCACCATACCAAAGTCTTCATTCCTGACGTCATGCATTAGTACGTAATGACCTTCGGGAGCTGCTACGGACTTAGTTCTGAGACTAAGTGTAAGAGACCCAATGGCAGTCTGAAAGACTTACAGAGTAATGCAACGGTGTGACTGGCGCCTGCAGAGATAAATAGGACGCGCCAAGCTGCAGCATCTCCTCCTCTTATACTACTCGAAGCAGCAATTGTAGCATCAGTCTTTTTCTCTCGGCCTGGCCTCTCCATCAGTGCTACGCTACAAACTTTTTTTCGTCTACATCCTCCCTCAAAAGATTGCCCAGAGACGCTTCGAAACAGCACTTGAAGCACACAGCAAAGAGCTCTATCTGGCTCTGGTGCTGGCGGGAGCTGAGAAGCTAACCCGCACCAGCTTACCGCTCCGCCCTGATCGGCGCTCTACAAAATTCGTCAAACTCCATGGAACTCGCTTTCAGGAATTTGAGAAATACCCCAAGTAGACCTAGCGCTTAATCTGAAGCAAAATGAAGCGGTGGTAGACGCTGCAAAGCAAAACGAAGCTCAAGTGCAATCCATGGATCTAGAAAAGCTGGAAGCGATTACATGAGACTAGAGAAGCTAGCGTGCAGCAATCTATTCACTCGGCTGGGAGGGACAGCGCGCATAGCAACGGTTCTAGGACTCTTAGCCGTTTCACACTACATGGCCCTTCAAACGGGTTTCCACCTTAGTAACCCCAAGAGCATCACATTCAGCGGTGCTGAGTACGTGACGCTGCAAAGTTATTTCTCACATCCAAGTTTTAGTTATTTACTTTTTTCCAACCCCCTTTTTGATAATAATTTTCCATTTAACATTATTTATAACACATTGACGACACTAACTACAATCGACCTAGTCGAAAACTTCCATAGGAAAATCTTTGATGATAGTGAGATTTGCATGATTGAAATACCCCTTTCCATGCTATATGGTCTTTAAAAAGAGTTTCCCATTTAGCAACCCGAACTACCCTCACACGATCTAGGAATTCCATTGCAAAACACAAGGTTCAATCATTAAAGGCCCAAGGAGGGATTCACAATTAAAATAAAAATTTCAAGTATCCTAACCAAGATACTAGACAATTTGAAAAACCCATTATGATATTAATTGTCCCTTAAAACGTGGGTTTTTAGCAAAATTTTGTCACTTCAGGAAAATCTAAAATTGAAGGAAAAGAAACACCAGCATGAACAAGTATCTGGGGGGTAGGAAACTATTTAGATCTAAACCAATTATTGATAAATCTTTTTTTTGAACTTGCTTTCAAAATAAGGTAATTTCCTCTTGTGATCAATTTATAAGTATGTCCATAAATAATTATTGCAAGATGCAATCTGAAAACAGTGTATGCATGCAATAAAAAGCAAGTCCATCATTTAGAATGTTAAATTATTGTGTTATTTGTTTCCACTTTCCATCACACATTGAGAAAATAATGGTAATGAGATATGGCCTAAATTATAGGGAATTCTCATGTTCATGACAAGGAAAAGTATGCTTCTTTATATATATAATGCACATCATGCAGATTTCAGTGTTTGTACTAGAATTGAAATTTTCAGATATTTTATTTATGTTGTGGAAAAAATGTGTAATTAATTAACATTTGGATGGCCAAGACTTGTGACTACCTTATAAATGATTATGAGTTCAATTTCTTGCAAAGTCATTGTAGAATTGACCAAAAGTAAAAGGCATCATACCAAGGATGGAGAAGATTGCACATGAATTTCAAAGTTAAACACCTTAAAGCTTTAGACCCAAGAAAAAGCATGGAATGCATGAACTTGGAAAGTACAAGCACTACAAAGACAATTTTAGACCACAATTATGTAGATGGATTTTAGCATCACTGACCAAATTCTTATTCAAACAAATTCTAATGAGCTTGGAAAGTTTTGTGTAAATGTAGTTTAAAAAGGGTCCAAGCCTAAGAAGGATAATTTTGAATAAATCCTTACTATCACATAGGTAAGTTGCACAACTAAAGCCCCACACACCATACAAAAGACTTGAAAAATACAAGAAATGAAGCTTAGATATTTTTGGGCTAGGATCACTCACATACCTAAAAGGATATTATGCCCCCATGTTATCCTTTTAAAACTAACATCCTTTCTATGAATAAGTCATTTAATCATTTGAATTTTTTTCCATAGGATCTAATCAAATTCACATAATTCATTCTCAAATATGTTTAATTCCAAATAATTAACTAAATTATTCATATGAATCCAAGTTTATATCCCTTAATCAAAGATTTTCAAAGTAAGGCTCATAAGTGGAATTATTTATTTTCATATTTATCTTTCTTTTTAACCCTAGGCCACATTAGTATTTATTTATAACTTTTACCCCTAGTAACCAATTTAGGTGTTGCATACCCACAATATCCAACCCGGCTATAATGCCTCTAACAAATATATTAGTTTTTAAAATTATGCAAGTTAGGTTTGGTTTATGAATCCTTGGTGGATCATCATCATCAATTGCCAACTAATTATGATGCAATCCATGTACTTGGTGTTTAGCCCCAATCAAACCAAAAATTTAGTTGCCCTAAAGTTCATATCCTAGAATACTTATTCATAATTACATTGCCAATCTATTTTGTAATGACATCGTATGCCTAAAAGGATATCCTTTTGGGCAAGCCAAATGTGAATTGTTTTCCCAAGGGACAAACAGCCTTAAATGTATATGAAAATCATAAGTCTATAAAAACTTGTGTTGCAACTTTTTATGGGCAATCAAATAAGTCAAAATGTGACATTTTATTCATTTTGAGAAAAGAATTATTATTCATCAAGCAAAATCGCAACACCAAGGTTAACCATAGTGTGAAAGTCCCAACCTAACATCAACTAAGGATCGTTACGATATTATTATGAAGCTAGGACAAAGCACCTTTGCTTCATTGAGAAAAATTTTGTTTTCACGAAATTTACATGTTTATTGTTTTGAACTTTAACATATACATTAAGATAACACACATGGTTGAAATCAAGTTAATGGCTTAAACACTTTAAACTTTAAGAAAAGCTTATGAAAGGTGTGAGAACATTTGTTTGTGCACAAGTTTGAAGCATCCAACATTTGATGAATTTGACAATTTGGATTGACACCATACAAGGTGTTTAAAGAGGAATGCAAAGCAATCCCCCCCAAAAAGTCACATCAAAGGACTTGAGGTCCCAACACCTAATAGGTAACCAAATCCTCAAAGTTTTAATATGGCTACTTTCCTAACATAACAAGAACACAAAATTGCTAATTCATTGGTCATCCAATGCAACCATGATTTCATCAAGTTATGATGTATGAATTGTGTTTAAACTTGAAACATTTTGGTTTTTGGGATTTTAGGGATTTTTTCTTATGATTTATAAGAAATGTTTCACCAAAAAAAAAACCTTTGAAAAATGCCCTTAATATATTCTTTTAATTTTGGAAAAATAAACCATCATAAAGTTCCCCTTTGAATGCAACATGTACACTAGATAGTAAAATGTTTTTCATAGATGCCTAGTTGTCCTACAATGTGACACCAACCTTTTTGTTCAATTGCTAAAATGGGGTAGTTGTCTTTCGTTTATCAAACATATGTGATGCTCAAGTCCTTTTTTTGCTTTTCATGTGAAATATTAGTTATCATTGGTTCCTCCCTCCACCATCAAATGGTGTAGATCACTCCACACCATTAGTTAGCTACCCAACCTTATAAGGTTCAAATGTAGACAACAACTTGCCATGCACATTACATTATCAAACCTTTTATGATCATAAATTTAATTGAATTAAAATTGAAATTTGAACAACAACAATGTTTAATGGTCATTGCTTGATTTCATTTGGCTTTTCTTGGGTAAACATATATATAAAAGCCCTACAAAAACGATTTTCTCCTTTATGTGCTTTTATATTTAAAGTTTTGTGTAATTTTTTGAAAAGTTGAAAGGGTTTGTCCATTTTTAGTCATCTTACACTTTGACATTTTTAATCAAATTCCATAGTTTGGTTCAATTCAAGTGATGACCCATATCTTAGATAATTCTAATTTACGGTTTTCTTTAATGGATAAGGCAACAACATTTTTGGGCCCTAGACACCAAGTTTCCTTTATTTCAATTTGAATGAAGGCATGTTGGAACTTCATGATGGGATTAGAACAAACTCATAAGCAAGAGTTCAAAATGAAATCAACTTGCACAACCAATAAAAGAAAATAGTTAGTGGAAGTTGAACACAAGTGTAACAAACTTAGTAGGGACAACCTCAAGCACAAGCTTTACATAGCCCACAACCTTTGGGAGGAGACACCACTCCCCTCCCTATACTATACTCTATGACTATTCATGGGGGCTACATCTGAATGGCATTTTTTCAAGGAACTTTCAAATGAAAGTCCCAAAATTACGACTATTATTGACTTGAAACTTTGGACGTTCATATCTTCTTCAAATACACCTATTTGGAGCATGCAATGGCATAATCTTATAGCCTTTTAAAAAATATTTCCAATGGTGTATTGCACGCCCCAATTGGAGATCATTTGACCCCTAATTCTAAAGGGATTTGTGATCAAGAATCTAATTTTCAATAATTTGACTTTTGGCCTTTCTTTTAATCGTAACTCATGCATATAAAATTTAAATGAATAATGTGAAGGCATTTTAGACATTTACATTTCAAGACCTTTCCAATGACATTATAAGGGCCCAATTTGGTGCTTGTTTTCCTTTCCAAACAAGGCTTTAAACATTCAGGACTCTAACACCAATGCAACTCCCAAAGTGGGAATGCACTTAGGAGTCATTGGGCTCCATCTCTTGCACTCTCCCCCATTTGCGAGAGTGTGTTTCACACCCAAACACACTCTCATGGCCTCATGGGCCCTTGCACTCCACACTTAATCATGAACCCAATGTTAGGGTTGCGACATTTATGAATTGAACATATCCATTATCAAGTGATGTATTCTTTAGAATCTAGGACATTAAAAATGAAAAGTTCAATTTCCAAAGAAAAATTTATTTGTTGGAATGATGGTTTCTAGAATTAAATGCAAGGTTGACATTAAAATTAAAGGGAAGGGACACTATTACAAAATTTGGGTGCAATTCATTAGTCCCCATCCAATGCACTAATGAATTCATTACATCCTCACTAAGTCTCATTTGCCAAGACTAATGAATCCACCTAAAATCTAGTGAAATCAATTGGTGTACAGGGACACATTTTGTTGTAATGGGGCTATAACCTTCATTATGGAATTGTAACTTTGATTTCTTTAGCATGAAACAATGTGCACATATTATATCCGTAACATTGGATATGTTTTGAAATTGTTGAAAGTTCTTCCCTTTTATATTTCAAGGTTATCAAAACAACTTTATGTGTCTAAAAGAAATTACTAAACATGTGGTTGTGATTCCACCATGTTAGATTCGAGATTTTTTAATGTCAAATCTTTATTTTTCAAGTTAATTATGAATTTGAGAAAATTTTGAAAAATCAATGTCAAACCATGTGTGAAAGATGTAAATGAATATCATAATCCCTTTATTTTGTAAGATAGGGTCAATGAGTACATGAAGTTGCCTAACATTGCCATGGTTCAAATGCTAAAGTTTATTTCAAGAAGATAAGAAGAAATTTGTTTTTATGAAAACCAAGTTGTGGAGTCATTTAAACCACACATCTTGATATATATCAAGATGTTTAACTAAATTTTCTTCACCTTGTCCACTTTTAAATATCATCATGAATTAATGATATATACTTGCAATGTTGGAAAAATTATAAGGAATGTATCAAATATAAATTTTAAGCTTTCATTTTTTTAATCTATCAAAGGTTTCATTTAATTGTAGGATTCATGGCAATGTCAAAGCAACTGTTTTCAGATTCTATCATTGGAGTTTGAACTTAAAATTTGGGTGTTAGGGAGTTGTGTGTTTGTTGTGGTGGGTTGTGTTGGGGGTTTGGATTCCCCTTAGGGAAGTTGTTCATGTTTTGTTTTGTTCAACTTTATGTCGCATGTTGTTTAGTTGAATTGTGTTGAAAATGCAACAACAAATTATGAGGGGAGTTTTTTTTTGTGATAGAAAATGCATGTAAAAATAAAGGGTCACATTTTTATTGTTGGGTAAAAATTACAATTCCATTGTTTATATAATAAGACTAGGTTTTTTTTTTTAAATTCTTCAATATAAATCATGTCAGGTACACAATACTACATATTTATTAAATAAATAACATATGTTCAAGATTTTTTTTTTAAAAACCAAAATTGAACATTTCATGTATGATGTTTATTTAATCATGTAGAACCACCTTCTTTCAACATTCTTCATGTTTTCAACTAAAACTAAACATTAAAACAAATATATGGTGCCAAATTTTAATGCAAATGTAAACTTTAAACTTAGTTCTAGGGTGTTTTAAATATGTGGATATCGATGATTTAAATAATAATAAGGTGAGAAAAATAAAGCTCCCTCATATAACCCCCCAATTTCTTTTTGACACAAATAGTGGGAAAGACATACATATAATGACCATCCCCTACATGAACATATTCAATAAAACATACATTGCACACCTAGTTTATTATTTGATGTGCAAAAAAATTAAATAATTTCATTTTTTGTGTCATTATTACTCATCAATTCAAGACACATCCATTGTAAATGGTAAAAAGAAATGTGAGTGGCAAAGTGGACAAATATGCTCCATTGAATAAAAATCATTGCCCAAATGCAAAAGTAACAACTTGAAAATGGCCTAAAATGCCTAAGCAAAAAATACCTTGTTGCAAAATAAACCCTTATGTTTTTGCAAACAACCATTTAAGCATCCAATATTTTGTGAATAAAGAAAGTCCCTTGAAAACAACCCATGAGTTGTCAATTGGATGTACATGTGAAGGCAACTTAAATCCTTTTCAAAACAAAACCATGTTTATTATAAACCCACCATGTTCTTAATTTGTTGCCACCAAGTTCCCAAGGGTTCAAATGATGTTCCCCAAGTTCCCATGTCAAAAAAATTCAATTTTCCACCAAACTTAATCCCATTTTCTTTGCCCAAAATTTTATCATTGTAACCTATATATCTAGGCCAAAGGAAAATGTTTCATAATCTTTTATTTGGGGAGTGTCCATAATGTGAGTGTTTTTTGGTGACTTGGGCCATGAAAGAGGCCTATCACCCAAAAACAAGTTGATCCTTTGAATGCACCCTCTCAACTCATTAACATACCTAACAAACTGTAGGTACTAACAAGGTAAATAGTTTTCTTAATAAAACTTTAACTTTTAGGAGCTACTTTCAACAAAGATTGTGGCATTGGGAGTCAATTTCCTTTTCCAACCCAACTTTGCAAAGTTAGAACAACCCATCCCATGCCCTTTATTTGGGCTTGTAAAAATATTAAGCACATCTAAAATGGTGTACAATTTTTTTTCAATCCTTGCCCATAAACATGGATAATGACAAATTATAAATGTAAAAATAAACTACATGATGGATTTTTATGGTGATCCCAATGCTCATTTTTCTAGCTGTATTAAACATTATTGCAAAGCTCCCCAAATGAAACATGAAAAATATAGCAAGATGATTCAATATATATTGAAACATAATCACTTTATCCTTCCAAGATTGGAAAAATTCCACCAAACCCATTAATATCTAATCAAACATGGACTTTAGAAATGAAGTGCCCCCAAAGTCCCCAACCATTTATGGACTTTTTGTGGAGGTAGCCTATCTAGGTGGCCAAGAATGTTAGCTCCACATGTGGCCATTCAATCAAAAAGTAAAATCCAAAATGAGTTCCAAAGTTAGGGTTGGCAAGGTTGTTGTGTTTAATGATGAAAATGAAACACACCTTTATGTTTTGTGAAGAAAAAGTAGCTTCATTTCCCCTTCAAAAGGGGTGTATAAGTTTTTCAAAATCACATTTTGTTAAGACCAATTATAGTTTGCATTATATTTTATTCTTTTTGTTGAAGGTTTGGAATGTTTTGAACTACAAGAATTTACAAATGGGTTTTGAAGCAATAAGTGTGGAGAATTAGTTTAGTTGTAGTTGTGGGAAGGAAGTGTAACATGACAAGAGATGGAGATGATTGTGAAGGTAATCACAACAATACAATTTCATTTTATTGTCTTTTGTTATTGTAACGAGAAATTATCAAGTTGTACAAATTCACAAGTGAAATTTAGTTGTTATTTTTGTGGAATTTCTGAATTGTTTATGAGTTTATTTAAGGTGTGAGAAAAAACATTAATTTCTTCAATTGCACATGGGTACTCTTAGATGTTTTTGAAGCTAAAAATGTAAAGAGGTTGAATTGCATAGAAATTGTTTTTTTGGCAAATTATAAAGCAAGAGGAATATTGAAAGTGAGTTCAATTTCCTATATGGAATCTAGGATAATTTCATGTTTTTGCCCATGTATTGACTTTTTTACCAATTTTACTCACACTTGGTCCATATATGTAGTGTTGCATCTTCCCATTATTATGATATTGCAAGTATATAAAATAGATAATGGTGTGAAATGAAGTTGGTCAATATTAAATAATAATAATCATCATGATAGTTATTTTTGGTGTTTGTTGCTATCAATGAGAACTTGTGGATATATGTTTGTAAAATGATAATGCAATTTGTTATAGATTATAAAGAGTTTTGCATATTCATATGTAAATAGAATAGAAAACTTGAACAAAATGGTGATGTCACCATTTGGTTCTTTGAATATCCTCATTGAAATGCAATTTCCATGAAACTAATTTTTTTTTTTTTGCATATGGTAGGCAAAGAGGAATAGGTTGGCAATTGAGGCATCCGTTGTTCTATTTGGTCCAAAAGGAGTCATCATGATGTCAAGCCTTGTTTTACATGATGCCTTTACTTCACAAAGGTTTCATAGAATGGGATGAAATTCCTTAAAATAAAGACATGCATACATAATAGTCAAAATTGAATGATCAAAGAAAATCATTTCTTTAAGTTTATTTAGAATGAACCTTGTGAAGAATTTTGAATATCTATAATAAGAAGTGTGCTTGTAAGCACTAGAGGTATGCATAGGGTGTGTGTTACTGTCTCAATGGAATTGGTAGCAAATAATGTTAGTTGTAAAACACCTTTATGAACATTGAAGCTAATGTTTATTGATTGTCAACAACCTTGTTAATTTGGTGATGCCAATGATGTTTTTAAACCATATGGGGTGATTGCATCAATATCACTCTTTTATATCGTAGAACACTAAAAGAAATTTTTATTAATACAATTATTAGTGAAATCGAAATGAGTTATGGGTTTGTGCATAGATGTATGAGTATGTATTATGATCATGAAACACCTATTTAGTGTTTTTAAATATGGCATTTCTTGCTTGTTTTTAATCTCCTTGTTATGCACAATGGAGAGGTTGTGTTTGGGTTTGTTTGATCTTAGGCCATACATTATTTGGACCAAATTGACAATATTTACATAATTTCATAAATGTTGACATTCTTAAATTTTATTTTGTTTATAAATATTTTTTCTTGAAAATTTAAAAATCTAATTGAATATTTAATGTCCTACCATTTGGCAAAATGAAATCTTTAAAATTAATGAATTATTCATCATAAACAGGTGTTGAAGTGGCCATGATCTAAAAAATAGGCTAATCAATTAAATCCTTGAATTTTTTGTTTTTGACTATCTGATTATATGTTTTAAAATGTAATTGATGTTTTGTTGATGGAATATTGTACCATTCAAAAATATTATATTAAAAACTATCTATAATGGTTATACAATATGGTATCATGGTACTTGATAATATAATATCAATATGCTGAGATTTAATTGATTAAGGTCAATAAAAAAAAAATTGAAAATGAAAAAGGCATTTTATAATAAAATAAACTGAATAAGAAAGTAATGCATAGTTTACCTATGTACTAACCATCTAGTCACCAAATAGTAGTCTCTATACATAGTAGTCACCAAATACCTTACCTACATAACAATGGATTATGAATTTTGTAAACCATTTGGAAAAATATCTTTAGATTATTTTGGCAACCATTTTAGGCTTCAAAATTAGAAAATTAACAAAATGATAAATAAATAATAATAAATATAAATGACAAACTTATATTAAAATGTTGTTGATGACAATGACATTAATGATGATAAAAACAATGATAACAATGATAACAATAAAGTAAACGAGGATTTTAAAAATGGAAAGAAAATTATAAAACATTGATATGAAAGAAAGAAAAAATGACTATAGATCAAAGTATATAGTAGGAAATAGATTTATTAAATGTGAAAAAAATAAAAGATAAAAAAAGGAACAATAAAAAAATTAAATTTCAATTTAAATTTATACTCAATATAAATATTTAAAACTAGCCATCCATGACTGCCATATTTTGGTGTAATGACTTATGCTTAACATGTAAGTTTCCAACAATAGGTTTTACATAAAGATGGTTATATTGTTGTTTTTTATGGCCCACCTACAACCATTAAATTGAGATTGTAAAAAAAAGGGATATTATAATAACAAAAAAAATGTTAAATTTTGTAATGCCTTTTGCTAATCTTAACCTTAAACCCTAGAAAAAGATCAATAACATCCTTTTTTCATTACTTTTCATTCTTACCTCTAATTTTAAACTTGAAAATATGTTTAGTACATCCAATAGGCCTGCACATTGTTCCATGTAACCATTTACACATTAAATATGAAAATATGAAAATTTCAACTATATGATTTGGTGAAAATAATATATGATAATTATATTTATTTATGTTTTGGGGGTGTAATTTAGATTCATACTTTTTTTTAAAAGACCATACATTGGAACATGCATCACAAAATGAACAAAAATTCAATTTAACTTTGAACTTCAAAAATAATAATTACATAACAAACATTCCTATTCATGAATCTTTATAGAATGACACGACTAAAGAAACATCTTTCTCACGTGTAGTGAACTTCATTTATGCATTTAAAAAACTATGTATATTATGTCAAAAGTTCATTGAATTTCAACATAAGTGGTGTCATACAACTTTTTTCATTTCCATATTACACTAAAGTAGTATAATTGCATTGTTAAAGTAAATACATATCCATGTTGCTATGTGAATCAACAAATTTCCTCAAAATGTGCAAAATAAAGACAATTATTGAAAATGGCCAATTTTTTTTCAAACATAAAACAACAAAAAAGAAGCCTTAAATAAACATCTTACTAGTATGTAAACATGGGCACTAACTTATTCAAGTTGTAAAAATTGTGTTTATCATTTATCAAATGAAAAAAGTTTCTTTGGTAGAACAGTGCCTATCAAAATCAAAGTGTCATAATCAAACACTACCAGATGTGAAAATTTAGGCTTTCAATATATTTTCACAATGTGTTATTACATCTTATCTACAAGATTGTTATTTATTCCCATACCCAATTGTTGAAATTATGCATTAACTCATGATGTTAAGGTGTATATTCATGTATGGATCAAAATGGCAAACACAATATAATAAACAAAAACTCCATGGAAAAGAAAAAAAAAAGCAGTTGAAAAAAATTGATAGAAAAAATGAAAAAAAATTGGAAATTTTTGTACTACCACAAAGTAAAGGAATCTAGAAAATCATGAATACAGTACAATAATTCATTCCCAAATATATGGAACTTTATCTACATATAACTATTTTCAATTTTTCAAATTATACATATATATTGAATTTGGTTATAATGCATTAATTTCATGTTGAACTTAAGTTTTGCATTCAATTTTGTAACTTGTAAACATGATTCCCAATAAATCATTGAAATCATAAATATAATCATTCAAAACATCATTGAAAAAATAAAATTGAATATAGATTATATGTATAATAATTATTGATGTTGTCATTGATATATATAGATTTTAAATCAAGCAATTTCAAAGTGCCTCAAACCATTAAACTTGTACGATTTGTAACTCTTGATAACATAAAATATGTCAAACCTAAAGCAATTAACTTTTTAACATGAATGAAAAAAATTTATGTAATTTTTACACCTTGTGTTTTAAGACTAATAATAACATATACTAGTACAACTAGTGGTACCCGTGACCTTCGGACACCCGTGGCTACGCCACTCCAACCACCCTGAACGCTCTGTTTGGTCGCCATAATCGGAAATTTTCCCAAAATAACACTCGTGGGTCCCACCCTAAGGCATTTATATCCCCACAGATAAAAACAATATTGTGATTTAGCACAGTGGTCCCGACCGACGTTGTGCGAGTATCAAAACCAGCCGTGTGTACCCTCAGGTTATCAGTCCAAGTATTTACTCCCTTACCCGACAAGGGTGAGAAAACCCAAAACCCCGGTTTTGACATTTTGAACCTTGGTTCCCGAAAGTTTTGGTGGCGACTACTTTAAATTTATTGTAAGTGTGTCATCAAAACAATAACAATGTTGCAACTAGTGTACAATGTTCATACATGCAACAATGCCTATAAATTATTAAAATTTGTAATATTATGTTCCTATAATTATTTATGTTATTTAACACTAGGGTTTTTGAATTTAGGGATATGGACACAACAATTTTTTTAGACTTTTTGCACATTTTAAGGCTAATTAAAATCAAGCCTAATGTGGATTTTGGGGGCAAGTTGAAATTTGCACATATATGCCACAAGACATATTTCCTTTCTTTTTCTTTCAAAGAGAATGGAAAAAGGTTCATGTTGATAAACACACACCATGGCTTCCATTCATTTTGATTATTGAAGCAATATTGCTCATGCCCAAAAAAACTCAATGAAAGTGCAATACCCCTTTTAAGGTATCCTAGAACTACATTGGGCTCCATAACACATCTTTAGAAACTTGAAGGGGTATTGCATAACCTTACCAAAACCTAAAAGGAAAGTAATACATGCATCAAGGTATTCTATAAACACCATGGTCTAAGCTACTAGAGGGGTATTTTTCACAACTAAAATTACTTAATGAATGTGAAATAACCTTCTCAAGGTATCCCAAAAATACTTTGGGCTCCATAACATATCTTTTGAAACTTGGAGGGGTATTGCATAACCCTACCAAAACCTAAAAAGAAAATAATATCTGCACTAAGGTATTTTATAAACACCATGGGCTAAATTATTTTGGTTTAGGCTATCAAAGGGGTATTATTCATGCCCAAAACTATTCAATGCATGTGCAATAGCCCTATTAGGGTATCTTACAAGTCTTTTGGGCTCCACAACATGTCTTTTAAAACTTGGAGGGGTATTCCATAGCCCTACCAAACCTATAAGGAAAATAATACCTTCATTAGGGTATTTTGTAAACACCATGGGCTGAATTATTTTGGCCTAGGCTATTGGTGGGGTATTGTTCATGGCCAAAATTACTCAATGCATGTACATTACCCCTCTTTGGGTATCCCATAAATTTGTTGGGCTCCATAACATAATATATTCAAAAACTTGGAAGGGTGCTGCATAACCCTACCAAAACCTAGAAGGAAAACAATAGCCTCATCATATTGCAATAATATCTTAGACCATGAACCAAAAAAATATTTATTTCATGCCATACATATTGAATGAAGTAAATGAAGGTATTGTAAAGTTGGTGACATTGATGGTAGAAGGTAAACTTGAATAAAGTTATGGAGTTTAAATGCAATACCCACATTGTACTGGGATAATTTCACTGACCATGAAATTAAATATTTTAAAAATATTTGATTCCCCCCAATACATCATGAAATTCATGTTTTCAAAATTATTTGTTTACCTTACAATATGATTTAATATGTATAAAATGAAGGTAATGCAAAATTGGTCACATTGATGGTAGAAGGGTTTAAGGTTTAATATGAATGTTTTATTTCTTAATGTTAAAATTCATATTTTGTCAAAATAAAAAAGTTCATTCTTAACATTTCTTCAATGATGTACATATTTATGTTTTTTCCTTTTAAAGTTGCAAACTCATTTCAATTTGTTTTTTCTTATTTAATAAGATTTTAATGGTTTTTTTTCCTTTTTTTAATGGTTCACTTCATAATAATAAATGATATCTCTCCCATAATATATTAATCCTATGTATGATTGAAATTGTATTTTGAAATGTATAATATTGGTTTAAATATTGGTATAAATACATTACTATTTATAATGTATTGAATAATACATTATATATAATTAATAATATTATGAAATTATCATTTTGATTCATTTTGATACATATAATATCCTCATATTTATTCAAAATAGGATAAGAATACATTAAAATGTATACAAAATGTAAAATGTGTGTGTGTGTACCCATGGTTATGTAAATGTAATTTTATTATTTTTAAAAAAAATTTAAAGTGAATTAAAAATTCCAAAAAATAAGTTGTTTTTATTATATATCTTATTAATGCATGTAATTAAATATCAATTTTATGTAAATTTTTGTTTAAAATATTTCAAATAATTATATACTTACTTAATTAATATGTGATTTTTTTTCATTTTTATACATATTATATCTTATTAAATATTCTAAATTTTTTTAAAAAATAATTAAACATTAAATATAGTTGAAATACATTTTCAAACTCATAAATGATAAGAATTGTTTATTAATGGACCAATGCAAAATGGTTAATATATTTAAATGAGGGTGTTGCAATATTGGCCACATTGATGGTATAAGGTCACTTGAAGAAAGTCTTGAAGTGTAGTTGCAATACCTTCATCTCATCATGATAATTTCATTAACCATAAAACAAATTAGTTTGTTTTTTACATATTTAGTCAATGTTCAATAAATCATGCCATACATATTGATTCAAGTAAATGAGGGTATTGCAAAATTGGTCACATTGATGGTAGAAGGTATAACTTGAACAAAGTTATGAAATATAAATGTAGTACCCACATTGTAATGTGATAATTCCATTGACCATGAAACATAAGAAATTTTGAAACATATTATTTGATTAATTTGCAATATAGAATGAAATACATATTTTGAAAATCATATGTTCACCCGATAATATGACTTATTATATATAAATGAAAGATGTTCAAAATTGGTCACATTGAATGTAGAAGGGTTTAGGGTTTAAGGACAAATACATCAAATTGGGCACACATATTTGTTCACCTTACAATATGATTTTGTGATTTAGAGTGTTAAGATGATTAGTACATGTAAATGAAAATATTGGTAAATGGCATGTTTTGTAAAATTTGGCATTACTTATGAAAATATTGGTAATTTTTCCCAATTCTAGCAATTGAAACATCAACTTGTTGAACGTCAACTTGTAATTGTGTGCCATGGGTCATCAAACACCCACAAAATTCTACTACAACAAACAACAACACGACTTGATGAATAAGATGATGATTCTACTACAATAATAAATCAACAACGTGAAGAACAAAAGATGATGATTTTATTACAATAACAACTGAACAACATGAAGAACAAAAGACAATGGTGATTCTACTGCAACAACAACACAACTTGATGAACAAGATGCATGCATTTTCATGGTTTAAGTGGCTATTTGTTTCTTTAGGTAGTTTTATATTCCAAAACATGAAGAATATAAAATGTTAGCTCTCATCATTCAAACTACAATTCATAGGTTCGAGCATCATGGGTTTGGAGTTAAATTTGCACAAAACATTTTGATCATAATCCCTAAATAGATATGTAAATATATCATTAGAGCTTTTGATAGATTGCTTCTTATTTACAACTTTTACAAGTGTGGATATATAATAAAATCCTTCAAAGAAATCCTCACAACAACAACATTTTTATAATCTTGCAACTAGTTTTTTATAGTGTGGGGCAATATTGGATCAAAATGCTCATGAAACTCACAACAACATTCTTGTTTTAACTCCTTGGGGTTTTGTACGTGTTTTTGGAAGTTTGATTAGCCATTCAATTTTTAATGGTGCAAGCTTTTACAATTGCTTTTGAATTTTTTATTTTTTTAATATATATTTTTTGAAAAATCTTTGAGGAATTAAGGGTTGGTGTTCATATGAACTTTAGAAGTTCAACATTTTACTTCTATGTTGATACCCTATGTTGAGAACTTCTTGAGAGATGAGTTAGTAATTTAATTAGTGGTGTGTATGGCTTTCATTAATTATGCAAAAACCTTTAAGTCTTATTTCAAATCTTAGTCCTACACCCTTGACAAGTTCTACAACAATTGAACTTTAATTTATTTTTTTCCTTTACAATAATATGTGCATGCATTGTGCACAAACAACTTTGTTGGTTTGTGACATCTAGACAATGTTGCCAAGTTTGGTCTAAAAGTGATGATACAAGGATGAAACAAAAATACCATGCACATCAAATTTGTGATGGTTAATAGATTAAAGGATAATCAATAGCCTTGGGCTTTCACTAAATAGTTTTGGTTTTAGCTTCAAGAAGGCTTGTTATTTGGGGCACTTATGTTGTGTCAAGACAAATTGCAATTGCTTAGTCCATTCCAAAGCTTGCAATGAAACTGCTTAGGTTGGAGAATAAGCCTAGGTTGAAAGGACATGTCCTTCTTGGACCTCTGAGTTCGTCCTTCACTTAAAAAATTTATAATTCCCCACCTTTTTGTGTCAACCCTTATAAAGGTTGTATATATTACATTGTCCATAAATTTTAGTCTATTTCAAAAGCTATAATTCACCTTGGTGTGGATCTTCACCTTGTTGCAAATGGTAGGTGTAGGGTGTTGGCAAACTATGATCTACACAAAAAATGTCATAGTTTGATAGTTTTCAGTACCTACCCAAGTTTCATGCATCATGGTGGAAATTTGGGAAATAAATTTCACTAAAATTTTGTAAAAGATGATGGTTCATATCCCAATCTAACATTATGTTGTGAAATCAATGCACATATGAATGATATAATACTCCAACAAAATATTATTTTGATTTGGAGAACCTTGTCACA
>Ga0116228_10001331_pt1 | contig 20437 bp, 16 predicted proteins | sample S1TSphfallax_2_FD_89694 | JGI IMG/M metagenome (GOLD analysis project Ga0116228, IMG submission 89694) | Host-associated microbial communities from peat moss isolated from Minnesota, USA - S1T2_Fc - Sphagnum fallax MG | ecosystem: Host-associated > Plants > Peat moss > Unclassified | place...
ATATTAATTATAATTTTGAAATATAGAAACTTAAAACTATATATTAATATTTTGGTAATTATTATAATATAGTGATACTTCATAATTGATTATTTATAATAATAATAATGTAATTTGTAGGTAACCTAGGTTAACTATTTTTTATTATATACTATTATGTCATTTGTTAGATCTATTATGATTTTTAAAAAAATTTAATGAATAAAAAATCAAATTTTAATAAATACATTAGTCATTTGAAAATAATTTAATAAAATATAATAGTATATTATATTATATAATATTTTTCCTATCATTTTAATATCATCATCATTATGATCATTATGTAATAAAATATTACTTTTAAAAAAAAATGTAAGATAATATTGAATTTTTTTATTACATGTAACTAATATAAACATATAATATTAATATTAATAAATATCATTTGTAAGAATTTGAAGAAGTATAATAAGATGGTTTGGATAAACTTGTAATATGGGCATAATATATTTAGTAAATATTTTAAATAAAATTTTAATATACTCAAAATATATACCAATTAATGTAACCATTATATTGAGGTTATTTATGTTAATAATATTACTTGAATACACATGGAATATGGTTGTTCATATACATTTATAAATATTAGTACACCCAATTATATCCCTTAGAATTCACAAAATACACCTTTGTATATTCATAGGGTTGCAATTAAATTAGTGACATTTGCAACTAATGGGATATAAATTGTTTTGCTTGGATGAAAACCAAAGTAAACGTTGTTCACATGGAAGGATGAACACCAAAATAGTTGCAAACTAATTGCAATGTAGTTGCAAAAATGACCAAAACAAGAAATAGTTGCAAAAATGTCCAAATGTAGTTGCAAATAACTAATCGTTGCATGTAATCGTAAATATAGTGGTTACATTTTGGCCAATTTCTACTAGTGTTAGGTGCTAGGGATGTTCCATCATTTTAGCCCAAGGTATAGGTGACCACAGAAACATGGAAACCAGATATTGGTCTCGCAATTACAGGAGATGAGGTGGAAGAAGTATGACAACTATAATAAGATTATGTAAATTGTTTTGCTTTCAATTTGAAGGAATTAGGACAATTGTGAAGACAAAAGGTCCAAATTGTATTGGAGGATGATAATCCTATTTTCAAACAACCTTATAGGTTGAGTGAGATGGAGAGGGCCTTGGTTAAAATTCGAACATCAAAGGTACTAGATGTAAGTTTGGTGGAACTATTGAAAGGTGAATATGCCTTAGCCACAATGACACTAACCAAGAAAGATATTTTTGGCAATTGGACAAAGTAGCGAATGTGTGGGGGTTATTGTTTAATCAACAAGCACATGTATTTAGACAAGTATACCATGCCCTTATCAGAGGAAATCTTTGATGCCTTTGGTCAAGCCAAGGTTTTCAATACCTTGGATTTGAGGTATAGCTACCATCAATTACCATTGAAGGAGGGTGACAAGGTCAAGACAACATTTTGGGGAATTAATCCTCATGGGAAGGATTATTTGTACCAATGGTGGTTTTTGCCATTTGGTTTGAAAAATGCACTTGCAAAATTTCAGAAGGTGATGGATTGGGTGTTGGCAGGACTTGGTTGTGCCAAATGTTACGTTGATGACATTATCATCTTTAGTTTGACATTAGAGGATCATAGGCATTAGTTGCAGGAGGTATTTGGAAAACTTAAAGATCATAACCTTAAACTTCATCTAGGCAAATGCCATTTTTTCCAAACACATGTGGAATACTCGAATCACATGATTTATCTAGGTGGATTAGGGGTACAAAAGGCCAAGGTTGAGGCCATTTCACATGTACTCCAATCAATAGATGTTAGTTGATTACAAGCTTTCTTAAGCTTATGTAATTATTACCAGAGATTTGTACAACATTGCTAAACCTTTAATTAGGTTGATGCAAATTGACCAGGAATATGTTTGAAGTGAGAAGCAAGAGCAAGCAATTTTAGAGTTGAAGGCTTAGCTTTCCTTAGCCCCCATCTTGAGGTGACCCATTCAAGGATGTTATTTCTTGGTTCATATTTATTAGAATACCTTAAGGCTAGTTGTGTGTACCCAGCTGGATGATGATGGTTAGGAATTTATGGTGGCATATGCAAATCGATCCAACAACAAATTAAAGGCCAAGTATAAATCATATGAAGGGAAATGCCTTGATGTTATTTAGGAAATTTCTTCTTTCAAATCCTATTTATATGGTAGCCCATTTACTTTGGTTACTAATCACTAGCCCTTGAAGTTTCTGATGGAATCAAATCAACTCATAAGAAAGTTGGTCAGATGGACATTTATTCTTCATTTTTCAATAATATGATTTTAATATTGTCCACAAGGCTAGTAAGGTTAATTGGGATGCTGATGGGTTGAATCGGAACCCAAGTTCTAGTGAAGAGGATAACATAGGTGCCTCGTGCCATGGAGAGATGGATTTGGAAGTAGTACCAGGATGGCATGCCTTTGCATACCTATGTATTTTGTTGGAATGTTCTAGGGATGTACCTTAGAGTGACATGAGTAGTGGGAATTCCCACAGTGACAATGATGGGCCAGAAAGTAATGGTGCCTTGGACATCCATCTAAATTTACCTATTATGGCATATCTATAGGGAGGTAAGGTTTTGGTGGGATTGAGTTGTCCATAGGGCGAAATAGTTCCAATGGGAAAGTAATTGCTTATTACATATGTGGACAAATGGTGAGTACAGTAGTACGATGTTTAGAACAATGTGAAGGCCTTGTATGGCATGTTCATGAGGAGTTGGGCCATTTTGGGGTTCGATAAACCTATAGTTTATTCCAAGCACACTACTAATGGCATGGGATGTAACTACAAGTTTAGTAGTTTGTTTCTTGGTGTGTGCGATGTGTGATCAACTATGTGCATCATTCAACACACTAACACCCCAATTATAACCCTTACCAATTATGGGGATAGGTTATCAATGGAACTTGGATTTTGTCGGCCCATTGAGTTTAACGCTTCAACATAACCAATATGTTTTAGTTATGATCGAACAATTTTCCAAATGGTTGGAATTGGTGCCATTGCCAATTCACAGCAATGACGAAGCTGCTTAATAAGTGTTCAAAGTGCATTTTGACCTACATTTTTGGACAAAATGTTCAATAAGTTTGGTGTTCTAATTGAAATTCTCATCAACCAACGTACAAAATTCCAAGGGAATTTTAAAGACTTGTGTGAAAAGGCATTCATAGATCATCGGATTAATTCATGAGATCATCTTGAAGCCAATGGGTTGGCTGAATGAATGGTGTAGATGGTAAAGTGAAGATTGCGAAAGTATGGCCTTCAAAAAGGCCACATTCAAAACTGGGACTTATAGTTATGATGGTTGGCCATGGGATATAGGTTCAATTGGCAAGCCTCATTAACATCTTTTTCACTATATTTTCTATTATTTAGTTGAGATTTCAAACTATCAACCTCCATCCAATGTGATGTTATGATTGTGACTAGTCTTGATGACCCTTCAATGTGGATTCAGGCATGTGAACAATGGGCTACATTGTTCAAGCATGTGATGCTTATGGCTATAGAGAATCTGACAATTCCTAAACACCGAAATACTTTTTGATATGCCACAATTCATGGAGGAGGTTATTGAAGTTCATAAGCTCAAGCTAGGGGATTTTGTTTATTTGCAATAGACAACACCCACCACATTAGATGTGACATCTTCCTAAACCTAAACCTTCGAGAAAAGAACCTACAAAGAGTCCAAAGCTTTTTCTAATAGGTTGATGCCCACAAGTTCCAGTCCAATGGTCAATTTCATTGAAATCTCAGGGGTTCCAATAGAACACAAGTTCAAAATGAAACAAAAGCCTTAACCAAAACCAAAACATTGGGTGAAAGCTGAGGGAAGTAAAACCAACCCTAATTGAAATTGTTTATGCTAATTTCTTCTTCTCATTCTACTACTACATGTGGCTCCAATCCCTACAATCCAATCTACCAAATCATTGTTCCCTAACTCCTCTTTTGCCTCCTCTCAATGTTATTTTTCTTTGGTTCCTTACTTTTCACCACCTTCCAACCTTTTTTTCCCTTATTGCTAATTCTACTTCATCACAAATTGATTGTAGCAAATTTCAATTGAGATTCATTTCCTAAGTGCCTCCACTCTTGCTACATTTCTTGTTTTTCCTTTTTCCTAAGCCTCGTTTCAAAAAGAAATGCAATTCATGGTAGTTGAGCATTCTTCACAACCAACACAATGTTGAAACTCAAGACTACAATCTCTACCAAAATTTGATGCCAAATGATTTACCTACACCAAAAACAACAACCAAGATAAAGAACTTGGTTCTGAGTGTGTTCAATGCTCTTGGGAACTCCATATATTGTTTGTTTCATGCACTCCATAACACACATCCTCCAAACCACAATGAAAATATCTCTCACACACTAGAAATAAAGAATAACCAGACAACTCCAAACACCAAGCACTCTTGAAACTAGAAATCGACATATAATTATGCTGTCCCAGATAATCTGCAAAAAAAAAAAAAAACACAAATGCAAAAGAAAATTGTTCACAAGCCCCTTTCCTCCCACCACCATCAACTGCTGAAAGTTTATCAATTTTTGGCTTCCAAGGGCTGATGTGATGATGTTTCCATCCATTAAGGTTTCATCCCCTTAAATTTTGCGTCACACTGCTGTTGTTGTGTTCATGTTCATGGTGGTGAGTGGTGCTTGGCAGTCAGACAAAGCATGGGACCCACATCCCATCCGTTTTCATCCAGCTTGCTTGCTATTCTTTCTCTCCTTTTCCACTTTTGTATGTATGCACTTCTGCCACCTAGGTTAAAACAAGGGGTGTGTCACACTGTGGCCTTGCCATTTACATTAAAAAGTATCTGAAGGCAAAAGAAGAATTATGGAAACTCAAATATTTCACCATGAAAAAATATAAGCTTCAAAAAATCCTCTAGAAGAAACCAAAATCCTTCAAGATATATTGTAATTCTATAACTAATAATATCAAGTTTCAACACAACCCAAAATATCAGCTTTCAAAAATCCTCATTTAAAAATAGACCTATTATTATTACCTAGGGGCCAAAATCCCTTAAGCTACTGTACTCTATAATGAATCTAAACACTAAATCCTTGCCTTGGTAGGCAAGGCCAACAAAGAGCCTCGTCGATGGAAGGAGGGTGGGAAGGAGGCAGGACGGAGGAGGAGCAGCAGGGGGAAGTTCTAGTCTTCTTCTGTTCGGGTGAGGAGGAGGAGGAGGAGAGAAGAGAGTCGAAAGGAATTTTGTTTTGTTTGCTGTTTTCATTCTGTGACAAGACGATGAGTAATTGAAGAAGATCTTGCACTTTGTGGGTGCTATGTTTTTAGGAGATTCAGCTCCTCAACTCCTTCGTTGTGGCCAAAACATCATGTGCGAGGTGGGTTAAGAAGATGTTGTGACTGGATTGCCATTTTTTTCCATCTGCCATTCTTTCTCGCCACATGAACTTACCCCACCGGACGCGCGAGCTCTTGTTCTTGTTCTTCTTCGATTGCTTTCTGCATGTTCCTGTAGAAAGTACTGGATTGGTAAAGGGCTGACAATCGGCGACAACTCGAAAAAAATCAAGGATTCAACATGGGTTCGCTCATGATGTTGAGGATCAGCGGGAGCAGCAGCAGCATGGTGACCACTCTTGGCAAATCCGTTTCACTAGTGACACTGAGGAGCATCATCAGGATTGGATCGAAGGTGCAGTTCTCTCAATGCAAGAAAAGAAGGCTGCAACACCACCACCACCAGAGGAGTAGGGTGCTGGTGTGCAGGGTGGTAGCAACAGCAACGGCAGCAGCACAAGGAGAAGGAACTTTTACTGTGAAGCAGAAAGGGACTACTGTTCAAGGTCTACCGCCAGCACCCTCTGAGGCTTCACTCACCACGGTAGGAAACTGCCTCTCTCTGTCTCTGTCTCTGTCTCTGTCTCTCTTTGTGGTTACCTATATGTGGGATTTTGACAAGATTTTTGTGTACAAATTGCTGCTCAAACTGATTCTGTGAAGGCAGATTGACATCATTGTTGTAGTGGCAGTATTCCAGTGTTCTGTACTAATTGTAGCAAAGTGCAGGTGATGCCCTACTTGTGGAGCTTGGCATCCAGTGATACAACATTGAGATGGCGGCTCGCAGCTGCACTTGTCTTACTTGTGGTCAGCAAGGTCAGTTGATGGAATCCACTTTCTTCATTGCAGCTCTTTGTCAATACTTTCATATCAGTATTCCTCCTCCTACTTCTCTCCCTCTTCTTCCTCTTCTTCCTCTTCTCTATACTATTCTGTACACTAGAAGCTACTCAAGATTGTTGGGTCAAGACTGATGAATGTTTTATGCTGTGAAGCTTTGCTTGTGCTTAACTTTGTCTTTCCATTCTTTTTCAATGCAAAAGGAGAGTGGGGATAGAGAGGCAAGCAGCAGCTTTGCCATTAGATGAAAATTCAATTGTGATGAGCTTTGTGGATCTGCAGAGGGGAGATGTATCTCAGGGCATCTTCAGGGTTTAGGCTTGAGTTTTAGTTTGAGTAGGTTGTTTGATTCAGGCAATTGGAAATGTGATGAGGGAAAAGAGAAAAGCGAGGGGTTGGTAGACTGGGTGCTTGTGAGTCTGGGCACATGGGGACTCAAGGGGGGTAAACAAAACAGGCAGCAGGATTGGCAGGTCCAGTATTGTTGAAGCAAGCAATGGATGATTTAGCACAACCACCCACCCTCAATGCAACACCTGCATTGGTGGCACTCATACTGGCTGCTCTTTCCAAAGTGAGTAATCATTCAGCTTACTCTTGTTCTTTTCACAACAAAGAAGTTGCTGCATTTGGATGTTTGGGAGGTGGGATGTCTGTTGGGTTTTATCATGGTGATCGAAACTTGGCCCTCGTCCCCTGTTTGCAAGACAAACAGTTTGAGCACCACATCTGAAGATGCATGGGTTCTTCTCTTAATCAGGTTCAATTCTAATGAACATGTGTCTAGGTTTGAACCCATGCATTATGTACCACCTCTATGTATGTATGTATGTATAATCAGGTGGTTAATGATTCTACCTCTTGTTCTATAAGGTCTATTTGTGTAAGGGAAGATGACTCATTTTTACACATAGGTGCAGTCCTCAAGAAGTTTATGTGGGGCAGGCAGTGAGTGCTGGGCTGAATGAGGTACGCTACATCATCTTTGCACCACTGGGTCAGGCTACTGCACGCCGGGTTGGGGTGCAACTGCTAGACCATATTCTTCGCCTCGATCTTGCTTTCCATCTGGAGCGACAAACTGGAGCTCTGTCGCGAATTTTAGATCGTGCACAGCGCAGTGTTGTCAATATCTTCCGTGCAGTTGGTGCATGCCATGTTCTCCTTTTCTCTTTGAATTTCACATGCATCATTATGCTGACCACAACCCAGTTCTGGGTGTGGAAGCTCCTAATTCAGTCAGTGCAGGATATAATTTTCTTAGAATTTTCAACATAACAGTGGTCAAGGCTGTTGCAGTAGAAGAGGTGGAAACTGTTGTGCATGAGAAGAGCTTCAGGCTCTGATATGACAATGTGGGCTGTGGGACTAGTGTTTACCTTCATACCAACTGTTGTGGAGCTCGTCCTTGTGTGCGGATTATTGGCACAAAAAGTGAGTGGCATGGTGGCAGGCATAGTGCTGGTAACATTTACTGCCTATGTAGCCTGGACTGTCCACATCACAACTCAGGCTGCTGAAAGTCGCAAGCAGGTGCCTTGCTCCATTGCAATTAGTGTTCCTACTGTATCACTTTCCAGGGTGCAGTTTTGCTGGGAGAGGAAAGCAGTTTTTTCAGAGGCATGATCTAGGCTATGACAAGTATTGCACTTACATAACACAAGTATATTATTGATGTTGGACAAATGCAGGTCAACAAGCTAGAGAATCTTGCCACGGGCAAGGCAGTGGATGCCCTCCTGAACTATGAGACAGTTGTTCAGGTGTGTCCACATCTCCTTGCACATGGAATGTAATAATCAATACTGTGTACAAATATCCAGATATCCTAGAAGGCCAGTAAAAGTAAAGATGATAAGTGGCACTGATCATTTCAAGGGGCTTAAACTGATTTAAGATCATGTGCTTGGATATGCAGTTTAACAATCAGAAACTGGAAGTGGAGCAGTATAACAGCCTTCTTCAAGGCTACCAACATGCTTCGGTAGGGCTGTGGTAGTACTGTGCCTAAATGGAGTTATATGTGAGAAGCTAAGTCTATGTTTTCTGATGATTATGTCTTCTTACTGTCTGTATTGGCATGGATTACACAAGTCACTAAGCTCTCTGTTATATCTATCTCTGGGTTTCATCTCATATCAGCTGTCTATGAATTGATTAAGTCTTGAGTACTAAAAACCTTTTGGAAACAGAATACAAAATCAGCAGACACATGTGACACTAACCCAGAGCTTACAGCTTGCATCAGAGCGGCTATCTGCAGCATTGAATGGTGGACAGGCCCTGATTCTGGCCTTAGGTATTGCTGCAGTCATGTCATTGGCAGGCCTGCAAGTGGCCCAGGGTACAATGACAATAGGGGACTTAGTGCTTGCTAATGGTCTCATCCTTCAGCTGTCTGGTCCACTTCAGGTATTGCCTCTCAAGTCCTCTTGGAAATTACTTTGCCTTTGATGTTTTTCAGATCTTTGCAAATTTCAAATTTCTGAGTGGCTCTTTGTTGCAATGGGTGGCAGTTCTTGGGGTTTCTGTACAGAGATCTCAGGCAGTCTCAGGTGGACCTGGAGAGTCTTTTTACCATCCTCAGGTTCTTTGCAGATTTCCACCTCAACCCAACTCATGACATGCAAGCAATTCCATGTGCTCTGTGGCTTGCAAAATTTTGATAAGATGAAGTTCAAGTAATGAATTGGGCTTATGTTCTTCTATGTTGTTCTCCCATGACAGCTTGAGGGGTGTGTCCAACACATTTGGTGAGACTTAGATGCTCCATCTGGGAAAGCATCAAAGCTTAATGGTGTTATAAGCATGTGTATTTCTTCTGGACAGCATTTTGTGTTTAGTACTCCCCTTTAGTATATTTTGTGTGTTTGGTATTTGTAACAATGGATCTTCTGCTGTATGCTACAGCACTCAGTCTATACTGAAGGATGGCACAGTAGCGTTACAATCCACAGGAAAGGGTGTGAAACTCAGGGCAAATAACCTTAGGTTCAGCTACACTTCATCACGTGAGGTACATGTTCCGAAACTACTATGCATGGAAAATTTTGCTACTTTGATTCTCTGACATCCCATCTCCATGGTATGCTGTGCTCTTCTTCCTCCTTGATCCATCCCTTTTTCATCACCTTGCAACTTGAATCTTTGGGTTTTGTGTCTTTTGTTTGGGGTTTTCAAATTGCATGCATGTGGGAAAAAGTTGAAGTAATGTTGAAGGGCATGTAGGTACTTTTGGGAGTAAGCTTGAGTGCAGAGCCAGGACAGAGCATTGCACTGGTAGGAGCATCAGGGTCTGGTAAGTCAACCATTGTGAAGTTGCTGTTGCGACTTTATGACCCTGATTCTGGATCCCTCTTCCTTGATGACCACGACTTGCGCTCTCTTTCTCAGGTGCAGTTCCAACCAAATTTTGGATTTCTTAGAGGTTTCTAGTCTCCCTCTTTGCTCAGGTGGTTGATGTAGAGTATTGTGAAAGTGGCTTGCTTTGGCCACTTCTTCAATGAAATTGTAGCAACATGTGCTTCATGTCTCCATGCAATGAGGAGGGTTACTCAAGGAGGCAAAGAAGGTGGGTACTGAACTCTGGATTTGTTTGGGCTGGTGCAGGAATCTTTGCGTAATGCAGTGGCAGTTGTTCCTCAAGATACGGTAGGATGTTAATATCAACAAGCATTTTGTGCAATGTGTTTTTTGGGGAAATTTTCCTGCAGTGGGGCAAATGTGTGATTTCTGTACATGGTGTGTATGAGCAGGTATTGTTTAATGACACCATTCTGCACAACATAGCTTATGGACGACCCTCTGCCACACAAGAGCAAGTCATACAGGCAGCCAAACAGGCGGTAATTGCTGCTTTTATGTTATGCTTCAAATCTATTTTCAGGTTGATTGTTTGTGCACCTGTAGAAGTTTTGGAAGGGTTCATGATGTGGTGCAGAAATTCTCTTCTGATTTGTGTTTTCCACCTGTGTTTGTTCAACAGCGCCTGCATGATGCAGTACTCCGGATGCCAGATGGCTATGCCACAAGGGTGGGAGAGCGTGGATTGAAGGTGAGAGTACCTCTTGGGCAGAAAAACATAAAAGATGAAAGGAATAATGAGCCTGTTCAAAGTCATTTTATTGTATATCTACCTTGAGAGTAATAACCAGTGTAGGTGGTTATTTGATTGTTTGTTAAGAACCTCTGGCTCCGGTTTTTCAAATATTTTGAAATCAAAGAACCTCCAGTTCCAGTTTTTTTTTGAAACTTTGGAAATTCAGGAACCTCTAGTTCTGGGTTTTTTTTGTAAAATTTTCAGAAACAAAGAACCTTTGGTTTTGGCTTTTTGAAAACCCCTCAAAAGAGCTGGTGTTTATTTCACAAAATAGCTGGCAGTTTTATAGAAGGGTATTTGACTTGTTCTTATGTTTTTGGAGAATTGCAGTATAATATATCAGAATTGATCCTTGAATTTTTGAGAACCACAGTCATATGTGAGAAACCAGTTCTTTGATATTTGAGAACCACAGTTATATCTTGAAGAACTGCACCAAGAACCAGCAGTTATAGGTTCCATTTCTTTCTAATAACCACCCAAGGCTGGTAATAACTCATGTGACAATTTTGACACCAACAGCTTAGCGGAGGAGAGAAGCAACGTGTGGCTATAGCAAGAGCTTTTCTTAAGGTAACATGCTGTCATCTAGTTTCCATTTTAAGTCAGATTGAGCATTGTTTGTTAGATATCTGCAGGTTTAAATTCTAGTTGTCTACCCAGACTCTTGTATTTTCAGTGCTAGGGGTAGTTTAAATAGGTGCATTTGAGAGCAATTAAAAACCAATTTCCATTCTTGCAATGTTTACAGGGTCCAAGGTTGTTGATATGTGATGAAGCTACAAGTGCACTTGATTCTGGAACAGAGGTTGGTAATTGTTTTTTGCAGCCTTAGAGATGCACCTAATTTCCATTAAAAAACACATCTTTTCACTTCAATGCTAGACTTGGATCCGTTCAAGAGCAGACCAGCTTATCAAAGAGTGATGACAATGGGGATGATGGGTGTCCATGTTATTGGGTATTTCAGGCAGCAATATTAAGGTCTCTGAAAGAGTTGGCAGCAGGCCGGACATGTGTTTTCGTTGCACATAGATTGTAAGAATCCTTGACTTCTTTCCCACCTTCCCATGGTGTTAAAAGTTTATGAGAGTTTTTTATAACAGTTTTCCACCCCAAAAAATTCTTCTGATGAATGGTATGCTGTTGGGGTTTTATGCAGATCAACAATCAAACATTGTGATCGAATCATGGTGCATAATTTTTTTCTTCCCTTTCACAACCACAGTACTACCATAAGAGTCTTTTGGTTCTCTCTCTCTGAAACTCTATATTTCACTTTGTTTCTTTTGCAATGCAGCATTTAGTATATGTACTATGGAATGATCAAGCCCTTGCCCATTATGTTGGGTAATGTACCAAGTGAACCCATTATGTTGGTTGCATCAACCAACATAATAGGCAAATGCAAGACCATTCCATGGCATTAACGTCTGGGATGGCGGATTCAACAATTCTGTAAAAACTCACATTCAACAGAGATTTTGGTCACTTTGGGCGACTATTACAAGTGTATGATCATCACTGGAAGATTATCTCTTGTAATGTGGTCAAGATAATGACATAATCTGCCACCCCAGACCTTAATGTATATGAATTATACATATATCATGGCAGATCAATTGTTGTAAATGTGCATGAACTAATAATAGTATTATTAGTTTGTTTCTCTTGCATAGCAATCATATTTAACTTACCTGATTTGATCTGTTTTCCAACATGTTAATAATTGCTGGTGAAACAGGTAATGGATGCTGGAGTGGTCGTTGAAGAAGGGACGCATCAAGAGTTGATTGAAAAAGTTGGGATTTACGCTCACATGTGGACTCTCCAAGAGTCTGAGATTAAAAGAACTGCTGCTATAAAGATTTAGATGAAATTCTCCACCAGAGAAAAATAATTTAACTGGTTTGCACTGCATCAAGAGATTGGAGTTTTTCTGCAATTGGGCTGTTACAGTTCACAATCATCAGTTTGTGGATCAGTTTTTATGTGCAAAGTCCAATGCAGAGAGGATCAATGTGTCTAAACAATAATCATGTTCACCAATTGTTCACGATCAGTGCACACCGAATGCATTAATGGATATATGAAAGAAGGCAGTGTGGAAGAGCGAATCGAGTCAATTGAAATTTGCTGCCATACATAAGCTGGTGTTTAGAGTAAGAAACATCCCTGAGTTTGGAGCCAAATTTTGGAATTGTGATGATCTTTCTTCATACTCAATTGGGCGATGTTATCATGAAACAGAATGAACAGAATCTGCATTGCATGTCTTGAGGTAAGAAAGTAGTGAAACAGCCAGAATGAACAGAATCTGTGTTGCATGTCTTGAGGTAAGAAAGCAGTGAAACAGCCAGAATGAACAGAATCTGCGTTGCTTGACTTGAAGTAAAAAAGCAGTGAAACAGCCAATTTGAATAAATTGAAAGATTGCAGCCATGTTTCAGGTGGTGTTTAGAGTTTGAAATACACCATAATTTGGAGCTAAAATTTGGAATTGTGATAACCTGGACAATTGATTAGTAGTATCATGAAGCACAACCAACAATAATGCAGTTCAGATGTGGCACATTCAATGTAATACTATTCATGCTTCACACAAGCTTGACATATCCAAGAACTGCAAGATTTTCTAGCCATCCATAAAGACACAAGATTGCATTTGAATCTTTCAACTCAAGAACTGTACAAATTATTAAAATTCCAGGTCCTGTAGACTAACTACTTTCAAGAATCTGTATCTACTATCCTCATAAAACAAATTGGGATTCTCTCCCACTTCATGGTATGCCTCACCAACAAGATCCACTGTTTTTTTACCCAGTTCTTGTTATATAAATGGAAGCATTTAAACATCAGATACATGAGGAGAAAGGGCTACAATAAATCACCAGGGAAATAATATGTATATAGACAACCACTACTGTTGTTAAGAAAAATCCACAAGACAGTGCTTTCAACTATCCTCTCAGCCAATTTCCACCCAATGAGCAAGGATCAAGCAACACAAAACATTTAGTTGTTCCAAATTATGATAAGTTCTTGGAACAAAGTTGCAAGAAAATCATATGCTGCCTACATACTGGCACTAGCTGGAAGGTAGTACACAAATAAAATAAAGCACAATTTTAAACCATCAAAAAGAGAAGAACAAAGACAAAACTCAGGTCTTTCAAAGGATGCTACTTTGACGCATCAGGCACACAATCATGATATTGATCATGCTGGCCATATGCCTGCCTCCATTAGCAACCAACAAAGTACAGGTAACCACCAGACTTCTTGTTTGTCTGGCTGTATCATACAAAACAGTGTAGGTTGAATAAGTCTCTACCCCAAAGGTAATGCTTCCATTAGCATTATTCACACTTTGTCATCATGAAACCACCACCGTGTTTCCTTGGGTGATCTTCCATTTCGACAATTGCGAACATAGCGATCATTGTCAGGTGGTCTTGCCTGTACAACCAACGGCATAAGATCTTTTCATTGTCACAATTCAGTTTATGGAGCAAGCTGCTTCATGAACCTCAAACTGTTTTTTCCTCCAAAACAGAAGAAAGACACTACAAATACAACAAACACAATGCCTCAACCAAAGCCAACCACTTTCATTAACAAGCCCCAGTCATTGACTTGGCTAACAGGCCTCTTAGTTTCTAAAGATGTCCTCAACAGGGTCAGAATCTCACAAGCCAAAACAAAGTCACCACTTGCTTCAAATATAGCACAGCAATCCCCAACATAAGTGAGGGTGTACCTTCACTTTTGAACTGGACAACATGGAAAGAATGCTGATGCAGATAGAACTGACTGTCATTGCTGGTGACCATGAGTCGTACAAGATGTCTGTTTGACCATGATGAGCAAACCCAAAGTAAATAAAATGACAGGCAGGTTGCACTTGATCTATGGGCCAGACAGTTACTCCTCAATTGCAGTGAAGGAGAAGTTTGCCAGCAGAAGAAGATAATTGGCTTCCAGGATACATTAATACTTACTACGCATCACATCTGTCCACAAAAGCAATGGCAGGAGAGCACCCATCTCTTCTTTTCAAAGACCCAGACAAACCCTCTATGCCACTACGATCAAAACAGACAGGCTTTTCAAACTTTCAATTCCCATAAAACTCAGAGCTATCCCACTCAAGAAAGACCCTATAGTTATCACAACAAGTTTGCACATCAATAACCTAATCAATTTCCAGAGATGTTCAGTGTCACAACCTTTGAAACTTTGTCAGAGACAAGCTCCAAGGATCAATCCCCTAGGTATCTGAAGCAACAGTCAATAATAGCTATATCTGGCAACTGTAGACTTTGTGAAAATCCATATCATGTGAGTTGACACTCAACATGGACCACTTGAACTTATATTTTGACAAGCACAAAATGACTAGACATTGTAGTTGGACTAATACTTTTGTCCAAATAGCTGAGGAACAGGTGGGAAATTGACGAAGGAAGACACTGACATATCAGGGCGTCAGATCAATTACCCAGACATATGTGCCCATTGCTGTAGATGTGAGGGTGCAAAGGAGGTTTTTGCATGAAAACAACCTGCCACAAATCAGTCCAGAGGAAGGAGTTTTCCTCATCACTTTGTTTGGCTTCAACAAAAGAATAACACCTTAGTCAACAATAGTGGAGAATCCATGTTGCACTCACAAATCAAAAGAAACCCTAAACACAAATTCAAACTGAGACGCCCCACCCATCACAAGTTTCATGAACACAAGGACAACTGTATAATTACTGAGACATGAATACACTGTTGTTAATTGTCTTGTTTGTACCAAAGGAGCTTCCATGGGATAGTGCTCTGGGAAATCCACTTGTAGATGAAATGTCTCCCCTTCATAAAGAGTTCCAGGAGCTCCATGCACTTGAATGATCCATCTGCACCATATATCTGAATTAGAAAGCATGACCTAAAAACACCAGCCAGCAAATTAACATGCACAATAATTGCAGCCTTCACCAGCAAATAGATATTGTTCCCTGAGTCCAACCATTCAGGCCTGACAAACAAACAAATGATTGGCTTGCAGAAAATCCATACCCTTGCAAACTTTCTGTTACTTTGTGTTCAAATCCACATGGAGGATTAACTTGCCACTCAGTCAACTCTTTCTGCAAACGTGTTGCAGCAATCCTACTAAGAACCTGCACATCCACAATCTCAGATTAAGTACATCTCCATTCCCTAGCTCCAAGGACTGCCTCGCAAGATATAGCAGCTCCTCCTCTTACCAAACACAAGTACAGGCATTTGTCCCCAGGACACAAATAGACAGAACATCCAGAAAAGCCATACACAAAACCAACCATCTGCAAGTTCACAAACTACATATGGAAGGCCAAAAACACACACACACACACACACACACATGTGCAACCTTTTCTTTCTGGCTATATCCTGAAGAGCTCATGGTGACTGACAGCTCTGGTCCAGTGCAGGACACCGCTTATAGTTTAGTCCTTCCTCCTTGAGACACACAATCCTGGACCCACGTCTGGCGTAATAAAAAAAAGGAAGTGTGGGGGATAGTGTCAATGTAGACCAAAGAGATGGAGAAAATGAGATTATTCCTGCATGTGGGTCAGCTTGCAACTGTGATAGAAAGACGAAATATTGGTCATGGAGCATATTGATGGAAACAAAAAAAAATTCTTTAAATACTTTAAAAGGTGATGTCTCGAAAGGCTGCTTGAGTGTTATATGCTCTGAAATTTTCCAGTAGGTACAATCACACTTGCTGCCAACCCTGTTTGGCAAAAAGGGATTTGCCATCTTCTCTCGCAGTCTCAACACTGAACAAGCGGGTCGACTCATCACATGGCTGTGCCATTTAAATGACATCCATAAGGATGATAAATATTCAACATACTAAATTGCAAATACATGGTTGTTTGCTTATCATGGTGAAGCCCAAGTGGATCCTTCACTACTGATGCCTGAAATGTTTCTATAGTGACATGGCCCCAGAATGTAGGGATGACAAACTTTGGCCCATTTCAAGGTGCAGCATACATCCATGATCTTGCTATTTGCATTTGGTAAAAGATTCCCCACGGACGATCGCCGGAAAAATGGGTCGGTCCCCCTCGGAATTGATTATTACTATTAGAAAATTATACCGGTGAAACAGGCAGCATCGATTGTTCTTTCCATCGGGATGTGCATTGCCTCTTCTGGTGCTCGCGTGTTTGATCGCTTCTCCTCGCTCGCGCGCAACGCAATCCTGTGATCACGCAGCAGCTGGTTTCCGGTGGACAAGTTTCGTAGCTTTCATTTTATCTCTAAACCTTGCATTTTGGTCCGGGATTCGGATGGAAACTCTACGTTTTTGTTCTATTAGGATTTCTTCTCGGAGGTGTCTTGCTCTTCGGGCTGTGCAGGAACAGCAGCACTCCGGATTGGGTGCTTCGTTTCGTCGCAATCCACCTCTCGTTTCATATTCCCTCTCCTCGCGAGGAAGCAAATCGCAGCAAGCAAGCCTTCAGGCTGCTACGACAACTGCGGCCACTATGTGGCCTGATGTGAAAACCGGAAGAAGAAGCGCAAGGATGGTTATTGGATGCGGCGCAGCAGCAGAAGAGCATTCGGCCGCGGTTTCATCTGCAGCAGGCGCCGTATTGTCACCAGGTATGTGGAGATGGCTCTTCTTATTTGTTGTTAAAGTCCTTCCCGCGTTTTGTTTCTCTCGTCAGCATTTGCATTGATCGGTTGAATGTATGTTTTGGTGTTGCGTTAGGGTTTCGAAATTGGATCTTTTTTTCTTTTGAAGATTCTTGTTGAGATCCGCCCCGTCTGGGGATGGCCTCGGTTTTCCTTTTTGAGACTGGAAAGTGTGTGCACGTTGCTTCATTGATTTCTAATGTCTTTTAGCGGCATTGTTGGAGAATATGAAAGCATTCTGTGGTTTAAACGATTTGGACAAGTACCGTTCTTCAGCCTGGATGCAGAATTCTCTAAACTAAGGAAATAAGTGTCACACTCAAATTTTTGCTCTCTGATTCTTCCTGAGGATGTAAATCTGAATCTGTTTGGAGAACAGAGAAATCAACTATCTGATGGGGATAAAGTATGCTAAATGAATGAAATGTATAGTGATTGGAGCAATAATTTGAGAACCTTGCCATTGAAGGAGCAAAGAACCTCTGTGAACTGCCTGAGCTTCCAGAAGCTTTTATAACTGTTGTGCCATGTAAACTTAAAAGATGCCCATATTCTTGTTTCTGGCTAGATGTACATTCAGTTGATACATGTATCCATCGGCAATGCAAACATTGAGCCATTCAGCCCCAATTCCTCTGATGCACAGATATCCAATAAGCCTCTCCTGTTGGAATGCAAAATGAGATGCTGTAGCAGTAAGAAGATTCAGGAACTTTGATGAATTGAAAGCAGTTTGCAACACCTCCAGAATGCAAACTTTTTGATGTTAAAGCTCACTTACTGTGGTGAGGTACATGCTTTACCTGAATATGCAATTTAGGAAGGTAAACTGGAGGAACACAGGGACAATGTCGGATCTTGTAATTTGCTACTTGGCCGATTGAAATTTGCAGAGATGGTGGCTTTGTGGCGCCATGCGCAGGCAGTGTGCTTTGATGTTGATAGTACAGTCTGTGAAGATGAAGGCATCGATGAGCTTGCAGCATTTTGTGGGGCAGGTGAAGCAGTTGCTGCTTGGACTGCCAGGTGCACACTTCCTCACCCTATCATACATGTGTAATTTGCATATGAATATTACAATGAATGATGGAGAAACACCTGGCATTGCTAAAGCAGCTGATCCCCTTTGTATATGGTGCAGCTGACTTCTGATTGGATCTGTAATGTTATCACATGCTGCTATTTTTTCTGCAGAGCAATGGGTGGATCTGTTCCATTTGAGTCTGCACTGGCAGCAAGACTTGCTTTGTTCCAGCCCTCTGTGACTACTGTTGCAAAATTCCTTGCCAGCAGACCTCCAAGGTAAAGTCATGATGCACTTTGGTTTGTGGAGAATGTCCAGATTCATTCATCTCCTACCAGCCAACATCTTGGTGGTTTGGATCATATACAGTCACTCTGCTTGATTTCATCATGTCTGATACACTCATGCAAAACACAGCAGCAGAGTCTGTAGGATTTGGACTGGGTTTTGGATTGCAAGATATACCTGGGGTTTTACTCATGGACCCAAGATTCTTTTGCTGAAAATAGATGTGGTTTTTAGGTTAAATCCAGGTATTCAGGAGCTGGTATCAAAATTGCAATCCCATGGAACTGAGGTCTATCTGATCTCTGGTGGTTTTCGGCAAATGATTGGGGTACTTTGTCTCCCTTCACCTTCAACTCTGAATTCTGGATTGTTGACACAACCAACTGCCAGTGTTTTTGCTGTGAATTTTGGGACTTGTAAAGTAATGCTTTTGCTGCTGTTGATTGTGATTTGTTGTGATGCAATAAGCCAGGTCCAGTGGTTCAGTGATTGTTGGAATTTTTTTTTCTTGCTCTCTTTTGTATCATCTTGTGCATAGACCTGTCCTCAATTGCACAAGGGAGAATGAATTGTTATTGTTTTCTGAGAGAAGAGTGTAGGTACCGTTTGTGTATTGTGGGGCACAGAAGATGTGTACTCTTTGGTAGGGCCATTGAAGAAATATAAATTGTGTCAAAGCAAGTAATATCCTATTGTATGTGTTTGGAAGCAGCCTGTTGCAGCTCAGTTGCATATTCCAAGTGAAAATGTCTTTGCAAACACGCTCTTGTTTGATGATAATGGTGAGTTCAAGGGTTTTGACGAAACAGAGCCAACTTCACGAAGTGGGGGCAAGGCTAAGGTTGTTGAACAGATAAAGAAGGTCCGTCACAGTAACTTGAGTGCATCATAGGCAGAATAGCATGACCACTTTGATGGCTCTAGACATCTTTGCAAGTTATTTCCAAAAGAGATCCAGGTTTCTCTAATATCCACCTGCTCTGCAAACTGTCTCTGGGAGGGCCTAAATGCATATGTAGTGTTTGGGCTTCTAAATCTGCCACATTGCAACTGATATGAATCTTAAGAGCTTTTGCTGACAAATATGGATGCCCATCTCAACAGGGAACTTGTATTAGTTTGAAGTAGTAATTTTGTCATGCTGCTACTGTAGTGAATAAAAAACCAATGGTTGCCAGGAGCTGAAAAATGTTGTGTCTGCTGACAGGAACATGGGTACCAAACATTAGTGATGGTTGGTGATGGTGCTACTGACCTTGAGGTGGGTTCCTACATTACATTTTAAATTGGATGAGAGTTTTTATGTCCACCTGGACACTAATCTGAGTCTTTCCACTGTTGGTTCATGACATGAGCAGGCTCGAAGACCTGGCGGTGCAGATATGTTCATTTGCTATGGAGGAGTGATAGCTCGGCCCACTGTTGTAGCAGGTGCTGATTGGTTTGTTGTGAGCTTCACAGATCTCATCCAGTCACTAGATTCAAAGTAGTCTGGTGAGATCTACACCACACCTTCAGTGACATGATCAGTCAAGACATGCCCTTCCCTTCACTTGGTGTCAATATTCTAATAGAATGTTCAACATGGCAGATTAGTGTTTTCAATTTGATCACAACATTTTAGATGAACCAAGAGTGACTGTTTACTCTGAAATATTCTTCAAAAAAAATTAATTTTGAAATCTTTAAAATTTTCTTTATGCTATTATGTTAAGGTTTTATATTAAAATGTTGTCAAAGTTATATCAATTTCAAAAATATATATATATATCATTTTACAAGTTCTTTTCTACTTTAAAACATTGGTTACAATATTGTAAAGTATTTATGAGTATTTTTTATTTATTGGATTGATTTCAAATGTATTCACATTTATTCATGATATTTTATGACTACTATTTTATAAGTAAATCCTAAAAATAAAAATTCAACGTCAAATTAAGTTTTCATCTTAAAATATGAAGTATTAAATAAATGGTTATGATTGTTTTGGAACATGTTAGCACAGGTGGACCCAAGGTTATATTGTTGGTAAGGCTATGATAACCATGAATGAAACAATTGCATATGGA